>ENA-ORSQ01001464-ORSQ01001464.1-human-gut-metagenome-genome-assembly--contig:-NODE-1464-length-12299-cov-4.041326_pt1 | contig 12299 bp, 10 predicted proteins | sample MGYA00241900_ERZ509164 | MGnify/ENA primary metagenome ERZ509164 (study PRJEB26280, sample SAMEA2338807) | human gut metagenome | biome: human gut; feature: human-associated habitat; material: faeces...
CCCGCCGTAGACGGTGTCGGCCAGGCGGTCCTCATCGCGGACGGGCTTGGCCTCGTAGCTGTGGATAAAATAGCACTCCTCGCCGGGCTTGAGCGCGGCCAGCGCCGTGCCGGAAAAATCCGTGCGCCCGCCGCCGGGGTAGAGCGGGTCCCAGCTGATGTGCGGCACCTTCTGCGGATGGCCGTCCACGTCCGTGCCGGGGATCTTTACCACACGGCCCGGAATAAGCCCAAGTCCCTTGTGCAGACCGAACTCCTCCGACTCGTCAAACAGCATCTGCATTCCTAAGCAGATACCCAGCAGCGGCGTACCGGCGGCGGCCTTCCGGCGAATCGGCTCGATCAGCCCCAGCCGTGCCAGACCGTCCATGCCGTCCTTGAACGCGCCGACGCCCGGCAGCACCAGCCTTTCCGCGGCTAAAACGTCCGCCGGGTCACTGGTCAGCAGCGTTTCGGCCCCAAAGTGGGCAAACGCATGGCGGACGCTCAACAGGTTGGACAGGCCGTAGTCAATCACTGTTACCTTCATACCTGGCGCACCTCCACCCCGCCCGCGCGGATGTCCTCTTTCAGCTCCGTCACGGTTTCTTTTTTGTAATGCAGCACAGCGGCACAGGCCACGGCGTCCGCGCCCGCGTTGGCTGCGTCCACAATGTCGTCGCCGCAGCCGACACCGCCGCCGCAGATGACCGGCACGTTCACGGCTTTCGTCACGGCCTCGATCAATTCAAGGTCCATACCCTGCTGTAACCCCTCGTTGTCAACGCTGGTCAGCAGAATTTCGCCCGCGCCCAGCGCCACGCCGCGCTTGGCCCACTCGACGACGTCATAGCCGGAGTGGGCGCGGCCATTGTCGTAGTAGGCTTCCCACTTGCCGGGCCAGGTGCGGCTGCGCTTGGCCTGAATCGACAGCACCATGCACTGGCTGCCGAACGCCTCAGCCACCTCGGTGATAAGCTCGGGGCGCTTGATGGCCGCCGTGTTGATGGCCGCCTTGTCCGCACCCATCGACAGGATGTGGCGCACATCCTCAACGCTGCGCAGCCCGCCGCCGACGCAGACCGGGATATAGACGTCGTCCACTGTTTTGCGCACAATATCGCTTAAATTGTTGCGGTTGTACAGGCTGGCGACGATGTCGATATAGAGCAGCTCGTCTATCCCGGCCTCATAATATTCTTTGGCAAACGCATTCGGGTCGCCCAGCTTGCGCAGTCCCTCGAGCTGGATCCCCTTGACAAGGTTGGTGTCCTTGGCGTCCAATCTTGCGATAAGTCGTATTTTTTTGCTCATAGCTGAACCTTTCTAAAGCCTTCCCCTGTGGGGGAAGGTGGCCGCGCGAAGCAAGGCCGGATGAGGGGCGCGTATGCCACGATTGCCCCCAAACGGGTTGCCGCGGAAAGTCCACCCCTCATCAGTCCGCCTCGCGGACAGCTCCCCCCTTGGGGGAAGCCTTTTCGCTCAAATTTCGTGGTGCGTTCCCCTCGGGTCGCCCCACAGTACCTCGCTGTCGCCCTCGTAGGGGGTGTGGCGGAGCTTCCACATATTGTCCTCCCACTTCCAGATGTGGGGGGAGCGGAAGCGGTCCGCCAGGTCCATAAAGTAGTCGCGGTCCATCCTGGGCTGCTCAAACAGCTGGCTGGCCCAGGGGAAGTGCTGGCGGTCCAGCGACAGATATTTGAAGATTTCCTTTTCAAAACGGTCCGGGTACTCGCCGTCAAACTTCTTGCAGAGCGCCTTGCCCTCGTCCAGCGTGATCTCCTCGTTGCGGATCTCCTGCGCGGCGTCGTAGGTCGTGCGGCCAATGCCGTACTTGATGTAGGTCGTGTAGTAGAAGAAGTCGTCGATCTTGTCATCGATGGAGTTGTACTTGGAGTAGGTGCCCTGGGTGCGCTCCGGCGCGGGGCGGAAGCCGCCGTGCTCGACGCTGTAGTAGTACGCGCCCTGCGGATGCCACTTCTCGTAATAGCCCAGATACCGCACCTGAATGTGGTTTTTCTCAAGGTTGGAGGTCTCGGACGGCAGGTAGATGGCCAAATCGGCCTTGTCCACTTTGTAGTCCTCCTCCAGCTGGCGCAGGCTGACACCGCCCAGATAAATGTGGTCGTAGTCGTTGACCGCAAAGAAATGTTCGTCGCGCAGGGCGGAGTTGTTGTCGGCAATCGGGTTGCCGAACTCGGCCTCGTTCTCGCCGTAGAACACCAGCGGGATGCCGAACTTCGCGGCCATCTTGGGTGCCAGCTGCTTCTGGCCCAGAATGAACGGCTGGAACGGGTGGAACAGGTTCTCCGTCGCAAGGCGGGTCAGCAGGCGGTGGGTCATGCCGTTGGGGGTGCACAGGTAGTTGTCAAAGCCCGCGTGGATCCACGCCTGCATGTTCTCCCAGCCCCAGGGCGTGTAGATGTGGGGGGCCCAGGTGACGGTCAGCGGGTGCATACCGTACTTGTATTTCAGCAGGTGCGCGGCGTAAAAGCTGTCCTTGCCGCCGGAGCCGGGCACAAGGCAGTCATAGCTGCCGTCGTTCTTGCGGTACTGGTCGCAGAGCTCGCGCAGCTCCTTCTCGCGCAGGGCCCAGTTGATATGGCCGTTGGCCTTGTTGTGGCAGGCATGGCAGGCATCACAGACGCCGTCCTCCTGAATGACCATCGTTTTCTTGATGGAGTTGATCGTATGCTCAAACTCATAGCAGGAGTTGGGCTTCTGGTTGCTCATGACGCATTCCTTGCAGAACTGCACATGCTTGGGCAGGCCGTAGTAGGCTTCGAGCTGGTCCTCCGGGATATCGGGGGCGTATTTGCTGTAGTCAATGTCGATGTGACGGGGAATCTTTTCCATATTCTTTACACTCCAATCGGCTCTGTATCAAAATGAAAAGGCGCCGTCCGATAGCAATGCTATCAGACGGCGCCTTTGCCGTATGGGGATATTATAGCACAAGGAAAATCATTTTGCAAGGGGTGTTATTCCGCAACCTGCACGCCGTCGATAAATACGACCCGCACCTCGGTCATGACCTCGAAGGGGCAGCCGTTCGTGATGACGACGTCCGCGTCCTTGCCCACCTCCAGCGAGCCGACGCGGTCGGCCACGCCGATGTGCTCCGCCGGGTTGATGGTAATGGCCTTCAGCGCGTCGAACGGGTCCATGCCGGCCTTGACCGCCATGCCTGCGCAGAGCGGCAGATACTGCTGCGGAATGAGCGAGTTGTCGGTGATGATGGACACGTGGCAGCCCGCGTTGGCCAGTACGCCGGGGGTTTTCCAGGACTTGTTCTGCAGCTCAAACTTGCTGGCAAACGTCAGGCTCGGGCCTACAGCCATCGGCACGTCCTTTTCTTTTGCCAGCTCGTCCGCAATGAGATGCCCCTCGGTCACGTGCTCCAGCGTCAGGCGCAGATCGAACTCCCGCGCAATGCGCAGTGCCGTAAAGATGTCGTTGGCCTGGTGGGCGTGGGCCTTTAAGGGGATTTCCCGCGCCAGCACCGGCAGCAGGGCCTCGAGCTTCTGGTTGTAGGCGGGCATTTTGGTCACGTCACCGTTTGCCGCCTGCTTGCGCGCGCCGTAGTCCCGCGCCTGCATCAGTGCACCGCGCAGGAACGCCGCCGTGGACATGCGGGTGGAGTCGCACTTGTCACGGTAGCAGCGCTTGGGGTTCTCGCCAAAGGCGCACTTCATGGCGACGGGGTCGCGGACGATCATGTTGTCCACGCGCTCGCCGACGGTTTTCATCGCCAGGAAGGTGCCGCCCAGCACGTTGGCGCTGCCCGGGCCGGTGCAGACGCAGGTCACGCCTGCCTTACGCGCGTCGGCCAGCGAGGGGTCGCGCGGGTTGATGCCGTCGATGGCGCGCAGCTGCGGCGTCCAGATGTCGTTCATCTCGTTGTAGTCGCAGCCCTCGTACCCTATGCCGTAGCCGTCTAGGCCGATATGGGTGTGCGCGTCCACAAAGCCGGGGAATACATCAAGTCCGTCTGCGTCGAAAACCACAGCGTCCGCCGGGGCGGTCAAATCGGTTCCGATGGCGGCAATTTTGCCGTCGGCCAGCAGAATGTCAGCCTTGCAGGCGTCGCGGTGAACAGCGTCATGGACGAGGCCGCCGCGGATGAGGGTGGTGGGCATTTTCATTTCCTCCTACATAAAATGGGATGGTTGTCCCATCCCATTTTGCTTTTTATTGAAAGTTCTCTGCCGCGGGCATTTCCGCCGCGTTGTAAAGGAACAATACCAAATCCGGTTTTGTTTCCTCAATGTACGAGGCAATCGTCTGCGGGAACGCGCGCTTGTCAATCGTGTCCAACTCCGCACACGCCTGCGCCAGATACGGCGTAAACGCACAGGCAAAGCTATCCCGCACCAGCAGCACCCGCTTGTCATTCGGCGGCTGGTGATTCACGATATGGCAAAGGCCATAATCGCCGCCAATGTAGCCCGCGTAGGGGTTGTCAGTGTACAGGTCTTTCTTTTCGAACATTTCGGGCACAAGCAGCGTGTTGACATAGTCGCCGCTGCGGTCTATGCCCTTATCCGGGACTGTCAGCGTAAAATCTGCGGCGTAGTTTGGTGTGATGACCGAGAAGTCATCCAACCCAGCGTACACCGTGCCGACGCGCTTGCCCTGACTGCCCAAAAAACAATTCGGATAGGTGGTCACTGTGTAGTTGTTCAGATCGGTGATGGCGTCGTCAAACACAAAGCCATACTCGCTCTTAAGAATTTGCGCCACCTGTCCCCAGCACCAGAACGCTCCTTCCGGCGTCCAATGGTGGTCGGTCTTAAAGAAGAAATTGTATTGGTTTATACCATTCTCGTGGATGACCTGCCGCAGGTCTGTACAGTGCACCTGTCCACCCAACTGAGCCAGAAAGGCATCCGCCATCGGGTTATAATTATCCTGCACACCGGTGGGCAGCTCCGGGTCATATTTACTGATTTTCTGCGGTGTCAGCACAAAGTACAGCTCTGCGCCGTTCTCCTTGCAGGTTTCCTGCAGTGACAGAAGTGACCGAGCACTCTCCGTCACATCCGCTGGTTCACAGACAAAGGTGAGATAGCCGTTTTTCAGCTTGACGACCTCGTCACCCTCGGCAGTGTCCTCAATCACATTTTTGCCCAATGTCATCTGAAAAAACGTGTTCAGATTGATCATTCCGTGATAAAACGGCACGCTTTCCTGCGCTGTCTTCTCCACCGTGTCCGTCGTCAGGGCTGCGGCATCGGCAGCCTGCACTGCGAGGTTTTTCCAGGTCCGTACACTTCCGCTGCCCAACACAGCCATCATCAGCAGCATCGGCAGGGCCTTCCATCGTTTTTGCTTCATGCCTGCACCTCCCTTAAAAATCAAAGTAAATGAACGGATTGTATCCGCCCTTTACAATAAAGGAGAGTGCAACCAGAAACACTGCCACGCACCAGACCGGGCGCAGTCTCTCTATCCATGCCCCACGTCTGCCTGATTGAGCACGCAGCCAGACCGCAATGGGCAGGGCAGCGGCCATACCGATGAGCAGAAACATTTTATATTCTGCAAAATAGTAAACTGCCTTCTCGTCCAGCAAACCCGTAGTGTGGATATTGAACATTGCCAGCAGATATTTAAGCGCACCTGTGACATTCTCTGACCGGAACACCACATTGCCCGCGATGAAGAAGAACACCGTATAAATCCAGCCAAGCCAGCTTTTCTGCCCGGACAAATTCAAAATGCGCTCCACACACAGAAGCACGAAGTACATCATGCCCCAGACAATGTACGTCCATTTGGCGCCATGCCAGATGCCGGTCAGCAGCCAAACAATAAAAATGTTGAAGTAGAGCCGTCGTTTTGCAGCCACACGGCTGCCGCCCAGCGGAATGTAGACATAGTCGCGGAACCAACTGCCCAGCGAGATATGCCACCGCCGCCACAGCTCCGTGATAGAACGGCTGATGAAGGGATAGTTAAAGTTTTCCAGAAAGTGAAAGCCGAACATCTGCCCCAGACCGATGGCCATATCCGAATACCCTGAAAAATCAAAGTACAGCTGCAAAGAGTATCCGACAGCCCCGATCCATGCCATGGAGAACGACAAATTTCCCACAGAGGAAAACGCCGCGTCCGCCACATAGGCCAAGTTGTTGGAGAGAATGACTTTTTTACCAAGTCCTATAGCGAAGCGATACCCTCCCCTATTCCAGTTTTGCAGACTTTCCTGTCGGTTATGAATCTGGTCTGCAAAATCAGAATAGCGGACGATGGGGCCGGCAATCAATTGCGGGAAGAAAGCAATGTACAGCATGACATCCCACAGGCTTTTCTGTGCCGCTTCCCCACGGTACACATCGACCACATAGGAAATTGCCTGAAACGTAAAGAAGGAAATGCCGATTGGCAGTGTAATTTGCGGAACAGGAAGCCGCACAAACGGCAGGCGGTTCAAGTTTTCCGTAAAGAATCCGAGATATTTAAATACGAAGAGCACAGTCAGATCCACACTGACCGCTACAAGCAGGAAACCCTTCCGGGCACTTTTTGCCGACGCCTCGATTTTACAGGCAAAGAGCCAGCTTGACACGATGACCAGCAGCATGACCAACACAAAGCGTGGTTCACCCCACGCATAAAACAGCAGACTGGCCCCTGTCAGAAAGAGGTTTCTGGCCGCCGTGCAGCGTTTTGGAATCAGATAGTAAAGTAAGGCCACTACCGGTAAAAACGCAAACAAAAACGTGGCACTGGAAAAGAGCATTCGGTGGGTCTCCTTACTTACACGTTAAAATCCAAGCACGTCCTTACCGCGGTGTACGGTCTTACCTTGCCGTCTGCCACGGCGACGTGGGCGGGGTGGGTGGAGTAGCCTTTGAGCGCGGCGGCGTCGGTGAAGGTCGTGTCCAGCATCAGGTCAGCGTTGGCAGAGCTGGGCAGGGCGTCGGTGTAGACGCGGACATCCAGCAGGCCGGGGATCTTACCGGCCAGACCCTCCAGCCCTTCCTTGATGCCGGTCTTGACGGCGGCCTTTTCGGCGTCGGGCATCTCCTTTAATTTCCACAAAATAACATGACGTACCATTACTTGTTTTCCTCCCAGATGGGGTGCTTGAGCTGCCACTCGCCGTACTCGTTCTTCTCGAACAGGTCGCGGTTGTAGAACTTGTCCAGAATGGCCCAGAACTCGGTCTCGGTGTAGCCGCAGAACTCGCAGAAGTCACGCACGCAGAGCGGGTCGAGCTTGCCGTCGCGCTCCTTGATGATGGGGATAGCCTCCTCGCGGGTCATCATGCCGTAGCGGATGTAGCGGGCCGTGTAGTCGGTGGCGGCGGCGTGGCCGAACTTGGGATACTTGAGCCAGCTGTGTACCAGATAGGCGCGGGAGTCGATCTGGTCAAAGTTCTCGGCGTGGTGGGTGCGGTCCCACTCGTGGGTCAGGTCGTGGAAGCCGTGGGCCTTGGCGATCTGGTAGTTCTTGTAGCTGTTCCAGGGCACAAAGTAGCTCATGTAGAACGGGTCGAGCTTGGCGCGCTCCTCGGCGCTGGGGGCCAGCGTCAGAGAGAGGTCTTTCTCGGTCACGCCGTCGCCCAGCAGTTCCTCCATCGGCATACCGACGGCGACACCGTTCTCGATCTGGCCCATGGCGGAGTAGGTCTCCTTATCGGCGTTGCCGCCGTACTCAAAGCTGACGTTCTCGCCGTAGCAGAGCATCGGGGTGTTGAACTTGGCGGCCATGTGCAGCGGGAAGGTGTAGATCAGGCGGTCCACGTACCAGGTCGGCTTGCCGTACTTCTCAAAGAATTTGCGCATCAGCGTCTTTTGCACCTTGATGTTGGGCTTACAGGAGATGATCGTGCAGCCGAACTCCTCGCTGATGTTCTTGAGGTTGTGGATGCCCGCCTGCGTCATGGGGAAGTTATCCTCGACGCTGAACAGGATGGGGTTCATGTGCATGACCTCTTTCAGCATCCAGACCTGGAAGTGGCTGTCCTTGCCGCCGGAGACGGCGACGGCGCAGTCATAGCCGCCGGGGCCGTTCATGCCGCGGTACTTGTCGCAGTAGGCCTCGAACTCCTTGAAGCGGGCATCCCAGTCCACATTTTTGCGGCTCTCGTAGTGGCGGCAGGCGCTGCACACGCCCTCCGCGTCGAAGGTGATCCCGGGTCGGGTGTCGGGCATCGTACATTTTTTGCAGTAACGCATAAGAACACTCCTTATATTTATATATTATATTTCGTTGTTGTACCGTAGGGGTCGATGCCTGCATCCGCCCCCACAAATACGGCAGGGCTTGTGTTGTCGCTTTTTTCACTTCGCCGCCGCATGCACGGCGTCCGCGCCGGCGAAGTCATAGATGACGAACCGTCCGTCGTTGTAGACCTCGGTGCATTCGCCGTTCTGCACAAGGCCCGCGCTCTCCGCCGGGCCGTCGGTCTCGGTGTCGATGAGCAGGAACGGGTGCTGCGGGTCGGTGGTCAGGTGGTCCTTGCGCTGCAGCCAGTTGGGGACGTAATCCTCATCCAGCGATTGCAGCGTCCAGACGTCCAATTCTCCGTTCGTCAGCTCCGTCATGGCGTTGCCGTTCCAGAACGTGGCGTAGCCTTCGGTGTAGCCGTTGTCCACCAGCCAGTCGGCGGCGGCGTCCAGCCCCTTGTGGGCGAGATACGGGTTTTCGATCTCCTGCCGGACGGTGTTGACGGCGCAGACCGTGAAGCAGCCTGCCAGCACCACACCCAGCAGCTGCCGCGCGCCGGGCAGGCGGAAGTCCTCGGTTTTCAGCTCCACCGCCATGACCGCAATGGCCACCGGCATGTTCATGAGCCAGAAGTAGAGGTAATACTCGTGGAAGTAGGCGTAGGAGATGCCGCAGACCGCCAGCATGGCGACGAGCAGCAGCACAAGCAGCTGGTCGTTCGTCTCCAGCTTTTTCAGCCGCAGCAGCAGCCGCACGATGCAGAAGAACATCCACCCGCCCAGCAGCAGACCGATGCCCGCCGCAATGCCGCCGAAGTGGAAGATGCCGGAGCCGTTCTGGTAGCCGAACTCATGGAAGAAGTCCATCAGGATGCGGTCCAGCGTGAACCAGTTCTCGTCGCGATCCCAGACGATGAAGCTGTAGGACTTGAAATCATACAGCCGCGACATGACGCTGTTGCTGATGAAATACCCCGCCGCGCCGGCCACCGCCGTGACAAGCGACGCCGCAAGCAGCCGCACCTGACGGCGGCAGTGCTGCAGGGCCGTTTTCCAGTCGGACGTGCCGCTGTCATGCAGTGCAAGCACCAGCAGGATCGCCGCGGCAATGCAGAGCGGCGCGTGGAACACCATAAGCTGCTTGACGCCGTTCATGCCCGCGATGGCCGTAACGATGCAGGCCGCGAGCCATTGCAGTGCGCAGTGCTTTTTGTCAGCGTCGAGGCTGCGCAGCACCAGCGCCAGCACAAGCATATAAAAGAAGGTATAGACGAGGTAGTACCCGCCGTAGATGGCGTAGACCAGATAGTGCTGGCCGAACGGCCACAGCAGCGTGCCCACCATCCAAAGGCCGGGCCGCCCGAGCCTGGCGCATTTGACAAAGAACAGCATACACGCCGCGTACAGTGCCAGCGTGACGGCCATGCCGAACGCGCGCGCCAGATGCCAGTCATCCGGGAAAAGCAGCAGCCCCAGCCGGTAGAACCATTGCAGGTTGACGACCTTCAATTCCGTGGAGTAGAACCAGTTGTGGCTGATGATGCTGCCCTCTTTGTTGAGCAGGTCGGAGAGGATCATCTCCGACGCGAGGTCGGAATCGACGATCCATTTGCCGGGCACAAGCTGGTACCACAGGTCAAACAGATACGCCGCCGCCATCCAGAGCCACGGCAGCGCCTGCCAGAGCCTGTGCAAAGCCCCGCCCTTTGTTTGTTGTTTCATTCGGTTTCTCCTGATTCAGGTTTCTAGTTATTTAAACTATACCGCATTTGGGCGCAAAGCGCAAGGCATGCAGGGCAAAAAAGCGCCTTGACGCTGTGCGGCATTCATGCTATAGTGGGGGTAACGGCCCGTTTTTCCGCGGGACTGTGCGGGCTTTTCCAACAATCGGAGGGCCCGCTGCTTTTATATTTGCTTATCGGAGGGCGGCCATGCAGCAGCTACGCAGCGCCATACACAATGCCATTGCCCGATTTTTGAAAAAACAGCCCCCGGCGCGCATCATTGCCGTAGGCTTTGCGCTGCTGATTTTGCTGGGCGCGGCGCTGCTGATGCTGCCGTTTGCCGTACACCCCGGCGCACACGTCGGCCCGCTGGACGCGCTGTTTACCGCAACGAGCGCCGTCTGTGTGACCGGGCTGGTCGTGGTGGACACCGGCGACACGTTCAGCCTGTTCGGGCAGGCTGTCATTGCGATTTTGATACAGATCGGCGGTCTGGGCGTCGCGTCCATCGGCATGGGGCTGGCGCTGGTCGCCGGGCGGCGCATCAGCTTAAAGGGCCGCTCCCTCGTGCGGGAGGCGCTGAACGTCGAGAGCCTGGAGGGCATGGTGCGCCTTGTGCGGGCCATCCTGCTGGTGACCCTGATCTGCGAGGTCGCCGGTGCGGTGCTCAGCTTTCCCTCGTTTGCCCGCGATCACATGCCGCTGCAGGCGGTGTGGCTGAGCATTTTCCACTCGATCGCCGCCTTCAACAACGCGGGCTTTGACGCACTGGGCGGCGGGCAGAGCCTGATCCCCTATCAGAACGATCTGCTGCTGAACCTCGTCACCGATGCGCTCGTCATTGTGGGCGGCATCGGCTTCATGGTCATCCTGGACGTGGGGCGCTGCCGCGGGCAGTTCCACAGAATGACGTTCCACACCAAGGTCGTGCTCTCCACCACAGCGGTGCTGTTGGTGGGCGGCGCGGTGCTTTTGCAGCTGACCGACCACATGGGCTGGCTGGCGGCGCTTTTCCAGAGCATGACAGCCCGCACGGCGGGCTTTTCCAGCGTGGATTTAGGCAGCATGAGCAACGCGGGTCTGCTGGTCATCATGATCTTAATGTTCATCGGCGCATCGCCGGGCTCGACGGGCGGCGGCATCAAGACCACAACGTTTTTTGTGCTGATGCAGCAGGTGCGGTCCATCTTCTCCAAGCGGCGGCTCGGCGGGTTTCACCGGCGTCTGCCGGACGGCTCGCTGTCCAAGGCCGCGACCATCATGCTTATGGGGCTGATGGTCGTGGGCTGCGGCACGTTTGCGCTCTGCGTGCTGGAGCCGCAGCTCGATTTTGGCCGCCTGCTGTTTGAGCAGATCTCGGCCTACAGCACGGCGGGGCTTTCCACCGGCATCACGGCGGAGTTATGCCCTGCCAGCCGGGTGGTTCTGATCCTGACAATGTTCATTGGCCGTGTGGGCGCGGTGACGCTGCTCTCCCTCTGGGTGGAGCGCCCCGAGCCCACCGCCCGCTATACCGAAGAAGCCATTACGATTGGGTAAATGCGAAGCCGCAAGGCAACCACCGTAGGGGCGGATTCCATATCCGCCTGCCACAGGCACGGCTCCGCGGGCGCATATAGAATGCGCCCCTACATACTCTGCCGCCCGGCGCGGCGCAGAAAGGGTACACATATGTTTGATAAAATGAAAAGTTCCGCCGAAAGCTACGGTGTCATCGGCCTGGGCCGGTTCGGCACGGCGCTGGTCAAGACGCTGGCCGCCGCCGGCAAGGAGGTCATTGCCGTGGACAAGGACGAGGCAAAGGTCAAGGCCGTGCGCGGCTACACCGACTATGCGTTTGTCATCGACGAGCTGGACGAGACCTCTTTGAAGGAAACCGGCATGCAGAACTGCGGCACGGTCACGATCTGCATCGGTGAACAGATCGACATCAGTATCCTGACGACGATGCTCGTCACAAAGCTGGGCGTGCCGCACGTCATCTCCAAGGCCGCCAGTGAGGTGCACGGCGAGGTGCTCAAGCGTCTCGGGGCCGAGGTCGTCTACCCGGAGGCCGACATGGCCGTGCGCATCGGCAAGCGGCTGATCTCGGGCAATCTGCTGGACTACATCGCCCTCGGCGACGGCGTCGAGGTGCGGCGCATCACGGTGGGCGGCAGGATGCTGGGCAAGAGTGTGCGGACGCTGGATCTGCGCAAGGTCTACGGCATCAACATCATCGCCGTCGAGCATGGCCAGCAGACGAACGTGGAGTTCTCCGCCGATTATACCTTTAAAGAGGGGGATACCGTCGCGGTCATCGGCAAGGTCGGGAAGATCGATAAGTTTGAGAAAGAAATGTAATTTCCGGCAGATGCCGGGTTCCGGGTGGCCTCTGCTTTAAATCACCGCCCTGTAGGGGCCGGGCATGCCCGGCCCGC
>ENA-ORSQ01001473-ORSQ01001473.1-human-gut-metagenome-genome-assembly--contig:-NODE-1473-length-12195-cov-2.642257_pt1 | contig 12195 bp, 8 predicted proteins | sample MGYA00241900_ERZ509164 | MGnify/ENA primary metagenome ERZ509164 (study PRJEB26280, sample SAMEA2338807) | human gut metagenome | biome: human gut; feature: human-associated habitat; material: faeces...
CGAAGGCTCTGCGCATCAGGCAGAAAAATGCCCCCGCCTCTGCCGCAAGCATTACGAACAGCCAGATTCCCGGCTCCCACATGGCGATCGCGATCCAGTGAACTACAACCAGTACTCCAAACAAAATCGCAGCTTTCCAGACCTCCCCCAGATGCCGGATCCCAATCCGGACGTATTTGATGATCAGACATAAAATACTGTTCCTCCACAAAGTCTTTGCCTTGATCCTTCTTACCATTCCAAGCCAGAAAGTAAGTCCTGTCATGCAAACGCTTACCGCAACAATCCCTGCAAAAATCAGTACCGATGTGCCATTTAAACCATCTCCGCTAAACCAGACTCCGTTCAGCAGACTGTAACTTAAACTGATTTCCCCATAAATACATATCACCATAACTGCAACCGACAAAAGAATAAAGATTTCTGTCTTCATTTTGTCGACCCGATTTAACACAATGCCTTCTTCCCGGTTTGATCTGCCTGCAACAATTGTCAGCCATGCCAGAATTACAAGCATTGCAAATCCGGTTGCAATCGCGATCCAGAAGGTAAATCTTACCTGCGGTGCATACTCCTGATAAATCTTGCTCTCCTGATAAAAGTCATCCTGGATTGGATAGGAAGTATCTACCGCGAACATGCATTCGTAATTATCCATCCACATATTGCCACCGATCAGTGATTTCCACTGTGATCCGTCCATATCAATATCACTCTGGTACTCAGTAAGCTTTGGTGTGGCAACCGCATATACTCCCAGCTTTTTCATACTTTCCAGATTCTTTTCCCATTCATCAAATCTCTGATATGCAAGACGGTTGGTATAAACTTTTTTATTGTCCAGATCTACAATCATATATGCAAGATTGGTATTACCTTCTTTATATTCTTCCGTTACATACTGCCACGTCAAAAATTCATCCCGTACACTGTCCACAGTATTTCCAAGCATGGACATCGCATCACTTAACTTGCCGTTCCATCTGGAATCCTTGTTCACAACTTCCAGAAGATTCTTCGCGCCCACCGGTGCACAGTTTTCGGAAACTTTTTCTCCGTCATACCGCCAGCACTTTGTGTAGACCTGGCGATTTTCACTGTCCAGAATATTGCGGTAAATACTTGCGGAGCTCTCGATCCAGTCATTGATCAGAGAATCGATCACTTCTCCGGTGCTTTCCAGTGAATATTCATCTTTTGCCTCATCCATATTACCAAACTGAAGGTTCCCGTTTTTAAATTCTCGACGAAATTCTTTTTCATAGTAATAATGGTAGGTTCCGTCATCCTTCTGGCAGACGATGATCTCATCATCATTGTCTCCATCTGCCATCTTGGTCCCGTCTGCGTAGTACATCTCCTGATCGTTTTCCCAGTAATTCACAAGATCACCAAGACGGTATGCAAGCCCATTTACATTTTCATTTGAAATCTTACGATCTGAATCATATTCTTTCAGATCTACAATTCTGTTTTCATCATATTTTCCTTCTGTTTCAAAATTGCTGTCGTATCCTTCCGCAGCCGTAATATCATTTGCAGCACTCATCAGCTTGTCGGTAAACCCTTTTGACTGTTCATACTTCTTATGTGGCTTTTCAAACAGGATTCCTGCCAGATTATCGCCCGGATAACTGAATGTAAAAACCAGACATGTGATCATCACCACTGCTAAAATATGCTCCAGTACGATCAGGATTCCTTTACATGGTGCACTCTGATACCATTTGTTATTCATAAGACCTCCTAACCGATCTTCTCTACCTTATATCCGACACCCCATACTACCTTCAGGTAACGTGGCTCTTTCGGATTGATTTCGATTTTCTCCCGGATATGGCGGATATGTACGGCAACGGTATTGTCCGCTCCGATTGCTTCTTCATTCCAGATATTTTCGTAAATCTGATTGATAGAGAACACCTTTCCCTGATTTTTAACGAGTAACAGTAATATATTGTATTCAATCGGTGTCAGCTTCACTTTTTCGCCGTCCACAGTCACTTCTTTCAGATCATCCCTGATCACAAGTCCCCCGGTCCGGAACTCACTCTGGTTGTCAGATCTCGCCGTACTTCCAAGCTGGGTGTAACGTCTGAGCTGGGATTTTACCCTTGCTACCAGCTCCAACGGATTGAACGGTTTGGTCATGTAATCATCTGCACCGATATTCAGTCCTAAAATCTTGTCCGCATCCTCTGATTTGGCGGATAAAATAATAATCGGGAGGCTCATGTTTTCCCGGATCTTGAGTGTCGCCCGGATTCCGTCCAGCCGCGGCATCATCACATCCATGATCAGAAGATCAACTTCATTTCTTTTCAATACCTTGATCGCTTCGTCGCCATCATACGCCTTCAGGACTTCGTATCCTTCCTGCGTCAGGTAAATATCTATTGCTTCTACAATGTCTTTATCATCATCACATACTAATATTTTCGCCATCTTTTTCACCTCCTCTATACTATACAAGATTAACAGAGATTTTTTAAGAGATAGGGCGGGATTTTCTTAAGAATTTTTTGAGATTTGAAAATGTGGTGCAAGATGATCTATATTTGTCAGATACAGATTCTTGTGCAAGCACCAATCTGCACCTGACTCATCATATAAGCAAAAAAACTCCCGGCAAGTTTTACTTTACCGGAAGTTTTCTCTTGTGAGGTAATATTTATGATTTCTACTTTTCGTCTTCTCTGTGATCTGCTTTTATATTGCGGTATCCTGCGATCAGTCCAAATCCGATCAGTCCAACACCAACTATCAGAAACAGAATCGTCGCCACGATCATAACAAGCTGTTCATTACCATGACTTGTGGAAATCGCCCTGAACATCTGGTATGCCAGTGTCAGCAGATAAAACCCGGCCATTGCATAAATCGCCAGTCTTGCATTTTTCTTCCATCCGTCATTCTCCGGCATCTTATTCTCGTCCATAACATTTCCCAGCCTTTTCTTTTTATTTTCTTACCAGATATTTTCTCATATCAATTGCACATGCGATCAGAATAATCAGACCTTTGATCACATACTGCATATTCTGACTTACTGCCAGGAACTGCAGTGCAACGAAGATGATTCTCAGAATGAACACCCCTAAAACAACGCCGCTGATCTTACCGGTACCACCTACAAAAGATACACCACCGATTACACAGGCAGCAATCGCATCACACTCGTAGTTCAGACCTGTATTTGCCTGGTTGGAACCGATACGTGCAGATTCAATGAATCCAGTGATACCATACATGCATCCTGCAAGTGTATGTACCAGAATGGTTGTTCTCATAACATTTACACCAGATACATTGGCAGCTTCCGGGTTGGAACCAACTGCGAACATATTCTTTCCAAATGTTGTCTTATTCCACATGAACCACATGAATACAACTACGACACAAGCGTACCATACATAGTTCGGTATCGGAACGCCACGGATCTTTAAGAAACTTCCTGTTACAAAATTCTTAAAGGATTTGTCCAGTCCGGAAAGTGGCTGTCCGTTGTTACCGTTCAGCATAATGTACATCAGAAGAATTCCGTATACGATCAGCTGTGTTGCCAGTGTTACAATGAATGGATGTAAGTGGAATTTCGCTACGAAGAATCCATTTACCCATCCAACAATACCTCCGACTACGATTACGATCAGAATAACCAGTGGTATCGGAAGAACCGGAAGATCCGGGAAAATTTTGGTTGCATAAGTTACTGACTGCAAAAGTGATGCAGAAATACATGCTGTAAGACCTACAACACGTCCGGCTGAAAGGTCTGTACCGGTAAGTACGATCGTTCCTGCAATACCACACGCGATCGGAATGTTCGCTGCAGACAGCGAGATAATGTTAACAATAGATGCCACGCTCAGGAATCTGCTGTTCTGTGTGTAAGTGTAAATAACTGCGATAATGATCAGAAGATAAATCGCATTATTGATAAGTCCTTCTTTCCACGCTTTTACCTTGTCTGCGGAATCCAGTGCTTTGTATTCTGCATAGCGTGATTTTATATTTGCAAATGCTTTCATCTGGGAAGCCTCCTTCTTTTTGTTTGAAAATTACACATACTTTGCTGCGTAAGTCATGATCAGTTCCTGTGTCGCCTCTTCTGCATCAATCTCTCCGGCAAGTCTTCCACCGGACATAACCATGATACGGTCACAGATTCCGAGAAGCTCCGGCATTTCTGAAGAAACTACGATAACTACTTTGCCGCGGTTCGCAAGATCGATGATGAGCTGATAGATCTCATACTTTGCACCGACATCGATTCCTCTTGTCGGCTCATCCAGAAGCAGTACTTCCGGATCGGTAAGAAGCCATCTTCCAAGGATAACCTTCTGCTGGTTTCCACCGGAAAGTGCACGGATCTTTGTCTCCTGCGACGGTGTCTTTGTCCGCAGCGCATCAATATATTTCTGCGTATCTTCTTTCATGGATTTTTCACTCAGATAAAATCCTTTTTTGTGTCTCTTTAAGCTGGAGATAACGGTATTTTCACGAATGTTCAGGATGCCGAAGATACCGGTTGCTCTTCTCTCTTCTGTCAGAAGTGCAAATCCGTTCTTGATCGAATCCTGTGCATTCTTATTGCTGACTTGTTTTCCGTCAAGTTTTATCGTTCCTGATTTCCTGGTTGCAATTCCAAAAATTGTCTCCAGAGTTTCTGTACGCCCACTTCCGTCAAGTCCGGCAATTCCAAGAATTTCTCCTTTTCTTGCTTTGAAGGAAACATCATTCAGGATCGAATACATTCCGGAAAGGTGTTCCACTTCAAGCGCTACATCGCCCGGTTTATTTGTCTTTGGCGGGAACTGATTGGTAAGCTCACGTCCAACCATCAGGCGGATGATATCATCCATCTCCAGATCATCTGCTTTCTCGGTTGCTACCCAGGTTCCGTCACGCATGATCGTGATTTCATCTGAAATCCGTTTGATCTCTGCCATTTTATGTGAAATGTAAATGATTCCGCATCCTCTCTTTTTCAGCATCTCAATGATATCAAACAGATGCTCTACTTCCTGCTCTGTAAGGGAAGAAGTCGGCTCATCAAATACGATGACTTTTGCATTCACAGATACTGCTTTTGCAATCTCTACCATCTGTCTCTGTGATACCGGCATCGTACTCATGATCCTTTTCGGATCTACATCAATTTTCAATTCTTCAAATACTTTTTTTGTGTCGTCATAGATTTTTTTCTCATTTACCATGACGCCGCCCACTTTCGGGTAACGTCCGAGCCAGAGATTATCCATGACGTTTCTTTTGAGCGCCTGGTTCAGTTCCTGGTGAACCATTGCAACTCCATTTTCAAGAGCTTCTTTCGAATTCTTGAAATTAATCTCTTTTCCCTCCAGCTCAATCTTGCCACTGTCTTTGTCATAAATTCCGAAAAGGCATTTCATCAGTGTTGACTTTCCGGCTCCATTTTCACCCATCAGTGCATGGACAGTGCCTGCTTTAACTGTCAGGGACACATGATCTAATGCTTTTACGCCCGGAAATTCTTTACAGATATCCGTCATCTGCAGTAAAACATCCTGTTTCATAGCTGTCCTCCTGTCTCTCATCTTCTAATCTCGCATACCTTTCGAACCTGCCACTATGCAGTTCCATCCGGCTGCGTCACAACTTTAGAAAAGGTGGCTGGCCAACCACCTGGCCGCCACCTTTATTTTTTACATTTTTATTTTCCTGAGTATTCCTGGTAAGGAATGAAGATCTTGTTGCTTACTTTTTCGGAAATATTGTAAGAATCTGTTCCATCCATCAGATCTTTTCCACCTGCTGCATTCTTAGCAAGGTCTGCGATACAAGCTGCCATACCATCTGCATCCTGTTTAACAGTTGCTGTCATCTTGCCATCAGCGATCAGCTGTTTTGCTGCGTCTGTAGCATCAACACCAAATACCGGGATCATCTTGCAGTCTTTGCCTGTTCCAAGGTTGTATCCCTTATCATTCAGAGCTGAGACTGCACCCTCTGCCATACCGTCATTGTTGCAGATAACAAGTTCGATCATGTTATTGCTTCCTTCGTTGTACTGGGAAAGGTTGGTTGTCATATAGTTGTTAGCTGCTGTTGCACTCCAGTTACCATCCTGGTCAACCTGATATTTGTCACTGTTAGAAGCGTCAAAGTATTCCAGTGCCGGTTTGCCGGCGTCTGTGATGATCTTATCTGCATCTTCTACAGCAAACTGTGTACGGTAAATAGCTTCTGCATTTCCGAGCTGTCCCATGAACATTGCGTAAGAGATCTTTCCATCTCCGTTGAGATCCATTTCATCAAAATGTTCTACTACATAGTTACCGATCATTTCGCCCTGCATATGTCCTGCTTCCGGAGCGTCTGTTCCTACGAATGCGCACTTTTCATAGCTTCCAAGTACATCGCCTTCTGTCTTGTCATCTTCGATCGCACGGTTAAAGAAAATAACCGGGATTCCTGCTGCTTCTGCTTTTTCAACGATCTGAGAAGAAGCATCTACAGAACCGGATGTAACGATGTTGACGATCAGTGCTGTAGCACCTGTCTGGATCGCTGTATCAATCTGTTCGTTCTGTGTTGTCTGGTTGCTGTTTCCATCATAGTCCTGATATTCAACACCCATCTCGTCAAGTTTTGCATCGAGTGCTGTACGGACAGATGCGATATAAGTATAGTAGAATACTGCGATATTAGCGTCTGATGATTTCTTATCACTGCTTCCACCGTCACTGTCACTCTTACCGGAGCCCCCGCATCCTGCAAGCATTCCAAGTGCCATCACACCTGCGAGCATCGCTGCTACAATTCTTCTTTTCATAATTTCGTTCCTCCTTGTATAACGTTTACTTGATGATACGAGTATAACAAGAAGGGAATAAAACACCCATGTGAAAAACTACGAGGAGTTTGTGAATTTCAACGTTTATATAAATTTTTACTTAATTTCGTCCATAAATGTTTCAAATGCCCAATTCTTTAAAAAGCTGTAGTCCAAATATTTTTCAGACTACAGCTTCTATACTTCCGAGCAGCTACAAACATTCCACCCGTTACTTTTCTTCAAATGAAAACAGCGCCTTCTGGCTCTTATCATCATACATATTTTCTCTTGTCACCAGAATACTGCTGGTTGCCGTCTCTTTCTTTTCCGGCTTCTGACCATTCAGTAGTGTATTGATCTGCTCAATCCCCAGGTATCCCATCGCATATGGGTTCTGGACGATCAGCGCATCTACATTTCCTTTTTCCAGCATTCCAATGGATTTTACGTTACTGTCAAACGCAACAACCTGCGTCCGCTCTCCGGCGCCAAGTGCTTCTACCGCATCCCCGACTCCAAGTGTTGTCCATTCATTAAATGTCACGATCACATTGATCTGCGGATTGTCAAGCAACATCCTCTCGGTGCCCTCTCTTGCGTCGGTGATCGTAGACTTCACATTGATGGACGCCGTAATATTTGCCCGGTCATCATTAAGAACCGTATCCCGGAATCCCTTTTCACGAAGCTGCCCGTTCTCCGTACTCTTATCAAAATTTACGATTCCGATATTTAGATTTTCCGCCGGATTACCAAGCACTTCTTCTCCTGCCATACATCCGGCTTCATAATTGTCTGTACCAATATAGCATTCCACAGCCTCACTGTTTACCGGACTGTCCACAACCACAATTCTGATTCCTGCCTTTGCCGCACGGTCGATTGCTTCCGCATTCTTTTCAAAATCAATGGCAGAGAACAGAAGTGCATCTACCTGTTCCCGGATTGCCCGGTCTATCATTTCATTCTGCGCCTCATAATCTTCCTCACCGTCTCCATCCGGTCCTTCGCACACCAGATCCAGATTATATTCCGCACTTGCCGCACCGGCTCCCGCATATGCAGACTGCCAGAAAGAAGAATCCATGGATTTTGTCAGAAACACTACTTTTTTCTTCTCGATGACGCTATTTGTACTGCCTTCTTTTCCTTCCCCAAGTCCGTCACCCGTCAGGACAAAAAACAGAATTGCAAGTAGGATCACACCTGCATCAATTGCAATAAATGGTTTTCTTCTACTTTTTCTCATATTCTTCCTCCCTGACCTTCGGCATACGGATCGTCACACAGGTTCCTTCATCCAGCTCACTTGTGATATTCAGTCCATAATTGCTTCCAAAATAAATCTTGATCCGGTCATTTACATTCTTGATTCCGATTCCGGTACGGTCTCCCGGCTCTTTGCGCAGAATCTCCCGGCACTGTTCTTCCGTCATACCGATTCCGTTATCCTCCACCTGGAAAATAATATCTTCTCCGTCCTCAAAAATACGAATCCAGATCTCACCCTCATCGATCATCTGCTTTACACCATGATAAATTGCATTCTCGATAATTGGCTGCAAAGTAATTTTGTTACAAAGATACGAAAGACACGACTCTGCCACCTCAAATGAATAGGTAAATTTGTTCTTATACCGATAATTTTCAATCTTCAGATAACTCTTTGCATGTTCCACTTCTTTTTCGATCGGAATCAGCTCATGCCCTTTACTGATACTGATACGGAACAGCCTTGCAAGTGCCGTAACCATCTCTTCTGCATCTTCATTTTTCCCGTCTTCACACATCCATGCAATCGCATCCAGTGTATTATACAGGAAATGTGGATTGATCTGCGCCTGAAGCGCTTTCAGCTCTGTTTTCCGCAGTGTGATTTCTTCCTGTCTGACCTGCTCCATCAGCTTCTGGATCTTCACAACCATGTGTTCAAACGAGTTGGATAAAGTCGTGATCTCTGTAGTTCCCGCCATCGGCTCAAATACAAAATTTTCAGCATTTTTTTCAAACCGGTGCATGTCATCGGCAAGCTGCCTTACCGGTGCTGAGAACAGTTCTGAAAATGCCCATCCGAGAAGAAAGACTGCTCCCATAACCAGACACAGGACGATCAGAAGTCTGGATACCGCACTGCTTACCTTCTCCGTAATCATTTCATCTACATAGCAGACACCTACAATTTTCCAATCACAGTTCTCCAGATTTTTCACAGTATAGATCGCCTGTTCCTGAATATGTGTCCCTTCTTTTAAATCCATTCCCTTCTCTTCTTTTAACCCGGAATAAATGAGCTGCTGCTGTGGATGATAGATCAGATTGCCTTTTTTGTCCGCAATATAGGCATAGCCGTGCTGCCCGATCCCTACATCATCAACATAATTGGCAATGTCAGAAAAACGGATGTCAATATTTACCTGTATACTGGTTCCGTCTTCTTTCTGAATCTTCTGGTAAACGGTTACAACCCATGGATAATATCCCTCAAACAAAGATTCTACATATGGTTTGGTTATACGCAGCCTGCCATCGTCATCTTCCATTTCGGTACTCTGAACAATGCGATAATTCTCTTTCAGCTTCTGCCCTCTGTTCCAGTAACGCAGAAGCTCCCCATCTTCACCACAGATTGTTACCGCTACTACATCGGAACGGATATTTACCAGATTCTGGATATATTCCTCAGAATGATTATTCTCATGACGCATTCTCGCCACGATCCCTTCCAGTATGATCCGCATATCCTGTGTATAATTCTCAACCGTATTCTGTACCTGTTCACAGCTCTGGGAACTGCTTGTCACTGCACTTTGCTCCATTGCATTCCGGTAAATCTGAACAAAAATAAGCGTTGCAGCCACTACCGAAATCAGGACGATTCCCATTACCATTGCAATAAACACACCGGAAATAGATATATTCCATCCCTTGTGCTGATCTGCTTCTTTTTTACGCCTGTTCATGTTCCCTCCTGTATTTGTTCGGTGATACTCCAGTCAGCTTTTTGAAGCAGTGGCTGAAATAATACTGATCCTTATAACCACACAGCTCTGTAATCTCACCGATCTTCATACCGGTACACTGCAGAAGCTCCATTGCCTTTTCAATTCGTTTTTTCGTCAGGATCTCAACCAGTGAACTGCCTGTCGTCTTTTTTATCAGACTGCTGAGATAATTCGGCGACACCCCGATCTCTTCACTGATGATCATAACAGACAGATCCTGTTGGGCATAGCGGTCCTGTATGATCTGCACTGCCTGCTCGCAGATCACCTCGCTGCTCTTCTTTCTCTGATCCATAAGCATTTTTTTAGCCTCCATACACAGCATTTTTATGATCTGAAAATTCTCTGCCATACGTTCCATTTCACGCATCTGCTGCATGGAATATTTTTTCTGAAGAACTTCTACACCACATTCCCCGATTGCCATATAAATAACCTTATATACTGCCGCCCCAATCTCGGTCAAAAGTATCGTACTAAGTACCAGTGTATTCTTGCCTCCATTTCGCAGCTTCTTTTCCAGATCATCCAGATAAATCTCCAGATCCTCTACCATTCCACCACGTAAAAAATTCTCCATCGTTGCTGTAATTTCCTGTATTTCTCCCTGTTCCAATCCCGATCCGTGCTCTGCATCGGAAATGAAATAGACACTGCTTTTATCCTTTCTGGAATAACTGAGCGCATTCATTGCCTCCAGATAGCTCTCTCTGCATTTTCCAAGAGTATTCACACTCCTGCTTACCCCGACCTGACAGCAATATCCCATAATACGCTCCACACTCTGAACAATTTCTTCTACAATAATATGTAAATACTTACCCATACCTCCCGGAGTCGTCGCGATCAGCGATACCACTCTTCCTTCCAGATGGCAGCTTACATAATGAACATATTTTTTCAGGATCATATCAACTGCATTTACACTGCTATAGCTTGTCTGATCCTTTCCATTTGCATCACGGATTCCGGTTACAAGCACCACATACTGCATATTATCCGGCTTTGGATTACGGATCAGCTCACATTCCTCTGCCCGCTCAAGAAGTGCCTCTTCGGACACCCGTTCATTCTGAAAGCTGTCGAGCAAAAGCGGAATAAGGAATTGCGTCTTGCGGATGTCCAGCTTCTCTTTTCTTTCTTTTGTAAATTCTTCCACTCGCTGATCCATGGCTTTTTTAATCTTTATCAATTCCGCCTCGATCTCTTTTGCTGAAATCGGCTTCAGCATATAGCTTACAATATTATATTGAATTGCCTGCTGCGCATAGGTAAAATCATCAAATCCACTTAAAAATGCGATCTGTACCATCGGGCGAACTTCCCTGACCGCCCGTGCCAGCTCAATCCCCGATAAAAATGGCATCTTGATATCGGTAAGGAGCAGATCTGGTTCCAGCTTTTCAACCAGTTCCAGCGCGTCTGCACCATTTTCAGCTTCCCCGACCACTTCAAAACCAATCTCTTCCCACTTTACCCTGCGAACAAGACTTCTTCGGATTTCCTCCTCATCATCAGCAACAACAACTGTATATTTCATATTTCTCCCTTTTTCACTTACTGTCAAACTTTCATCTGGTTACAATTTCTCTTTTTATATTATAGAAGATTCTTATCCACTTTTCCATAAATATATCTCCACTCAAATTTGTAAAATTCTACGATTGTATACACAACAATAATATAAAAAACGGACAGGCTGAATAGCTTTTCAGTCTGTCCGCTTTTTACATCTTCTTATGCTGTTTTAAAAATTACATTTTTATAACGATTCAATGCAGTATAAAGGACTAATCCAAGCACACCACATCCGACAACTTCTCCGACACCAACTGTCAACATCATAAACGGAATCGGAAGTGCTACTCCATATCCGTAACGAAGTACAAACGGAACGATTACTGTGTTAGCAATAATCGGTGGTAACGGTGCAAGGAAACGGTTTTTGTTACGAAGCTGATAAGTAAAAAATGCTCCGATCAAAGTTGCAATGCTTCCGAAAATGATATCCGGCAGGATTGCTCCTCCGAGAATGTTTCCAACAATACATCCAACGAAAAGTCCAGGAATCGCTGCCGGTGTAAATACCGGAAGGATCGTAAGTGCTTCTGCAATACGTATCTGTACTTCTCCGAATGAAAATGGTGCAAATACATAAGTAAGCACCACATAGATTGCAGCGATCATCGCTGCCTGAGTCATAAATGCTACATTCTTGTTCTTCATATGAAATTCTCTCCTCTAGTTTTGTTTTACGTGTGGAAGGTCACGAACACACGATTCATTTTACGCCGGGAATCGGCGAAACCCTTGTAAGACCTTGTTTTTAGGGGTTTTGTAACGGGTGTTAGTATAGCATGGGACGGATGAAAA
>ENA-ORSQ01001482-ORSQ01001482.1-human-gut-metagenome-genome-assembly--contig:-NODE-1482-length-12140-cov-5.157220_pt1 | contig 12140 bp, 10 predicted proteins | sample MGYA00241900_ERZ509164 | MGnify/ENA primary metagenome ERZ509164 (study PRJEB26280, sample SAMEA2338807) | human gut metagenome | biome: human gut; feature: human-associated habitat; material: faeces...
GGTGTCCAAAAAAATTGTGAAGCCCCTGAGCGAAATCGATCTGAAGCATCCGGAACAGGTGGAAACCTATGATGAACTTTCCCCGTTTTTGCAGCGAATTGCCGCCCAGAATCGGGAGATCGATGCCCGCATGGCGGAGATCCGCAAGCAGCAGCAGGAGTTCTCCATGATTACCGAGAACATGAGCGAGGGCTTGTTCGTGGTAGACCGGAACTATCAGATTTTATCCTATAATAAAAGTGCCATGCAGATCTTCGGCATGGATCCCAGACAGGAACATGAAAATCTGCTGGCAGTGAACCGGAGCGAGGGCTTCCGCAACGCGGTGGACAGTGCCCTGAAAGGTCGCCACACACAGGAAAATCTGGAGCTGAACGGCAGGGTGTACCAGATCATCGCCAACGCCGTCTGCCAGCCTGATTTTGCGGAAGATATGGTGGGAGCTGTGATTCTGGTGCTGGACGTGACGGAGAAAGAGGCACAGGAACAGTACCGGCGGGAGTTCACGGCGAATGTTTCCCACGAACTGAAAACGCCGCTGACTTCCATTTCCGGCATTGCGGAGATCATTCGTAACGGCATTGTCAAGCCGGAGGATATTCCCCATTTTGCAGGGAAAATTTACGACGAATCCCAGCGGCTGATCACCCTGATCGGGGACATTATCAAGCTGTCCCGTCTGGACGAAAATCAGGTGCCTATGGAACGGGAAACGGTGGACATGCTGGAAATGGCACGGGACGTGGTGCAGCAGCTTTCCTCCGTTGCCCGCAAAAGCGGTGTCACGCTGGTGGCAAACGGTACCCACGGGCAGGTGCTGGGCGTGCGGCAGGTGCTGGGGGAAATGGTGTATAACCTCTGCGAAAATGCCGTGAAGTACAACCGTGCCGGCGGGCGTGTCTGGGTGGACGTGCAGCAGGTGGCAGACCATGTGGTGCTGCGGGTCAAGGATACCGGTATCGGGATTCCGGCGGCGGAGCAGGGACGCATTTTCGAACGGTTTTATCGGGTGGACAAGAGCCACTCCAAAGCGGTGGGCGGTACCGGACTGGGACTGTCTATTGTCAAGCACGGGGCAGCTCTCCACCATGCCACGATTTCCGTCAGCAGCGAACCGGAGCAGGGCACGGAGATCACACTGACATTTCCGGCGGCGTGATGCGTCGGGGAATGCGTTGGAAATCCACATGATTTTGAAAAAGAAAAAGAGAGCAGACCGTGAGGCGTGCTCTCTTTTTTGATATGTGTTGTTGGGGTGATGCTTTCTTGGCGATTTGCAGACGAATGAGCGTTTGACATTTTTCGCATAGTGTGATATAATAAAAAGCCGAGGGCATACCTGAAACGGTAGGCGGTCAAATCCACGCTCCCACAATCTTCTATTTGAATTGATGGGAGGTGATGCATGATGATGGATGTAATTTCCTTTATCGTAAGCATTTTTTGTAATGTCTTTCGTGCAGTTCTTGCATACTTAGCATACAAAAAGAAATAACCGCCCTGAAGCTACCAACTTTGGCGATTATTTCTTAGTCGTTTGAATGGGGAGCAGACCGTCTACTGGTGTGCTCTCTTTACTTTTATTATACGCGATTTTTTCCGGTTTGTCAAGTCCGTTTTTGCTTATCGATTTATGCAACAATATGACCGGCGATTCTACCTCCGCCCGCCGCACAAACGTCGGAGTACCGCGGGAATTCCGTACATGCCTGCCCAGATCAGAGCCATCAGCACCGGCAGCCCGATCAGATGACTGCCGAACACCTGTTCAAACCAGACCAGCGGCGAACCGGAGGACGGGCGTTCCAGAAAGAAAAAGTTGGTGCCGAAGTGGCGGTTCACCAGCGAAACCGGCACACACGCCGCCGCCACGCAGGTGAAGCAAAACGGCAGCCGTTTCCAGTTGGGGCGAAGTATCCCGCGAGCCAGCAGCACCGCCGGCACCAGCACCAGCAGCCCGTGGAGCAGGAAGCTGTGCAGGCTGAAAAAGTTCCACAGGGGCAGCGAGAACCAGTTGGGAAACAGCAGTGCCAGACACGCTCCCGGCAGTGAAAGGCTGTAGACCGGTTCCAGCAGCAGCGGACGAGGTTTTCGCACTGCGGCAAATTCCACAAAAATGGACAGCCCGCACAGATCCAGCGGCAGATAGTTGGGACGAAACTGCCCCGTGTACAGCAGCACGCCATCCTTGCAGATCTCCAGCAAAAGTGCTGCCCATGTCAGCCCGCATAACAGCCGATGCACAGTTTCCGGTTTCCAGCGGCGGCAGGTCAGGGCAATCGCCAGCACTGCCAGAACGATCCCGCCCAGCCACAGCAAATGGGCAATGCCAAACAGCCGAAACCCCAGCCCGTCCGGCACATGTTCCTGAATTGTCCAGAAGTACGTCATCTCCTCACCCTCTCCTATTCAGTATACCGCATTTTTGCGAAAAATACAAGCGATTCTCACCGGAACACACGAAAATCAATTTTCATGATAGCCTCCCCTGAAAGGGGAGGGGGACCGCCGTTAGGCGGTGGAGAGGTTTTTTTGTAAAATCCTTTTATGACATTTCCGGCGAAGATATGCAGACGATTTCATGAGCAAGCTGAACTCTACTTTCCGTGCATGATCTTGACAAGTGTTCCAATTAGGTGTATACTAAAGCTATAACCAAAGAAGCCGAAAGGAAGTTTGAACGTGATTGATTTTAACACATTTTGCACTCTCTACGAGGACGCGAAAGCATGCGATTCAGAAGTAAAGTATGTCATGGAAAGGGGATGGCAGGAGTGGATGAGCGAGATCGCGGACACCGACAAGATCGCCGACGTGCTCCGGAGAATTTACACCATGGCGAACGAGGGTTTTGCGGCAGTTGTGAGGCAGTATAAAAACATGCGGCAGATGTGCCAATTGCTCGGTATCCCCTACTCAACGGCTCAGAAATGGAGCCTAGGGAAGCAGAAGCCGGCATCATATCTCTTGATGCTCATGGTGTACGCTACTGTAAACTATGACAAAATGCAAAAATAAGAATAATTTGTTTTGTATAAGTATACATACACACATATATATGTAGGGGCGATGCCCACATCGCCCTTCATGTGAAATCTTCCCCCACCATGTCACGCTTTGCACCTTCCTCCTGCATTTCAAAGGCAGCCAATTGCAAAAACCGCACCAAATAAAAAACCGGATTCTCCAAGAGAAATCCGGTCTTTTTATTGCCTTAATATGCTCCGCATCAATCCTGATAAGTTTCAAACCACACGGTTTCTTTCAGCGGCTTGCGTTCGGTGTCGTAGCGGGACGGCTCCTTGACTGCCTCCGGCTTGGGGTAGCCCAGACAGAGCAGAGCGTCCGGCACGTAGTTTTCCGGCAGGTGGAATTCTTCCCGCAGGATCACCGGATCAAATCGTTCCACCCAGAGAGAGCCAAGTCCCTGTTCCGTTGCCGCCAGCATCATATACGTTGTGACAATGGACGCATCGATCTCATGAATGCAGTGCCCGTCGAAGCTGCGAACCCAGCAGTCCGATGTATCGGAACAAACCATGATGACTGCCTTGGCGGTATAGGCGTTGGTGTTGTGCATCGCCTTTGCCATTTTTTCCAGTCCCTCCGGCGACTGCACCACCAGAAGCCGCTGGGGCTGGTGGTTTTTTCCGGTGGGAGCCAGCCGTCCGGCTTCCAGTACCGCCTGTAAGTGTTCCGGTGCAACGGGCTTGTCCTCATAGGCACGGACAGAGCATCTCTTTTTCGCAAGTTCCATAAAATTCATGACGTATCTTCCTTTCCGGTGGTCGCGGGTGGTTTTTCTTCAGGCAATACCGCACAAAGATTGTGCGACAGATGCGTCGTCAAATTTTTCGTCAGATGAAACAAAAAGCGGAGTGAATACTGGATGTATTCATGAGCATTTTTGTGAAATATGACGGGAAATTTGCAAGCATCTGCTTGCAGTGTTTCCTCAGAGAAAAAGAGAAGAAATGGATATGGGGCAGACCTCTCGGCAGGGAGATCTGCCTCTTTTGTAAAGTTGTGCAAAAAAGTGGGAAAAAATCTTGACAAGGCTCGGTGAATTGTAGTATAATAAAAATAATCACTGTTTTTTCAAATAGTGTCTGTCAGGAAAAACTGCCGCAGCAGGTGCGGCAATGGGATTTTCCATGCAGAAAAATCTGAACAGAAAAGGAGCATTTGCATATGCTGCTCGACAAATATTTGCCTCGTATCGATTTTGACAGTTACGAGGATTTCAAAGCAAATTATCGTGTCAACATTCCGGACGACTTCAACTTCGGTTTTGACATTGTAGACGAATGGGCAAAGCAGGAGCCGGAAAAGAAAGCCTTGGTCTGGTGCAATGATGCCGGCGAAGAAAAGGTGTTCACATTCACGGACATTTCCCGCCTGTCCAACCAGACAGCCAACTATTTCCAGAGCCTTGGCATCAAAAAGGGAACTGTTGTCATGCTGATTCTCCGCCGCCGTTGGGAGTACTGGATTTGTGCAGTGGCTCTGCACAAGATCGGTGCCATTCTGATCCCGGGTTCTTTGCAGCTGGCAAAGAAAGACCTGATCTACCGCGGAAACAGTGCACAGATCCACACCATGGTATGTCTGGACGACAAGTATGTACTGGAGCAGGTGAACGAGGCTCAGCCCTCTGTGCCCAGCATTCAGCACAAGATCGTAGTGGGCGGCTCTCACGAGGGCTGGCGGAACTTCCACGAGGAAGTGGAAAAGTTCCCCACAGAATTTGCACGTCCCACCGGTGAAGCAGGCACCAAGGCACATGACCTGATGCTGGTATACTTCACCTCCGGCACTACCGGCGAACCGAAAATGGTAGAACACGATTACACCCACCCGCTGGGACATATCGTGACTGCGAAATATTGGCAGCAGGTACAGGAAAACAAGCTGCACATGAGCGTATCTGATTCCGGCTGGGCAAAGTTCGGCTGGGGTAAAATTTACGGACAGTGGATCTGCGGGGCAGTGATCTTTGCCTATGATATGGACAAGTTCGTGCCGACACATCTGCTGCAAAAGATGCAGGACTACAAGCTGACCACATTCTGTGCACCGCCGACTATGTACCGGTTTATGTTGCAGGAAGATGTGGCTTCTTATGATCTGTCCAGCATTCAGAATTTCTCCACCGCCGGTGAACCGCTGAATCCGGAGGTATACTATCGTTGGCAGGAACTGACCGGCAAGGAAATTCGCGAGGGATTCGGACAGACCGAGGGTTCGGTTCTGCTGGCAAACTTCCCGTGGATCACGCCGAAGCCCGGCTCTACCGGAAAGCCTTCGCCGCTGTATGACATTGTGCTGCAAAATGATGACGGCACACGAACCAAGGACAACGAGCAGGGCGCACTGGTGATGCAGAACCTGAAAAAGGCTTACCCCACAGGTCTGTTTGTGGGCTACTATAAGAATCCGGAAATGACACAGGAAATTCTGGGCGGCGGCAGCTATTGCCCGCACGATGTGTTCATGCGGGATTCCGACGGTTACTACTGGTTCGTGGGCAGAAATGACGATGTTATCAAGTGCTCCGGCTATCGTATCGGACCGTTCGAGGTAGAAAGTGCCCTGATCGAACATCCGGCTGTGCTGGAATGTGCGATCACTGCGGCTCCGGATCCGATTCGCGGACAGGTTGTCAAGGCAACTGTCGTTCTGACAAAGGGATATACCCCCAGTCCGGAACTGACCAAGGAACTCCAGAACCACGTAAAGCACACCACCGCACCGTACAAGTATCCGCGTATCATTGAGTATGTGGACGAACTGCCGAAAACGCTGGGCGGCAAGATCAAGCGTGCTCAGATTCGCAAGGAAGACGAAACGGCAGTAAAGAATTCCTAAGACGAGTTAAAAAATATTGCAAGGAAAGCGTCATGCAGGTGTTGTACTGCATGACGCTTTTGGTTTTGGGGAAAAATCACCCCAAAAGACACGTGTCAGGTTTAGTGTCAACACATCCTAGGGTAATCAGGTCGAAACCATTCGGCGGAATTCGCTCGTTTTACTCGCTGTCCGCCTTGGACTTGCCAACGCCGATAGTTACCCTTGCTTGTACTTGCAGCGTTGTTTTTCTAAGGTGTTACTTGTACAGTCGGTCAACTTTTATTTTTACGGCGTTTGCAAGCTTGTATTGCTAGGCTCCCCTTTAGGGCACCCGAAGGGCGTGCCTTGTGCTGAGCTGTCACCGCAGGTGACTGAGGGGTTACCTGCTACGGCAGCCAACCGATTTCACAAGGAGTTACGCTTCTTTTTTTCTTTACTGAAAAGAAAAAAAGAAGCAAAAAAAGAAAAGAGCTCGCTTACCCTTGATGAAAAAGGCAATGCATCACACGAATGGCAGTCACATCATTTCTCTCTCCCTTCTTTTAATCTGAAATGGCATTCTCTGTATATTTTTCACAAATGTTCGTTGAAATGTATTGAAAAAAATGTCCCCATGTGGTATAATAAAATATCATAAACACACAAAGGAGAAGGAGGCGTGGAGATGCGAAAAAAGGGAATTGCCGTTTTTTGTGGTCTGGCGGTACTGTTTTCTATACTATTCGGCGGATTTCCGCAAAAGTGGCAGGTTTCCGCAGCGGCAGACATGACCAATTTTGCAGAGGAAGCGGCAGCACTGACCAACCAGTTCCGGCAGGAAAACGGACTGCCGGCGTTACAGCTGGCACCGGTACTGTTAGATTTATCGGCACAGCGTGCGGAAGAACTGTCGCAGACTTACGGACACAACCGACCGGACGGGCGGGAATGGTTCAGCGTCATTGAGGATTCCACGCTGGATTCCAATTGTTATGCGGCGGAAAATGTGGCGGCAGGATACGCCACACCGCAGGAAGCGGTGCAGGCGTGGATCGATTCTCCCACTCACCGGAAAGCCATGCTGGGGGAACCGTATCAGTATATCGGCATTGGGGTGTACTACCTGCCGGAAGATACCAATCATTACTATATGTACTGGGATATGCTCCTGATTTCCTCACAGGAACCGCTGGAGGGGGCGAGGTACCCTGACAGCAGTACAGCCACTTCGGAAACCGCTGCTGCCACAACGGTGACGACGACACAGACAGAGCCGGTTTTGCCGCGTATCGTCGGTGATGTCAATCTGGACGGCCTGGTGGACATGAGCGATGCGGTTTTGCTGCAAAAAATCATCATGGGGCAGGTGCATGTCAACGATGCCCAGCAGCAGAACAAAGACTGTTATGCAGACGGCGTGCTGGATAATCGAGATGTAGTGGTGCTGCTGCAATTTCTGGTGCATCTGTTTCCGTCGCTGCCGGTAACTGCGTAAAGGAGGATACCATGTCGCGAATTCTCTATGTGCTGGATTATCTTAGCCACAATACCGATGCGGAAAAAGGGGCAACGCTGAAAGAGATTCAGGCGTACTTGCTGAACCAGACGAATCTGGGAGCAGTATCGGTGCTGAGCATCAAGCGGGACATTGAAAGGCTGGACACCATGGGGTATACCGTGGGAGTTCAGAAAGGAGCCCACAACACAGCGTATTATTACATGAAAGAACGGGGCTTCACCTTTAATGAGATTCGGTTTCTGGTGGACTCGGTGTCTATCAACAAATTCCTGAACAACGAACAAAAACAGCGGCTGTTCAAGAAATTTGAAGGGCTGTGTTCCGAGGCGGAAGTGCGGAAGCTGGTGGGGCGGATCACCTTGAGTGAGGTGGCTCCGCCGTCGCTGGATCTGCTGGACAATCTGGAGTGTGTGCACCAGATCATTGCCGAAAAGCGGAAGATCAATTTCAAGTACGGCAAGTATAATACCAATCGGGTCATCGAATACTATACCAAAAAGCGAAACCTGATCCCATGTCAGGTGGTCTACACCGCAGAGCGGTTTTATCTGAAAGTGATCGTGGAGGACACCGGCAATGTGCGGAACTATCGCATCGACCGCATGAAAGACATCACCGCGGGAGAACGGGTTGACATCATGCCGAAGTTGTCGAAAGCAGAGGGCTTTTCCGCGGACATTTTTGTGCCGGAGGTGTACGAAGATGTACAGCTTCGGGTGAAGCGGGTGCTGCTGGACGATATGATCGAACAGCTGGGAAACTATGCTCATGTGCGGGAAGATGAAACCGACCCCGAAAACTATATTCTGGTGCGTGCCAGAATGGGCATCAGCCACGGACTGTATCGCTGGATCATGAAATACGGGGCAGCTATGGAAGTGCTTGCTCCGGAAACGCTGCGGCAGGAAATGGCAAAGCGGCTGCATGAGGCATATCAGCAATATGAAAAATAAGGCAACACCGCACAAAAAACGGACAGCATTGCTGCTGTCCGTGTGATCGGTTCTTAGTAAGCGTGAAAAAAGATTATGCCTGTCCCCGTTCCTTTGCGAGGGTATCGTAGCGATCCAGCATTTCCTTGATCTCAGGGTCATTGGTCAGACCGTACTGCATATGCAGATAGAAACGGATTGCCGGCAGGTCTTTGTTTTCGATGGCTTCCTTTGCCAGTGCTGTGATAACACCGACTACGTCCTCATTGGCACCGCACTTCATACCGTAGTGCTCGAAAGCTTCGTTGACTTCTTCCCGTGTGGGCGGTACGATTTTTTTCTGGGTAATGGTGTGGATATGGTGCAGTTCTGCCGGAACCATAGGGTGGTCGGCGTAGATCAAGCTCTCATAATAGAAGCAAACGGCACGGTCATAGTCCTTGACTTCCACACAGTAGAAGCCCAGATTGCAGTAACAACGGGAGATCTGTACCGGCGTTACGGCAACTTCCAGCGTTTCCTTGATAACAGAAAGCAGCTGGTCGTGATCCCGCAGGGACTTATAGCACTCTGCCAGTTCGAAATAGGCATCTGTGTTCATGGGGTTGTAGCGGATCGCATCGTTGATGACGCGTGCAGCTTCTTCTGCACGGTTCAGTTCCAGCAGGTTGTAACCGTGGAGCAGGATCATCTGCGACAGGTCAAAGACTGGACGCACCAGCTTCTTGGACGGGCGGTAGAAGTACAGATACAGCTGATGTTCCAGCGTGTTGCGGAAGCTAAGATATACTTCCGATTCGGTTTCCCGATAGTTCATGCGAATCTTGGTGTACAGTGCTTCTGTCAGCTTGAACGATTCTTCGATTTTCTTTTCCTGAATCAGCTTGTTGGCTTCGGCAAAGACAACGTCCAGCCGCTTGCCGTCGATGTACATCATTTTGTTTAGGACTTCCCGCTTGTCGTCCGGCAGGATCTCATATGCCAGATCAGCGATCGCACTTCCGATTTCTTTTGCATTTTTTGCGGAACGGTACTTGTCTGCCTGTGATTCCAGATAGACCATGTCTACGCTGTATTCGCCGGTCAGACCTTCCCGAATTTTTTTCATAATTTCATCTGTTGTCATAATATAACTCCTTTTTGACTGTGATTATTCAGCCAGTATAGTTTTATTATACAAGATTTCTGGGATAATTGCAAGTCTTTTTTGTGGATTTTTTCGAATGGCAGCAATATTTTCTCATAGGGCAACGCTGCACAAAGTTTGTGCGGTGCTGCCGCAGGAAAGGACGGGGTTTTCCATGTCAGAACTGATCGCAACGCTGGAGCAGCAGCGGGACCTGCCGGACGATCTGCTGTGTTCGCTGCTGGAAACAGACCGCTATGATGCAGCATTATTTCAGGCGGCAGACCGCGTGCGGCGGCAGCGGTACGGGACAGATGTATTTGTCCGCGGGCTGATCGAATTCACCAACTATTGCCGGAACGACTGCTATTACTGCGGGATTCGCCGGAGCAATGCCCATGTGCAGCGGTACCGGCTGACACCGGAGGAAATTCTTGCCTGCTGCACAGAGGGGTACGCACTGGGGTTCCGGACATTTGTCCTACAGGGCGGCGAAGATGCCTTTTTCACGGAGCAGCGTGTCTGTGAAATGGTTTCTGCCATACGGGAACGGTTTCCGGACTGTGCCATTACGCTTTCTGTCGGGGAGTGGGAAAAGTCCAGCTATCGGGCATTTTTCCGTGCCGGTGCAAACCGGTATCTGCTGCGACATGAAACCGCAGACGCGGCACACTATCGCCGTCTGCACCCCCAGCCGCTTTCGTCTGAAAACCGGAAACGCTGTCTGTTTGACCTGAAAGACATCGGCTATCAGGTAGGCTCCGGATTTATGGTGGGCTCACCGTATCAGACAACGGAAAATCTCTGTGCCGACCTACGCTTTTTGCAGGAACTGGAGCCGGACATGATCGGCATCGGACCTTATCTCACCCATAAGGACACGCCTTTTCGGGAACAGCCCAACGGCAGTCTTGCACAGACACTGCGGCTGATCGGCATTCTGCGGCTGTTGTTTCCCTATGCCCTAATTCCGGCAACTACGGCGTTGGGGACGATCCACCCGCAGGGGCGGGAAATGGGACTGCGTGCCGGTGCCAACGTGGTCATGCCGAATCTGTCACCGGTTTCCGTGCGAAAGCTGTATACGCTGTATGAGGACAAAATTTGCACAGGGGAGGAATCCGCCCAGTGCAGAAGCTGTCTGGAACGGCGGGTGGCTTCGGCGGGATATGCCATTGTCACGGATATTGGCGACGTGCGGCGGTGATTTTATGGATATAGGGAAACACTGCATAAAGCCGTCAGGCGGGCTTTATGCAGTGTTTCCATAGCATGTCAATTTTGCCGTTCGAAAAAAATTTGCATAAAAAGTATTTGCATTTTGCGTAAAATATGCTATAATATAAAGGCGATACGGAGTAACAACTTTGCATGCGATACTGCGTACAAGTTTTTTCCGTGTTTTCTGAAAAGATGTTTGAGATTTTACTCGGCGGCACGATATGGAATTTGTGTGATGCCGTCTTGATATTTGGAGGTTTTTCGATGAGCAGGGAAGAACAAAAACAAAGCAAACCAGCCAAGAAAAAAGCACCCAAAAAGCAGGCTGCTTCGCCGCAGAAGCAGATGACAAAACGTCCGAATCCACGCCGCCCCAGAGGTACCGGCGGAAAAATGGCGGCGGAAATCGTGATCTCTGTGGCACTGGTGGCATTTGTCGGTTATCAGGGATTTCATATGTACCATTCGCTGCAGCCGATCTCGCAGGGAACAGAGGGCATGGAATTGACAAGCGGCATGAGCGAAGCTGCGACAGAGCCGCAGAATGTCTATGAGAATGTTTCTGTTTCCAATGAAGATGTGCATGCTGGAGATTTGATTCTGGTCAATGCGAATACTGCCTATGTGGAGGAGAACCCGTCAGAGATCGTCAGCATTTACGACCACAAGACGGACAACTACCATGTCAGCGGCACAGAAACCAGTCTGCGGCAGCAGGCGGTAGATGCCCTGAATCAAATGCTGGACGCGTTCTATGTGGCTACCGGTCATCAGGATATGATCGTCATCAGCGGCTATCGTACCAATGCCCAGCAGCAGGAACTGTATGATGAGGACTTGCAGGCAACCGGAGAACAGACTTCCACCCGTGTGGCACTGCCGGGACACAGCGAGCACGAAAGCGGCTATTCGCTGGACTTCTCCCTGTATGAGGACGGCGTGCAGTCCGACTATGACGGCACGGGAGAATATGCGTGGATCAATGAGAACTGTTCTCACTATGGCTATGTGCTCCGCTACACCGAGGACAAGCAGGACACCACCGGCATTCAGGCAGAGCCGTGGCACTACCGCTATGTGGGACAGCCCCATGCCGCTTATATGCAGGAGAACAACGTTTGTCTGGAAGAATATCTGACACTGCTGAAAAATTACAGTGCAGATGTGCCGCTGTCCATTACCAACTGGGACGGCGAGATCTATCAGGTATATTATGTGGCTGCTGATACAGCTGCGGATTCTACCTATGTCATGGTGCCGCCGGATAAAAAGTACACCATTTCCGGCAACAACAGCGACGGATTTATTGTGACGGTGGACACCGGAGAGATACAGAGCGGAGAAGCGGCAGCTTCAGAGGCCTCTGGTGCTGCCGATAATCATGCAGCAGACAGTGCCGCAGACAACACAGCCGATGTTTCCGGAGAAACGGCTCCGGACGCTGAAGCAGATGCAGCACAATAAAGGCAATACCGCACAAAGAGCGTCTGGCGACTTTGCACGCCATCTGCTT
>ENA-ORSQ01001488-ORSQ01001488.1-human-gut-metagenome-genome-assembly--contig:-NODE-1488-length-12109-cov-5.783308_pt1 | contig 12109 bp, 8 predicted proteins | sample MGYA00241900_ERZ509164 | MGnify/ENA primary metagenome ERZ509164 (study PRJEB26280, sample SAMEA2338807) | human gut metagenome | biome: human gut; feature: human-associated habitat; material: faeces...
ATCTTCAATTACTTGCATAAATTCGATGGACGCGTCTTATATCCCCATAGCGGAAACAAGGGGTTTTACGACGCATTGGATAAACAGTGAGTAAAATACCGGTACCACAATTACAGAAAGGTAGATCACTGCTGCCGGTATAAGAAACGCATATGCACCGAAATCAACTTTTCTTTTTTTCTTATTCCCTCTTTATTACATACAAAAACCTGCGGTTTTTATAAAAGCCGCAGGTTTTTCCCATGTTTTTTAAACTTTCTAAACTATTTTTTAATTTTTACATGCTTTCTGTGCATACTCTGTCTGCACCAGATTTTCATACGCTGTACGATCCGTCAGCTCACCTGCATCTTCCAGGATATCCTGCAGAAGCTCAAAGCTGTCTTTTTCGAAGATAAGATTTTCTTTCCAGGTGTCCTGGTCATAATAACGTTTTACAATGGCAGTGATGGTTTCAAGATCTGTTTCCTTGAACTGCGGTGCGATCACTTCTGCGATTTCCTCCGGCGTATGATTCTGCACATAGTCCATTCCCTTCTGAAGTGCATCGGTAAATTTCTGGATGATCTCAGGGTTTTCTTTCATGTAGCTTGCTTTTGTACTGTAGGATGTATATGGTACATATCCGGATGCCTCTCCGAGCGATGCCACTACATAGCCCGCTCCTTCTTTTTCCAGAATGGTCGCAGATGGTTCAAATTCTACTGTATATGCCGCGGAATCATCACTGGTAAAAGCTGCTGCTGTGGAACCGAAATCAATGCTCTGGTCGATGGTCAGATCCTTTTGCGGATCAATGCCGTTTTTCTTCAGTATATATTCAAATACCATTTCCGGCATTCCGCCCTTACGACCGCCAAGAACCTTCTCTCCTTTTAGATCCTCCCATTTGAAATCAGGCATCTCTTCTCTTGCCACTAGAAAATTCCCCGCACGCTGGGTTAACTGTGCAAAATTTACGACAGGATCCGTGGCGCCCTCCTGATAAGCATAAACAGATGCCTCTGCGCCCATAAATCCAATATCTGCCTCACCGGAAATCACAGCAGTCATCGTTTTATCTGCTCCGAATCCCGTCACCAGCGTCAGATCCAGACCTTTCTCCGCAAAATATCCCTCCTCAATCGCCACATACTGCGGTGCGTAAAAGATTGAATGTGCGACTTCATTCAGTGTAACCTTTGTAAGCTTCTCTTCTGTGCTGTCTTTCTTCGCAGCAAATACTCCCATTGGCAGCGCCGTCACCGCCAGCACAACTGCTGCCGCCAATGCGATCTGTTTTTTATTTTTCATGAAGATACTCCTTTTTTGACTTCTGATTTTAGCATATGCCAGAAGGACCTGAAGGGTTCGGAACATCAATAAAGCAGATAATATCATCAGAAAAATGAAACTTCTGGCCGTAACATCATACTGAAATGGAAAGGAATTGCCCCTCCCCCCAAAATATGATAAGGTGAAGCAAACAGAATTTTTCAGGAGGAGCATTCATATGAAATACGACTTCACTTCCATCATTGACCGACATGGCAGAGATTCCATCGCAGTAGACGGCCTGAAGGGCGATGGTTTCTCTCCTGCCCAGCCGAAGGAGGGCTTCGATGCCATCCCGATGTGGGTAGCAGACATGAACTTTCCTACTGTACCTACCATACAGCAGGCGATCATCGAACGGGCCAGTCACCCGGCCTTCGGTTACTTCGAAGCCCCGCCGGAATATTATAAAGCCATCATCCGCTGGCAGGAAACACGCCACGGTGTCACCGGTCTGAAGCCCAGGCACATTGGCTACGAAAATGGCGTTCTGGGCGGAGTTATCAGTGCACTGAACTGCGTCTGCTCCCGCGGTGATAACGTCCTGGTCCACAGCCCGACATACATAGGCTTCACCTCAAGCCTGAAAAACAACGGCTACGAGGCCGTACACTCTCCTCTGATAAAGGATGAAAACGGCATATGGAGAATGGATTATGCAGACATGGAAAAACAACTCCGTGAAAAGAAGATCCACGCTGCCATTCTCTGCAATCCACACAATCCCTGCGGACGCGTGTGGGAACGCCGGGAGCTGGAAAAAGCCATGGAGCTGTACCGAAAATATGATGTCTATGTCATCTCAGACGAGATCTGGTCTGACCTCATCCTGAATGGCCATAAGCATATCCCCAGCCAGTCCGTCAGTGAAGATGCCCGCCAGCGTACAGCGGCCTTCTACGCTCCATCCAAAACCTTTAATCTGGCAGGACTTGTTGGCAGCTATCACATTGTATACAACAGCTGGTGGCGGGATCGTATTTTGAAGGAGTCCAGTCTGAGCCATTATAATATGATGAATGTTCTGTCCATGCACGCTCTGCTTGGCGCTTATCAGCCTGAAGGCTATGAATGGACCGATGAACTATGCGAAGTACTAAGCGGAAATGTAAGCTTTGCCTGTGATTACATTGACCGGCACTTTAAGGGTGTCAACGTTTCCAGACCGGAAGGCACCTACATGCTCTTTGCCGACTGCACCGACTGGTGTACTGCCCATGGCAAAACAATCGAAGATGTGGAAAAAGCCTGCTGGGATGTCGGCGTTGCCGTCCAGGACGGCAGGATGTTTTTCGGTCCCTGTCACCTGAGAATGAATCTGGCCTCACCCCGTTCCCGCATAGAAGAAGCCTTCCGCCGAATGGATCGGTACGTCTTCAACAGGTAAAAATCCACTCTGCCATTCATTACAATCTATGCTATAATAGAGCTCATAACATCAGCGTTCCATCCTGTCACTTTCCGGAACGCTGTAAACAGGAGGAAATCATATGGATATTAAAGAGGAAATCCACGCATTATCAGAAGAAATGCTCACAAATCTTGGCAGACTAGTTGCCATTGACTCCCAGCTCGGTACCCCTTCCGAGGGAAAACCATTTGGTGAGGGTCCTGCAAAAGCCCTGGAAGAGGGACTGAAGATTGCCGAAGAACTTGGCTTTAAAACCGTAAACCTGGATAACTACTGCGGTTATGCCGAAATGGGTGAGGGCGATGAGATCGTCGGCATCGCCGGTCATCTGGATATCGTTCCTGTAGGCGGAGACTGGACCTACGATCCGTTCCGCCTTACCCGTGAAGACGATCATGTATACGGCCGCGGGACCACTGATGACAAAGGCCCTATCCTGGAAGCGCTCTATGCCATGAAGCTTCTCCGCGACCACGGCGTGAAGCTGAACAAAAGAGTCCGCCTGATCATGGGCTGCAACGAGGAAACAGGTTCCAAATGTATGGATCACTACAATCAGGTAGCAGAAGAGCTTTCCTGCGGTTTCACACCGGATGCCAGCTTCCCGTGTATCCACGGTGAAAAAGGTCAGCTTGCCATGATCGCCTGCTCCAAAAACACCCGGATCATCTCCATGAACGGCGGTTTTGTATCCAATGCAATGTGTGACACCTGTACAACCATTGTTCCCGATGAGGACGGTCTGAAGGAAAAGCTGGAATCCGCACTTTCCCAGACGAAGCTCCAGGAATATAAGGTAACCGAAGAAAATGGTGAGCTCACCATCTACGCCAAAGGTATTCCGGCTCATGCCAGCACTCCCCATCTCGGTGTCAATGCTGCAGGAGTAACCTTTGAATGTCTGGCAAAAGCAGGCTTTGAAGATGACTTTGTGGAATTCTATAACTCCCATATCGGCACTGCATGTGACGGCTCCGGCATTGGTCTGAAATTTGCAGATGAATACGGCGATCTGACGTTATGCAACGGAATCGTCAAAACAGAAAACGGTGTCATTTCCTGTACCATCGATATCCGTGTTCCGGTAACTCTTAATGAGACCGATATCCGCAAAATGTGCCAGGACAGACTGGAAGATAAAAACGGTCGTATTGAGATCATAAAGGTTGTTGCTCCGTTATTCTTCCCAAGAGAATCTCCGCTGGTAAATGCTCTTTACAAAGCTTACACAGATGTGACCGGCGATACCGAACACAAACCAATGGTCATCGGAGGCGGCACTTACGCAAAATCCCTCAAAAACATCATAGCCTTCGGACCTGAAAAAGAGGGAATTGACTACCGCATCCACGGAGCCGATGAATTTATCCTGGTCTCCGGCATGGAAGAAGCAGTACTGATCTATATGGAAGCGATCAAAAATATGCTTGCAATCTGAAATCAGGAGGATAAGAAATCATGAGTACAAAAGCTGAACACGCTACAAAATTACACGAGAATGGCTGTAACTGTGCACAGGCAGTTGCCTGTTCTTTCTGCCGGGAATTTGGCATCGATGAAAACGAGATGTTCCGTATTGCCGAGGGCTTCGGCCTTGGAATGGGTGTTATGGAAATGTGCGGTGCTCTTTCCGGTATGGCTATGATCATCGGACTTTCCAACAGCCGCGGAAATACCGAAGAAGGTTCCGGCTCCAAAGGTGACACTTACAAAAAGCTTCGCACCTATATCCAGAAATTCAAAGAAAAAAACGGTTCCTGTATCTGCCGTGAATTAAAAGGTGTGGAGACAGGCAAGGTTCTCTGCAGCTGCCCGCAGTGTATCACCGATGCGGTTGCTCTTACAGAAGAATATCTTGCGGAAAACAGATAATCTCATAAAATAAAACAGCAGAATTGTATATTCCCTGTAATCCCGGGACATACAGCTCTGCTGTTTTCTGTTTCTATTCGCTTTTCACTGTCAGATCCTTCACCCATCTGTATTTCTTATAATTCAGGTACACAGCCGGGATCTTTACAACTTCATCCAGACTGATGAGCTTTCTGGTAAAAATGCCGGCGCTCTTTTATTTTCCATTTATTTTTGCCCACGCCTCTTCGTCAAACTTACGGTCTTTCCTGATTTTCTATTTCATCTCGATCTTAAACAGTCTGGCCGCTTTTTCCTGTGGCATCTTCACTACAAGATTTCCATTTTCGATCTTATATCCGCACATCTCTTCCTTCGGATAGATCACGGATACTCTGCGGACCTGCTCTGCATTTTCCAGCGGGATCACTGCTTCTGTTGTTCTCGGTGTCCATACCGAAAGATAGGTATTCTTCTCTGCTTTCACTCCGTAAGCAAGAACTTCAGATTTCAGAGTTCCAAAACCAAGCGGGAAGAACGGCACGCCGTCACGGACTTCCTCACGGATCTCCTTATACAGGGAGATTCCCTCCTTCATACGGTTCATGGAATTTTCGCCCAGCTTCCATACCATACCGCTGATATATGGGCGGAGAAGCATACCATTTACTACATTGTAGATCACATGCTCTTCTTCATCCTCATACGGATATACCCACATACCACCCTGCTCCGGAGTTACCGCACTGGCTACATTGGCAGCGATATTGGCATTGTAGAGATAATCTGTCTGATCACTGGTAGACTGCAGGCTTAAGATCTTCAGCATACCATAATCCATACGCTGTCCGCCGGAACCGCAGTTCTCCACAACAAGCTCCGGATGATCCCGGAAGATTTCCTCATACCACTGGTGAAGACATTCATAATGCTCACGGATGGCATCTGCACAGCTGTCACTGTTCAGATCACTTCCATATCCCATGGTTACGTTATAGTCCACTTTAAAGTACTCTACACCGTAATCATTGATCAATCTGTCTACTACATCACGGCAATATTTCCGTACCTCCGGATTGCGGAAATCCAGCATATAGCGTTTATTGTCAATGTGGCGTTTTCCATGACGGCAGACAAACCAGTCATCCGGAAGCTTGTTTGCCAGCTCGCAGGCAACTCCCATAACCTCGATTTCCAGCCAGAGTCCCATTTTCAGGCCTTTACTGTGTACATAATCGCAGACTTCTTTCAGACCATTGGGGAATCTTCCGGATGCTTCTTTCCATTCCCCGACACGGTCCCACCAGAATCCGTCGTCATACCAGCCTGCATCCAGGCAGTAATATTCGCATCCGAGCTCTGCTGCCTTGTCAATGATGGAAAGCTCCCGCTCCGTTGTAGGGTCTCCCATCAGGCAATTCATGTAATCATTAAATACCACGTTCAGCTTCTCATCGTCCGTATTCGGTCTGCGTACTTTTCTCCGATATCTGGTCAGTGCCGCTGCTGCCGGATTCAGGCCACCTTTTACAACCGCTGCCCCTGCCGGAACGGTTGTAAAGCTTTCTCCCGGTTTCAGATTCTTATACCAGCCATGCTCCTGCTCTGTGGCGCCGCTTAAGGCAAGATACAGATTTCCGCCCTGTGCAGAGCCATATTCTGCCAGCCACTGTCCGGAGCTTTCAATCTGGAAAATATACGTCTCCCCTGTTTCTCTGTCCTCGGCAATTCCCATGGGAAGATACTCACAGGTAGACCAGGTGCCCTTTCCACTGTAACAATAACGGTTCAGGCCATATCCCTGATGATTGAAGCCATCTACGACCATTCCGTTTAAATTCAGCGTTTCTGCATCGTATTTCTGCCACTGTGCCTCACAGCACCAGCTGTTAAACGGCACATAGATATCTGTTTTTTTATAATAAGGCTTCTCGCCGCCTCTGGAAATTCCCTGATACATAAAAGAAGAAACATAGGTCAGCCCCTGATCCTCGCTTCCCTCGTTGATGATCTCTGTCCAGGTCTGTACTGTCGGCACTCCGTCAAACAGGCGCATATGATATACTGCCTTCAGCTTTTCCGGGGAAATCATTACGATCTCCAGCTCTTTTCCGCCGGCCTGTGCCTTCAGCTCATGGTTCTCATAAACAAAATCCACAGAGGACTGATTGATGTTGTTTTTGTAGGCATGCATGTTTAAGCTTCCTGTGCCGCTTCTGTGGATCTCAACAGCCGGATAACAGATATCATCCTTCGGCTCCATGACTGCTTTTTTTACTTCCTGTGAAGAAAAATCTGCCAGCTCTACCACGCCGTTTTCCCGGATACGAAACTGGATATCCAGGCCATTCTCATGTAATTCGATCATTTTCATGTTTTCATTTTTATAGCTCATAGAAAATACCCTCCGTTTTTCTGATTCTGATCACAGTATAATATCTGTTTTTTTATAAGGTGACAGGTATCATCCCCTGAATGTAAAAATGCAATATATTGTCGTATTTATTTTTGCGTGATATACTGTTTGCTGACAGTAAAGAGTACAGTCAGTCAGACATGTAGGGCGATTTAATCGAATATCTGCATCTGTCCGACTCGCAATTTACAGCTGAAATATTTACATTCCGCTTCGCAGCATACTCAGGAGGTTTTTTCATGCCAGATATTTTCCAGGACTCTTCCCGATATTTCCATATTTCTGCTTTTTATGCTCTCTCCCTGCCTTATTATCATATGGAGCATCACACACATTCCAGCTATGAGATCATGTATATCACCTCCGGTTCCTGCCGGGTTTTCTGTCTGGATGGCACACAGGACACGGAATTCCCACTGAAATCCGGGCAATTTATCTTTATCCGGCCGGATGTACCTCACAGGCTGGAGATTCCGGATGGTTTTCCCTGCTCGATCCTGAATCTGGAATTTTCCCTTACTCCCGAAAAAAGTCCGGTTGCTCTGGAGCTTCTCCTGAAAAAGGATCCCGGATTTTCCTGGTTCTGGAATTTTACGGAAGCCTCCCAGGGCTTTTGCTCCGGCGCGGATTCCCGCAGCTTCGGATACAGCCTGAAGGATCTGCTCACCTTTTTACAACAAAATTCCGGTCAGATACAAAAGGAAGAATTTCTCTTCTTTCTTCTTTTCAGCCGCATGCTTACAGAGCTTGCATTCTGCGCCCGCTCCAGCCGGAGCCCCCAGGGAATCGTCTATCTGAAAAAAGCGCTCCGCTATATTGACGAGCATTATCTGGAAGACATTGATATTCCTGCTATCTCCGCATATGCAGGGATCAACAAATCCTACCTGCAGGCGCTCTTTACAGAAAAAAACGGCTGCACCATCAATACCTATATCAACCGCAAGCGTATGGAACAGGCCGCCTTTCTTCTGTGCAACAGTACTCTGCACATTACGGATATTGCCTTTTCTTCCGGATACAACAGCCGGCAGCATTTTGCACATACCTTCGAAAAATTTTATCATATGAGCCCCTCCAGGTACCGAAGCCTTCATACCCGGCCTCTCCGTTCGGATACCCAAAAGAAACGCTATCATATGACTGACGGACTGATGTTGGAAAGCGAACCCTTTCCTCAGGAATAAAACTTACTTCATACACCTACACCTTCAGGCTGATACCTGCGATCCACGTCTGAGCAGCCTAAAAAAGCCGGCCAGGTACGAAGCTCTTATCTCTTCGATAACCTGGCCGGCTTTTTATATTTATTGTCAAGCGGATATTCGCAATCCTACAGGGGACTTACTTGATTCGGTTAAAAATTTTCTATGGAAGCAGATTCTGCATACTCTTCAGGCTGATCGCCAGTGTGGAGGTATTATGCAGAAGTGCGGATGAAGTCGGCTGCAGGATACCTGCAACGCCACAGGCGATAAGACCTGCGTTAAAGGTAATAATAAAACGGTAATTGCGTCTGATACGCTTCATCAGTGCATTGCTGATCTCTTTCAGAACAACCAGCTCCTGAAGATCATCTGCACCTACAGTAATATCTGCGATCTCCCGGGCAATTTCAGCACCATCACTGATGGCGATACCGACATTGGCTGCGGAAAGTGCCGGAGAATCATTGATTCCGTCACCTACCATGATAACCTTTCTTCCGGCTGCCTTTTCTTTTTCGATGAAGTTGGCCTTATCCTCCGGAAGTACCTCGGAATAATATTCGTCCACTCCCACACGTCTGGCAATGGCTGCTGCTGTACGCTCACTGTCCCCTGTCATCATAACGATCTTGGAAATCCCTGCCCCACGCAGTGCTTCTACAGAAGCTTTCGCCTCCTCACGAAGAGGATCTTCAATACAGATCACGGCTGCAAGACGTCCGTCAATGGCAAGATACAGATGGGAATACTCTTCCGGAATATTGTCGAATTTCTCCTTGCCATCCTCCGGGATCAGACATTTCTCATCTTCAAATACAAAGTGATAGCTTCCGATCACGGCCTTATGGTCTTCGATCGTAGTGGAAATTCCATGCGCTACTACATATTCAACCTTTGAATGCATCTCCTCATGGGCCAGATGCTTCTTCCTGGCAGCACTGACAACAGCCTTGGCCATGGAGTGTGGGAAATGCTCTTCCATACATGCGGCGATACGCAGCATCTCCTCCGGATCATTGTTGTCAAAAGGAACCACATCCACAACGGTTGGCTTCGCCTTTGTCAGAGTTCCTGTCTTATCAAATACGATGGTATCTGCCTCAGCCATTGCTTCCAGATATTTACCGCCCTTAACTGTAGCCTTATGTGTACCGGCCTCACGGATCGCAGACAATACAGAGATCGGCATTGCAAGCTTAAGCGCGCAGGAGAAATCCACCATCAGGATCGCAAGGGCCTTGGTGGCATTTCTGGTAAGGAGATATGTAAGTGCTGTTCCTCCAAGAGTATAGGGAACCAGCTTATCTGCCAGATGCTCTGCCTTTCCCTCCAAAGAAGATTTCAGCTTCTCAGACTCCTCGATCATGGTAACGATCTTGTCATAGCGGCTGGAACCACCTACCGTCTTTACGCGGATGGTGATCTCACCTTCCTCCACAACAGTGCCTGCATAGGCAACGCTGCCCTCTTTCTTGCATACAGGTACAGACTCACCGGTAAGAGAAGCCTGGTTGACCATAGCCTCTCCATCTGTAACACTTCCGTCAAAAGGAATTACGGTACCCATACGTACAACAACCTCATCTCCCGGCTGGACCTCTCCGGACTCTACCAAGATCTCCTGATCCTCTTTCTTCAGCCATACCCTGCCAACATTCAGGGACATGGTTCTTGCAAGATCACCTACGGATTTCTTGTGCGTCCACTCTTCCAGGATCTCTCCAATCCCAAGCAGGAACATGATGGAGCCTGCAGTACCAAAGTCCTGACGTAATACAGACACTCCAATTGCAGTGGCATCCAGGACCGGCACCTCGATCTTACGGTGAAGAAGTGTATCGATTCCCTTCCAGATATATTTCAGGGAAGTAGCTGTTGTATAAATGGCATTCAGCGGATATGGCAGAAAAAGCCTTCTTCCGTAATGGCAGATCACCTTGGAGATCAGCTTCTCCTGATATTCTGCATTCAGTGCTCTCCCTGAGCTCTGCAGCACCTGTGAAGGAACCTCTACATCCTGATAATGAAATTCGCTGATACCACGGATAACCGCAGCTCTGCTGCCCCGATAATTTACAACTGCGTCACAGGTTCTCTCATATACCTTGGCAGAAACCACTCCATCAAGATTCTCGAGATAATACAACAGCGTATCTGCCTGCCCGTAGCTCATCCTCTTCTGAGCAAGATGGATACGAAGCCGGCCTCTTGTCTCATGTTTGATATAAAATTTCACGGAAAATCGCCTCTTTACTCAGCTGTCTCTTCTGCTGTCTCTTCTGCTGTTTCTTTGAATGCATCCTCATCTGCAGTTTCCTCTGCTTCTGTCTCAACATCCTCTACAGCCTCTTCAGCTGCTGTTCTTTCCTCATTGATCTCCTTAGCTTCAGCATAAATATCTTCAGCATTCTCCTGAAGATTCGTAGCTGTTTTCATGATGCAGTCCTTAGCTCTTAAAACGGCTGCTGTGCATCCTGTGTAAAGCTTCTTCGCATCCTTGCTTGTGAGGATCTTGATTCCTGCTGTACCGAAAAGAACGCCTGCTGCAAAAAGTCCTGATTTCTTGAATTTAAAGTCTGCCATAATAATTTCCTCCTGATATATGATTTTTATTTTTTTCTGATTCCCGGTGAGGATTTTTCATGTCCGCCCCGATATTTTCATTATTATAAAATGTCTGTAAAAAAAAGTCCAGTGTTTTTTGTGTGAATTCAACACAATTCGTTAAATTTTCAGTTATTTTTGCCTAACAGTTAATTTTTACTAATAGTTTAATCTATCTAATTCTTAGTCTGTACAAACCTCTTCTTTCCTATTATATTGTGCCATAGCTTTTCCATACTCACCCGACCTCATGAACAGGCAGCAGCGCCAGGGTACGGATATTCTGTTCACTGATCTCCCCGCAGGCCCGAAGTCCTGCAAGAATCACTTCATTAAGCTTCTGTCCGGACAGATGGCATATCGTATCATCATCCAGTTCTACTGTGCAGACGCCTTTTGTGCTGCATGCCACGCGATACATATTCTTTCGGCTGATAGCACCAATGGATTCCAGCGTATTGACCATACGGTATACTGTAGCTACACCGATCTTCGGATCCAGTGCGGAAGCCCTGTAATAGATTTCCTTACAACAGGAGCACTCTCCCTCCAGGATAATGTCCAGAAGAATCTTTCTCTGTCTGGTGATGCGGAGCCCCTTCTCCTTCAGTTTCTCTATAATAAGATCCCTCTGCATCTCTGTATGTCGGTAGCATCCTGTTTTTTTCTCTTCTGTTTCGGCTTCTGCAATATGCATTCTGATCCCTCCTTTATTGAGAAAACTTTTCTTTTATCTAATAAGTTAGTATACTCCAACTTAGGTTAGTTGTAAATAACTCATTTGAACTTTTTTACATATTGAGGATTCTGCCTGAATACCATATAATGTTTCGTGAACCTGTACATAGGAAACCGTCGTTTTGACAAAATGACGAAAAATCCCCTTTCGTTTTTTCGTCAGAATGACAAGAAACTGCCGAAAACTTTGTAAGATTCAGCTCTAGCCCTTTTCTCTCATTTTCGATATACTGTTAACCAGCAAAGGAAATTACGTAAAAACAATATATTAATTTTGGAGGGAAACAACAATGGCAAGTTTATCATTATCTCACATTAATAAAACTTATCCGAACGGCTTCCAGGCAGTTAAAGATTTCAACCTGGAGATTGAAGACAAAGAATTCATCATCTTCGTAGGACCATCCGGATGTGGAAAATCTACAACACTTCGTATGATCGCAGGTCTTGAGGAGATCAGCGGTGGTACACTTAAGATCGGTGACAAAGTCATGAACGATGTTGAGCCTAAGGACCGTGATATCGCAATGGTATTCCAGAACTACGCTCTGTATCCTCATATGACAG
>ENA-ORSQ01001489-ORSQ01001489.1-human-gut-metagenome-genome-assembly--contig:-NODE-1489-length-12102-cov-2.260231_pt1 | contig 12102 bp, 15 predicted proteins | sample MGYA00241900_ERZ509164 | MGnify/ENA primary metagenome ERZ509164 (study PRJEB26280, sample SAMEA2338807) | human gut metagenome | biome: human gut; feature: human-associated habitat; material: faeces...
CATCCTTTTGATAACCAATCATTGGATGTTTATACGACTCCAGAAGGATTACGAAGGACACGTTTAAACACGGAGATGGATGGCATGAGCGTTTTCTCGTTCGGGATAACGAAGGCTCCTCAAAGTTTTAACCTGTTGATGGAGCGCTTCTCGTTGGATCGAGAGTCCTTGGATTATTTTGTGATGCACCAAGCTAATTATTTCATGAATAATAAGATCCGGAAGAAATTAAAATTACCGGAGGAGAAAGTGCCTTACTCCATGCCTCTTTTTGGCAATACGAGTAGTGCCTCCATACCTTTGACGTTGGTGACAGCCTGTTCGTTGAGAACACGGAGGAGTAAGATCGCAGTTTGTGGTTTCGGGGTTGGTCTGTCTTGGGGAACCGGTTATTTCGAGTTGGATGAGAATGTAGTGATAAGTGATTTGGTCGAAATATAAATAATTATGAGTTATAATCCATATTCATTAGAAGGAAAGACAATATTGGTAACGGGAGCGTCTTCTGGTATAGGAAAAGCTACGGCCATTGAATGTTCGAAATTAGGAGCTAGAGTTGTAATTACGGGACGTGATGAGGCTCGGTTACAACAGACTTTAAGTTCACTAGAAGGAGAGGGGCACGTTGTGATTACGGCTGATTTGGGAGAAGATGATGGGATACGATTCTTGGTAGAGCGAGTTCCTGTTTTAAACGGCATTGTACATGCGGCTGGTATCAGTGATACGGTTTTATTTCAATTCTTAAAGAAAGAGCGATTGGAGAATATATTCAACATAAACTTTTTTGCACCAGTAGTATTATCGCAATTATTATTAAAGAAAAAATTATTACAGAAAGGGGGATCTATTGTTTTTTTGTCCTCGATAGATGGCCCGGTTACTGCGCATATTGGAAACTCTATGTATTCAGCAACAAAAGGGGCTCTTTCTGCGATGATGCAAAACATGTCTATAGAGTTGGCTTCTAAAGGAATTCGGGTTAATGCTGTCTTACCGGGAATGACTGAAACTCCTTTGATACATAATGATGATATTACTCAAGAACAACTGAATAAAGATATGGAGCTTTATCCTTTGAAACGTTATGCGGATCCCCGGGAGATAGCGTGGGCAATAATCTATTTATTGTCAGATGCAAGTACATTTACTATAGGTGCCAGCCTTGTTGTCGATGGAGGTTTTACGATTTTATAGGTTATGGCGATACTGAAATATACGGATGTGGGAATTCATTCGGTCTCAGCTTGTGTTCCCAAAAAGATTGTACGAAATTCGGAGTTGGGTTATCTGATCCCCCAAGAGGATTTGGATAAGACCATCCATTCCATCGGTATTCGTGAGAGGAGAATAGCGGAGTGGGATGTTTGTTCCTCCGATCTGTGCTGTAAAGCTGCGGAGCGGTTGCTCTTGGAGCATGGCATCGATCGGGACTCTATCGGGGCTCTGATCTTTATCTCCCAGACTCCGGATTACCGTCAACCGTCCACCGCGCCTTCCTTGCAGGATCGTTTGGGCTTGCCGAAAACGGTGATGGCGTTTGATATCAACATGGCTTGTTCCGGATATGTGTATGGATTATCCATCGCTTATTCCTTGGCCTCGCAGGATGGGATAGGACGTGTCCTTTTGCTGGTGGGAGAGACCATGTCCAAGACCGTATCGGATCATGACAAGGTGACGACACCGTTGTTCGGTGACGCCGGTACCGCCACGTTGATAGAGAAAGGCGAGGGGTATGGCCCCTCCTGTTTCGTGCTTCATTCTGATGGGGGGGGCTCGGATATGCTCCGCGTGCCGTACGGGGGATACCGAAATCCTAGTAGCGCAGAGGGATTTGAGCGAAAAGTGGATGAGGTGGGGAATATCCTTGGCGGTGAGCAGTTGCACATGCGTGGAATGGATGTCTTCAATTTTGGTCTTAGGGTTGTTCCCTCGGGCATAAAGGAGATATTGAAAATCTTGGATATGAGGGTCGAAGATATGGATATGATCCACTTCCATCAAGCCAACCGTTTCATGACGGATTTCTTCGCCAAGAAATTGAGGTTCCCGTTGGATAGGGTACCGTATAGCTTGGAGTATTTTGGCAATACTAGTGCCGCCTCCATTCCCTTGAACATGGTCCATACCATGTATGACGGCAGTTTCCCGAGACGGCGGCATGTGCTTATGGCCGGTTTTGGGGCGGGCTTGGCCTGGGGAACGGCTTATCTTTCCTTGGAAAATCTAAGAATCTCAAAGCTGATAGAATATTAAGATGAGATATTATATATTTCGGAACAACACGCTTGAGCCTTTGTTCGGGAATCTGGATGCTCGTTACTCCGGCTATGGGGATATCTCCTCGCTGGAAGAGGGAGCGGATCGCTATATCTGGTTCTACCAGGTCCCTTTCGGGTTTGATAGGTGCCGTGTGGCGGAGGAGGGGTTGTCCTATATCGATAAGTTGGGTAATAGAAAAGATACCGGCACATAAGAGCGTGCTGGTCTTCTCCTTGGTTGATCTTTGTCCGTTTCAATGGGCCGGTTCAGAATGGGAGGTACAGGAGAGCATAGAGACCTATAACAAGTATCTACGCTCGCTCGCCTCGGAGAGGAGTAATGTCCGGTATGTGGATCTGCCGGATTTCACTCGCCGTTATTCTTCCAGTCAATTATTTGACTGGCGTTTCTATTTTATTTCCCAAATGGGCATTAACCCTAAGCTGGCTTCCGACTTTTCTTGCTGGTTTGAGGATCGTTTGAGGGAGATAAGCCTCTGCCGGAAGAAGTGTCTGGTATTGGATCTGGACAATACGCTTTGGGGGGGAGTCCTCGGGGAGGACGGTATAGATGGAATAAAGATAGGAGGTGATTATCCGGGCAAGGCGTTCCTGTATTTTCAGGAAGGCTTGTTGGAACTGGCCAAGAGAGGTGTCATACTGACGATCTGTAGCAAGAACAACGAGCGGGACGTGTTGGATTTGTGGGAGAAGAATCCTTTCGTGTTGTTACGGAAGGAACATTTCTCGGCTTGGCGTATTAATTGGCGGAACAAGGCGGATAACATAAGGGAGCTTTCGGAGGAGCTGAACATAGGTCTGGACAGTCTCGTCTTCGTGGATGATAACCCGACGGAGCGTGAGTTGGTCCGCCAAATGCTTCCGATGGTGGAGGTTCCCGAGTTCCCAAAACAGTCCTATATGCTACCCGATTTCTTGATCTCCTTGTCGGATCGTTATTTCCGTGTCTATTCGGTGACGGAGGAGGATCGGCGGAAGACCGAGCAGTACAAGGCGAATGCGAGTCGTACACAGGAGCGAAAGAAATTTGTGGATTTCGATCAGTATCTACAGAGTCTGGAGATCGAGATGAGAATCGAACCGATGAACTCATTCAATGTTTCCCGTATTGCCCAGATGACTCAGAAGACGAACCAGTTCAACCTGACGACCCGAAGGTGCTCGGAGTCGGATCTCATGGGATTTTCCTCGGAGGGCTGGTTGATCTATTGCCTTTCCGTCAAGGATCGTTTCGGGGATAATGGGATAACCGGAGCGGTATTGTTGAGACCTATCGATGGGGGGTATGAGATCGATAGTTTCTTGCTCAGTTGCCGGATTCTGGGGAAAGGGATAGAGGAGGCTTTCTTGTCCGGTATTCTTAATATACTGAGGAATAGAAGTGTTAAGCTCGTAAAAGCGTCTTATATTCCGACAGCTAAGAATATGCAAGTTTCAGGCTTCTATGAGCGAACCGATTTTGTCTTGGATAGCCAGGATAAGGACGGAAGCAAGTTCTACCATTTGAACATGGGTGCGGAGATAAAAATCCCATCCTATTATAAAATAACATATTGATAGTATGGAAGAAAAGATATTGTTCGTATTAAAGAACGTGCTAGGATTGGAGAGTGCGACAAAAGCGTTATCCCAACAGAACTGTGATAAATGGGATTCCTTGCGCCATTTGAATTTGATCGTGGAGTTGGAATCCGAGTTTGGTGTCGAGTTCGATCCGGAGGAGATCTCCGGGATGAAGTGTTTCGAGGATATAGAAAGGGTATTAACGCAAAAACTGTGATATGGATTCGGTCGTGAAAAAAACCGGAGAGTTATCCGATGCGGAGATAGAGTCCATAAATACACTCTTTTTCGAGGTATTTGGCTTGCAAAGAGATATCCTTACGGTTCGTGAGGAGTGTTTTAATGCTCCATTGGGATATTCCGTACATAGTTTGATGTATGACAAGGGCCTCTTAGTCGCTTATTATGTATATATGCCTTTTTATTATAAGAAGAAGGTTGAGAAATTCATTGCGGCTCTAGGTTTTGATTCAATGGTAAAGAAGGAATACCGGGATTTCTTTACTTTTTATGAGACGGAAAGGGCTTGTTGGCCTTGTCTCCGAGGCATAGGGTGCAAATTGTTGTTTGGTTTCCCGAATGACGAGTCTTATCCGGTGATGATAAAAGGGTTTAAGGTAAAGGATATAGGCCGTTTGACCACTTATATCCTTCCGATCAAGATTGGTCCGATCATTCCGAGGATGAGATGGCTTGATCCTTTCTTTAGACTTTTTTCTTGGTCTTTGATCAAGATGTCCCATTTATCCAAAGGGAAAAAGATTCGTTCCTTTGTTTTTGAGAAGGATCGTGAGTCTTTCGATAAAGTCCGTTATAGATGGAATAAGGGGCAATATGAAATACGGGATATAAAAGGCTGTAAGTATGTTTATCGAATAGAGGATCATAAAGATCGCCATCAAAATTTTAATCCAGTTAAGACCGCTTTTCTTTTAGATGTATATCCTATGAACCGCTCAAATTTTGAGTTTGCGGTACGATCCATATACCAAGAGCGATCAAAGGATATTGATTTGATCATGTATGTGGGGGATTTAGATTTTGTTCCGGTTTCATTGATTAAGATACCTCATAGATTTGAACCTAAACATTTTCATTTTACTTGTAATTTGATTGACAAATCATATTTTGATGATACTCTATATGATATAAAGAATTGGGACGTGAATTTGTCAAGTTATGATTTAGTTTGATAAAGGATGAATATCTTGACTTTCGACATCGAAGACTGGTATAATTGTGATTTTATATCAGAGGATTTTGACTGGGATAGACACGAGGTTCGCATATATCAAGGGGTGGATCGCATTTTGGAGGAGTTGGATAAACGAAACTTGAAAGGGACGTTTTTCTGTTTAGGTTGGATAGCCGAAAGGCATCCTGGTGTGATTCGTTCTATCCAAAAGCAAGGGCATCATATTGGTTGTCATTCGTATCAGCATGAGTTATCTTTTCGCTTCAATGAAAAAGACTTCAAAAGGGATACTGCTATGGCTAAATCGTTGATAGAAGATCTAATAGGGGAAGAAGTGAACGCCTTTCGTGCTCCGGGGTTCTCGATTACTAAAAATAATACGTGGGCACTTCGTTGTTTGGGAGAGTTGGGGTTCGAGTATGATTGTTCTATGTTCCCTGCCCCCCATGATTATGGTGGAATGCCTAGTTATGGAATGGGTGTTCCGAAACGGATAGACTTGGGTTTCGGTGGGTTTATCAAGGAGTTCCCTATTAATATACAAGCAATATGTGGAAAATATATCGTTTTCTCGGGAGGAGGATTTTTCCGTTTATTTCCTTATTGGCTGATTGATTATTGGGCTAAGGATTGTACCTATATGATGACTTATTTCCATCCTCGTGATTTTGACACGGGGCAACCGATTATCCGATCCTTGCCTGTTATGAGACGATTTAAAAGTTATGTGGGTATTAAGGGTGCTTTTGGTAAATTCCAACGCTTGTTGAGCCATTATGACTTTATGAGTGTAAAACAGGCTGACTCTATCATAGAATGGGATAAGACTCCGTTGGTCAAGTTGGAAGACTTGAAATGACATGCCGTAAATAAATTCACGATGAATATATTAATAACAGGGATCCACGGTTTTGTGGGTTCCAATCTGGTTGTTGCCTTGAAGGAGCGTCATGGCCTCTATGGTTTGGATATTGTTACCCCGGAAAAGGACGGTGTGATAAAGACTTTTTCTTGGGATGACTTAGATAAGGAGATGCCGGAATTTGACGCGGTGATCCATTTGGCGGGGAAAGCGCATGATACTAAAAATAGGAATGCCGCAGATACTTATTTTAAGATTAATACGGGATTGACCCAACGAATTTTTGATTGGTTTTTGGCTCGGCCTTCTATCAAGAAATTTATCTTGTTTTCTACGGTAAAAAGTGCGGCTGATTCTGTACAAGGAGATATACTAACCGAAGAATGTGTACCTGTTCCCATAGGACCGTACGGTGAAAGTAAAATCAAGGCTGAGAACTATATCATCGAGAGGTTTGCGCCTGAAGCGTTAGGCAATTTGTATCATGCGTTTGGAGATAGTTCTATCTATCCCGGCAAACAGGTATATATCATGCGTCCTTGTATGATTCATGGCCCGGGAAATAAGGGGAATTTGAATCTGTTATATAATGTAGTGAGTAAAGGGATTCCTTGGCCGCTTGGGGCATTTGAGAATCGTCGTTCATTCACTAGCGTACAGAACCTCTGTACAGTGATAGAAGGTTTCTTGACTCAAAAGGTAGAGAGCGGCATCTATCATATGGCTGATGACGATCCGTTGTCTACTAATGAATTAATCGAGGTGATTTGTGAGGCGTTGGGTAAGAAGACGAGAATTTTGTATATCCCTAAAGGGGTAATGAACGTGATGGCAGAGATGGGTGGATGGCTACATCTTCCACTCAATCCGTTTCGTATGCAGAAGCTGACAGAGAATTATGTGGTAAGTAATGCTAAAATAAAAAAGGCTTTGGGGTTACAAAAGATGCCGGTATCCGCAAAAGAGGGATTGGCTTGTACTATTCTTAGCTTTAAGAAGTGATAAGATATGAACGGCTTACTTTATGTGCTGATTTTCGCTTTGCTATTTTTTGCGGAGCTTTTTTATTTCCATATAGCGGATAAGTTTAATATCATTGATAAACCCAACGAGCGCAGTTCTCATGCCTCTATTGTCTTGAGAGGTGGTGGCGTTATCTTTTTACTGGGTTTATGGACATGGGCTTTCTTTTTTGGATTTTCTGCGCCGTGGTTTCTTATGGCCGTTACCTTAATTGGGGGCGTAAGTTTTATAGATGATGTACGTAGCTTGCCTGATTCTGTGCGTTTGGTGGCCCAATTCATTGCCATGGTGATGATGTTTTATCAATTGGATATATTGCGCCTGAATATGTGGAGGGTGTTGTTGTTGGCGCTTATCGTTTGTGTGGGAGCTTCGAATGTCATTAATTTCATGGATGGTATAAATGGCATTACGGCTGGTTATTCTCTATCAGTATTGCTTCCATTGATGCTGGTAAACGAGAAGTCCGGTTTTGTTGATCCGTCTTTGATCTACGTTTCGGCACTTAGTGTTTTGGTGTTTTGTCTTTTTAACTTTCGTCCCAAGGGAAAGGCAAAGTGCTTCGCCGGAGATGTAGGTTCTATAAGTATAGCCTATATTTTGCTGTTTATGATAGGCAGTCTGATTATTAAGACAACGGACGTGACTTACTTGGTCTTTTTATTGGTTTATGGTGTGGATGGTTGTTTGACGATAATACATCGCATTCTACTGCATGAGAATCTAGGTCAAGCGCATCGTAAACACACTTATCAGTTGATGGCGAATGAGCTTAAGATTGGTCACGTTAAAGTGTCGTTGGTATATATGTGTTTACAGTTGGCGGTTTCTTTGGCATTTATCTATGTGATACCTGATACCGTAACGGCACATTGGTTGTATTTGTTGGCGGTAGTAGTGGTGGTGGCGTTGTTGTATGTGGTATTTATGAAAAAATACTATTGTTTGCATGAAGAATATTTAGCTTCGATTATAAAAGAGAATTAAGTTATGGTTTTTATGTGGATTTTACTTGCTTACATGAGTGATACCCCCCTGATCCTTATGTGCTAAGGATATGGCCTATATCGTTAATTGTTTAAAGAAAAATATATTGAGATTATTATGAGTCTTTTTTCTCGACTATCTACCTGGTACTTTTCCAAGAAGTCCTTACCCTATTGGGGTATTATCTTGCTGGATTGCTGCTTGATCTTATTTTCCGGCTTATTGGTGTATACCTTGAATAATGGTGTGTTGTCGACCTTGGATATCTTAGGACATCTATTGGTCACGCTGTTGGTATGCCTGATTCCTTATCTGGTAGGCTTTCGCCTGTTCCATACCTATTCGGGGATTATACGTTATTCCTCTTTCGTGGACTTGCAAAAGGTGGGATTCGCCGTCTTGTTTGGCTTGATTTGCGTGGTCGTGTTTCAGGCGTTGACGGACTTTTCTCCTTATTTGGTGTATATCCGTAAACGGGATCTGATCCTCTCTGCGTTGTTGGCTATGAGCTTGATGTGGATGATGCGTGTGTTCGTGAAATATTTTTATGTAAGTACTTTTCGTGTGGCTAAGGCGGAACGAGCCTTTATCTATGGCGTGAAGCAAGGTGGGGTGAGTTTGGCGAAGAGTATCCAGAATCAGGATCCGGCCCGGTTTGTGCTGGCTGGATTTATCTCGGACATGGCTGAGATTGGGAATCGGTATTTAATGGGAGTCAAGGTTTATCCGAATAACGAGGATTTGATTGGTGTGATGAGAAGGCTGCAAGCCGATGTTTTGTTGGTATCTCCCTTAAAGGTTGAGGCGATCCGGAATAATCAGGAGATGGTGGACAGGCTGATCAAGGCGAATATAAAGATCTATATGACTCCTGCCGCCCAAGAGTGGGACGGGAAGAGCGACTTGAGCCATACCCAGCTGAGGGAGGTGAATATAGAGGATTTACTGCCCCGTGATAAGATCGAGATAGACTTGGAGGCTGTGAGGAAGCAGCTTACCGGTAAGCGGATTCTGATAACAGGAGCCGCCGGGAGTATCGGTAGCGAGATCGTGCGGCAGGTAGCCCAGTTCGCCCCGGAACGTATGGTCTTGATAGATCAGGCGGAGACTCCCTTGCACGATGTCCGCTTGATGATGGCTCGTCAGTGGTCGAATATAGAATCCTATACGGTTGTGAGCGATATTTGTGTGCGTGAACGCATGGAGGAGTTGTTCGAGGAGCATCGTCCGGATTATGTGTTTCATGCCGCGGCTTACAAGCATGTACCTATGATGGAGGATAATCCGGAGGAGAGTGTCCGTAACAACGTGGACGGTACCCGGGTGATCGCAGACTTGTCGGTGAAATACGGCACGAGGAAGTTTGTGATGGTATCGACTGACAAGGCGGTGAATCCCACGAACGTGATGGGCTGCTCGAAACGTATTTGCGAGATCTACGTGCAGAGTTTGGATCAGGCTATCAAGGATGGGAAGGTGAGCGGTCGCACGCAATTTGTGACGACTCGTTTCGGCAATGTGCTGGGATCGAACGGTTCCGTGATCCCGTTATTCAAGGAACAGATCAAGCGGGGCGGTCCGGTGACGGTGACGCACAAGGATATCATTCGTTTCTTCATGCTGATACCGGAGGCTTGTAAGCTGGTCCTAGAGGCCGGTACGATGGGTAATGGGGGAGAGATCTTCGTGTTCGATATGGGTAAACCTGTACGGATCGTGGATCTGGCTGAGCGTATGATCCGTCTGAGCGGGGTGAAGGGAATCGAGATCCGGTTCACGGGATTGCGAGACGGGGAGAAGTTGTATGAGGAGGTACTCAATGAGGAGGAAACCTCCAAGCCTACTTTTCATCCGAAGATCAAGATCGCCCAAGTCCGTGCGTATGACTATGCTGACGCCAATTTGCGGATTGATGCCTTGGTACATGCTTGTGCCGTGGAGGGGGATATGCAGATCGTGAAGCGGATGAAGGAGATCGTTCCTGAGTTCAAGAGCCAGCATTCTAAATATGAGGTGTTGGATGAATAGAGCGAAATAAAAAGTAAATTATGGATTTATCCGTGAGGGCCTATGCTATTAATGTTGATTTAAATATAGCGTCAAAAAAGAAGAGCCTCCCCAGAGGCATTTGCAAGAAAAGAGAAAGAACCATGTGGGTTTTGTGATGAAAAGATAGGATGATAGAGATTTTGTAGAATCGATATAAGGTCAAGGTTTTGTACCGGTCTTCTTTTCCCGTAAAGGGATTTAGAAGGCCGGTTCTGTTTTTATATATGTATTTGAAAATCCGTATGTAAGTACGGTGTCCGGCCATATGCGGCGCAGGGATAAACATTCCCCCTGCGTTCGCATGATGAAAAAGATCTATGAGCGTTTGAGAGAGAGATTGGGGCATAAGCCCACGGTGAAGAATTTTGACGCGTTCTTGGTAACGTTGGGGCCGGATGAGCGGGAGTCTTGGAAAATGGATGTGTGTAGTTTGGGATATGGGGATTATTATAGGAAGATGCCCGGGGCGTACCGTAAATTTATCCGGAAGTATATGGAGCATGACCGGGAGTGCGAACGGTGTTATATACGTAAGTATACGGTGCGTGGTGATTTGTTGTATTCCCCATTTCGTCCGGAACTCTTGTTGGAGCTAGTGAAGCTTGTGGAGTTTACGGATCGTGAGACTCCCCCTTCCTCCTTGGAAATAGCCTCTTGCCTGTTGATGGGGTTTGATTATCCGGGCTCGGTGCGTGGCTTGGCTTCTCATTTGCGAGAGGCGGGGCATTCTGCGGAAGCAGTCTTGGTGCTCGCTGGAAAGAGGGAGGTGACGGATGAGTTTTAAAAGAGATATGGATTTGAATGTTAGTTAAGAATAGCAGGTTTTTATTGTCTTTGAAAAGAGGTATTTTTGGTTTTTTTTATTTTTAATTAGTTGAATATTACTTGTTTGATGGATAAAACTACGAACGTTCGTCTCTTCTGGGCCATCTTACCTTTGTGTCGTGCTCCATAAGGGGTATATAACCATAAAAATTAAAAGATATGGCACAAGGTTTTAAGTTGGTGTTGCGTCCGTCGAAGCCGGGCGAGAAGGATTCAGAGAAAAAGTTTTATGCGGTGTCGAAAACGAATGGTACCTCTAGTATGAAAACGCTATGTAAGTTGATCTCGGCACGTAGTACGGTGTCGTCGGCAGATGTGAAGGCGGTATTGGATAACCTTAATTTCGTGTTGGATATGGAGCTTCAGGAGGGGCGTATCGTAAGGCTCGGCGATTTCGGGAGTTTTCGGATCTCGGTGAGCAGTGATGGTGTAACAGATAAAAAGGATTTCAATTCGAGTATGCTGCGCCCGCCGCGTATCATTTTCACTCCGGGAGGTGAGTTGAAGGATACGAAGAAGACACTGGAGTACTCACGGATCTCCCAAGATGGTACCACTGCGGAGGCTGGTGGCTCTGATAGTGATAGCCCGAGTGAGATTTAACGTGCAACTGGTAATGGCCGTGCTACTTTGCGTGGCCGGCCTTACCTTAGTGTTCTGTGGTTTTTGGGTGGCTCCTTCCGGTGAGATAGATAACAGCGTACTGGTCGCATTTGGGGAGATCTGCACGTTTGCCGGCGCGCTGTTTGGGGTGGACTACTCTTATAAATTGAAAATTAAGGATTGAAAATTTGAGTTAAGATGGAAAAGGATGAGAAGAGATTGACAGAGCATTTTCGTATGGACGAGTTTGTTTATAGTGCGATGGCGGTGGAACTTGGACTTAATAATGCGTTGCCTTCGGAGGTAATACCGGCGATACGGAATCTAATGGTGCGGTTGTTGGAACCTTTGCGTATATATCATCGACAGCCTATGTATATCATGAGTGGCTATCGAAGCGAAGAGTTAAACCGATTGGTGGGAGGTGCCCCTAGCTCGCAACATATGAAGGGGGAGGCGGTAGACATTTACACGGTGGACCGCAACCGACTATTGGAGGACTTGGTGGCAAGCCGCCTGAATTTTGATCAGGCGATCCTTTATCGTACGAAGGGATTCATACATCTTTCATTAAAAAAACATGGGGTGAACAGAAAACAGATTTTATTTAAAGAGGAGGGGGTATGAGTGGATTTTGGAAAAAAGGATACTATATATTGTGTTTTATCGTACGTACATTATATAACTTGTTAAGCCTTGAAAAAAAGCCT
>ENA-ORSQ01001493-ORSQ01001493.1-human-gut-metagenome-genome-assembly--contig:-NODE-1493-length-12090-cov-2.553801_pt1 | contig 12090 bp, 7 predicted proteins | sample MGYA00241900_ERZ509164 | MGnify/ENA primary metagenome ERZ509164 (study PRJEB26280, sample SAMEA2338807) | human gut metagenome | biome: human gut; feature: human-associated habitat; material: faeces...
TGTTTGATGGAGTCATCAAACAGGTTGTTTCGCTTATAGCCCTTTTGGTCGGGATCTTTTTTTGTACGAAGGCGGCACTTTGGCTGCGTGGATATATATTGGCATTGGGCTGGTTTCCCGAACAAGGAGTGACGGTGCTCAGCTACGTGGCGGGTTTCCTGTTGATCGTGGGTGTCATATTGCTGGCGGGTGAGATTCTGACTCGTGTCGTGGGAGCGACGCCGTTGAGCGTCCTGAACCATTTGGTGGGTGGTGTCTTGGGGCTTTGCTTTATGATGGCGTTTGTCAGCCTTCTGCTGAACAGTATGGAGATGATAGACAAGGGATCGGTCCTGATCCCGCGCCAGGCAAAGGTCGAATCCCGTTTTTATAATTCAGTCAAAGAAATAATCCCAACCATTTACTTCCAAAATTTGTTTTTTAAGGAGGAATAGGTTTCATAATTTGAACAATATATTTAATGTATAATGGAAGATTCAAACGACATACTAAATGAGGTGACGACCGGTGATTATAAGTACGGATTCGTTACCGATATAGATACGGAGGTGATTCATCGCGGATTGGATGAAGAGACTGTTCGTATTATTTCCGCCAAGAAGAATGAACCGGAATGGCTGCTTGAGTTCCGCTTGAAAGCCTTCCGCCATTGGCAGACACTGGAGATGCCGACATGGCCTCACCTGAATATCCCGTCGATCGACTATCAGGATATCATCTACTATGCCGCTCCGAAGAAGAAGGAAGGCCCGAAGAGCCTGGATGAGGTCGATCCGGAACTGATGAAGACTTTCGACAAACTGGGTATTCCTTTGCACGAACGTGCGCAGCTTAGCGGGATGGCGGTCGATGCAGTGATGGACAGCGTCTCCGTAAAGACAACATTCAAGGAGACGCTTGCTGAGAAGGGCATTATCTTCTGTTCTTTTAGCGAAGCCGTCCAGCATCATCCCGATTTGGTCCAGAAGTATCTGGGAAGCGTGGTCAGTTATCGTGATAATTTCTTTGCCGCATTGAATTCGGCGGTGTTCTCGGACGGTTCGTTTGTCTATATCCCGAAAGGCGTGCGTTGTCCGATGGAGCTTTCTACCTATTTCCGTATCAATGCGGCCAATACCGGACAGTTCGAACGTACATTGATTGTGGCGGATGATGAAGCCTATGTCAGTTACCTTGAAGGTTGTACCGCCCCGATGCGCGATGAGAACCAGCTTCATGCGGCTATCGTCGAAATCGTAGCGCATGAACGGGCCGAAGTGAAATATTCCACCGTCCAGAACTGGTATCCGGGTGACAAGGATGGAAAGGGAGGTATCTACAACTTCGTGACTAAACGCGGACTGTGCAAGGGCGAAGGGAGCAAGATCTCTTGGACACAGGTGGAGACTGGTTCCGCTATTACCTGGAAATCCCCAAGCTGTATTCTGGCCGGTGATAATTCGGTAGGCGAGTTCTACTCGGTGGCCGTCACCAACAATTACCAGCAGGCCGACACCGGTACGAAGATGATCCACCTTGGACGGAATACTCGCAGTACGATCGTCTCGAAAGGTATCTCCGCCGGGCATAGCCAGAACAGCTATCGCGGCTTGGTGAAAGTTTCTCCCCGTGCCGAAGGCGCCCGTAATCATAGCCAGTGCGACAGCCTGTTGCTTAGTTCGACTTGCGGTGCCCATACCTTCCCCTATGCCGATATCCAGAACGAGACGGCGGTAGTGGAACACGAAGCGACGACGAGCAAGATCAGCGAAGAACAGTTGTTCTATTGCCGGCAGCGCGGTATCTCGGTTGAGGAAGCTGTCGGTCTGATCGTCAACGGGTATGCCCGCGAGGTAATGAACAAGCTCCCTATGGAGTTTGCCGTGGAGGCACAGAAGCTGCTGACTATTTCTTTAGAAGGAAGCGTAGGATGATTTTATGATTTATGATTTATGATTTATGCGTCGATGATAAATCATAAATCATAAATCATAAATCGCATAAATCATAAATTATAAAGTCATGTTAGAGATAAAGAACTTACATGCCAATATCAATGGCAAAGAGATATTGAAAGGAATCAACCTTTCTGTCAAGGCGGGTGAGGTACACGCCATCATGGGGCCGAACGGTTCCGGGAAAAGTACCTTGAGCAGTGTGTTGGTCGGTAATCCGGCATTCGAAGTAACGGAAGGGGAGGTGATCTTCAACGGTAAGAGCCTGTTGGATCTCGAACCGGAAGACCGTAGCCGTGAAGGTATTTTCCTGAGTTTCCAGTATCCGGTGGAGATTCCGGGAGTCAGCATGGTGAACTTCATGCGTGCCGCCTTGAACGAACATCGTAAATATAAAGGGCTGGAACCTGTTTCGGCTACCGACTTCCTGAAGCTGATGCGCGAGAAGCGTGCGATTGTGGAATTGGACAATAAGCTGGCGAGCCGCAGCGTGAACGAAGGTTTTTCGGGTGGTGAGAAGAAGCGGAACGAAATCTTCCAGATGGCAATGCTCGAACCGAAGCTGGCGATTCTCGATGAGACGGATAGCGGTCTGGATATCGATGCCCTCCGCATCGTGGCAAATGGTGTCAACCAACTTCGTACGCCAGAGAATGCGGCTATCGTGATCACGCACTACCAACGTCTGCTGGATTATATCAAGCCTGACGTGGTTCATGTCCTCTACAAAGGACGTATTGTCAAAACCGCCGGTCCCGAACTGGCTCTCGAACTCGAAGAAAAAGGCTACGACTGGATCAAGAAAGAGATGGGAGAAGAATAAGAATAATTAGGCACGGATTACACGCGAAATCCGTGTAATCCATGCCAAAAAATTAGATAGTAATGAAAGCAGAACAACAATATATCGATCTTTTCACCCATTATGAGGATCTGATTTGCCGGCATGCGGCGGGGTTGATGAATTTGCCGCGTGCAGAGGCTTTGGCTGATTTGGAACGGTTGGGCTTTCCGACGGTGAAGAGTGAAGATTATAAATATACAGATGTGGCGCAGGCTTTTGCTCCGGATTACGGGGTGAATATCAATCGTCTTGATATCCCGGTCAATCCGTACGACGTGTTTCGTTGTGATGTCCCCAACCTGAGTACCTCGCTTTATTTTGTGGTGAATGATACTTTCTATGACAAGATGTTACCGAAAGCCCATCTTCCCGAAGGTGTTTATGCCGGGGGAATGCGTACTTTCATGGAAAAGTATCCCGAAGTGGCTTCCCGCTATTATGGCAAGGCGGCACCAACCGGTAAGGATGGTATTGTTGCCTTGAACACTATGCTGGCCCAGGATGGTTTTGTGGTCTATGTGCCGGAAGGTGTCGTAGTGGAGCGTCCGATCCAGTTGGTGAATATCTTCCGCAGCGATGTAGACACGATGGCGAACCGCCGTATCCTGGTGATTATGGAGCCTCGTTCGGAAGCCAAGCTGTTGGTGTGCGATCATAGCATCGACGATGTCAAGTTCTTAGCCACGCAGGTTGTCGAGATCTTTGCGGGTGAAGGTGCCTTCTTCGATTATTACGACCTCGAAGAGAGCAGCATGTCGACTACTCGTTTTGCCTCCGTGCATGTGAAGCAGGAAGCGGGAAGTAATGTTTTGGTGAATGGTATCACGCTGAATAACGGCCTTACCCGTAACAACTATTATATCGAACTGAACGGCGAACAGGCTGAAGCGACTTTGTGCGGTATGTCGATCCTGGACAAAGAACAGCAGCTTGATACCTACAGCCATATTACGCATGCCGTACCTCATTGTACTAGCAACGAACTGTTCAAGAATGTTTTGGACGATCATGCGGTCGGTGCGTTCAGCGGCCGTATATTAGTGAAGGAAGATGCACAGAAGACAGCGGCCTATCAGACGAATCGCAATCTTTGCGCGACCCGTGAAGCCCGCATGTACAGCAAGCCCCAGTTGGAAATCTATGCCGACGATGTGAAATGTTCGCATGGTATGACCACCGGACAGTTGGACGAAACTGCTTTGTTCTATATGCAGAGCCGCGGCATTCCTCGTGACGAGGCACGCATGTTGTTAAGCGTAGCTTTCACCGCGGACGTGATCGATTACGTACGTCTGGATGCTTTGAAAGACCGTTTGCATAAATTAGTAGAAAAACGTTTTCGTGGAGAACTGGCGAGATGTGCCGGTTGCCGGATTTGTAAATAAGAATAACATATGCAATTGACTCATATCGCTATCTGGACGAACGAACTGGAACGTTCGCGTGATTTCTATATCAAGTATTTCAATGGGAAAAGCAACGAGAAGTATGTGAATCCGAAGAAAGGCTTTGCCTCTTATTTCGTCACTTTCGAGGGAGGAGCTTCACTTGAAATCATGCAGCGGACCGATATTACCAAAGAAACGGCAGATGTCTTCATCGGACTTGCCCATTTTGCCTTTTCTACCGGATCGAAAGAGAAGGTGGATGTCATGATCGAACAATTCCGTTCGGACGGTTACAAGATCGTAGGCGAGCCGCGTATTACTGGTGACGGTTATTATGAAGGAGCTGTTTTGGATCCGGATGGTAACATTGTTGAGGTGATCGCTTGACGGAAACGTACCGGGATTGATATTACCAGACGCAGATAAATACGGAAGGGCGCTGAGTTATGCGGACATCATTGGTAAGATAAGTCCGCATGATTCTGCGCTCTTTTGTTTTCGGTACTCAGTAAAGCCAGACAGCCGTGTATGGGCGGAAAGGCTGGATCAGTTCATATAGGATAAGAATACCAACAGAGGTATGTAGTCTTTCAGATTGACATGTAACTTTTTCAGAGCCTGGGCGATATGGTATTCCACGCCTTTGGTTGTCATACCGAGTGTTTCTGCGATCTCTTTGTAAGGTTTGTTTTCGTAGCGACTCATGATGAAGATACGGCGGGTCTGTTCCGGCAGGGAGGCCAATGTCTTGTTCACGATTTCTTGTGCTTCGGCTGTAAACAGTTCTTCCGGATTGCAGGCTTCGAGGGTGGAGATGCGGGTGTTCAGTTCCCATTCGGCATGATTCTTCAGATGTTCGCTGGCATCTTCCCTGACTTGTATATGTTGCAGGTAGTTGATACATTTGTTTTTGATGATCGTGAGTATATAGGCCGGAACATTGGAATCTGCCTTCAGCGTGTTCCGGTTTTCCCAGTATTGCATCAGTGCCTCTATGGTGAAATCTTCGGCAACAGCTATATCCCTCACATATATATTCGCAAAGCGGATGAACCGTCCTTGATAATCTGCGAATAATTGATTGAAGGCCTTTAAATCTGCTGAATATTCCATATACCCTATCGATTAGCGCGTAAATATAATAAAATTTAAAAGAAAAGCTATATTTATTCCACGTAGATTACCTTTCCGATTTTTACCGCTTCCTTCTCTATATTGAAAATTCCTGCCCTGTGTCTGGTAGGACGGTGAGGCAGAGCAGGAATATGTAAATGATTTTTTTATGCGTCGTTCTTTATAACCCCATTGAAGGTGGAAGCGATCCGGCGGAAGAAGCCCATTCTTTATTGGGGCTATCTCCCATGACGAACGAGAGTTTGCCTCCGTTCATAATGTCTGTATGGAGGATATAGCTCTTGTCGTACGGCTGTCCGTTGAGGGTAGCGGACTGGATGTAGATATTCTTGTCCGATGCTCCTGGGGCTTCGATCGTGAACTTCTTGCCGTTTTCAAGTGTGATAACGCTCTCTTCGAATGACGGGCTGCCGATCACGTAGTAGGGCATGCCCGGACAGACCGGATAGAAGCCGACCATGCTGAAGACCAGCCAGGATGACATCTGCCCGGCATCGTCGTTGCCGGATAGTCCGTCGGGAGTCGTGAAATACTCGCGGTTGATGATATCATGTACCCATTTTTGTGTTTTCCAAGGTTCACCGGCATAAGCGAAAAGATAGGCGATGTGGTGTCCCGGCTCGTTGCCATGCCAGTAATAGTTTCCTTCGAAGAAGTTGTCCAGACGGTTGATGAAACGTTCTTTTCCGCCCATGTGCCGGATCAGTCCGGCTATGTCCTGGGGAGCATACCAGGTGTAGTGGTAAGGAGTCCCTTCACAGATGAACGAAGTGGAGGCAAACGGATCGAACGGCTCGATCCAGGTTCCATCGGCATGGCGTCCACGGGCATAGCCTGTTTCGGGGTCGATTACGTTCCGGTAGTTTTCCGCCCGTTTGATGAGTGCTTTATAATCGTCTGTCTTGCCTAACTTCTTGGCAACCTGTGCAAGGACAAAATCATCATAGGCATATTCCAGTGTGCGGGATACTTGTTCACGACGGTGGAATGCTTCCGTTACTTGATCCTCTAACGGCACGTAATTGTATTTCAGGTAAGACTCCATTGCCCGTCGGCCTTTCCCGTCGCGATAGCTGGCGGAGTCCGGATTGGCCTCGAAAGCGTTTTTGCGCATCAGCGTGTAAGCTTCTTCATAGTCAAAACCCGGAGTGTCTTTGACGATGGCGTCTCCGATCATGGCGATGCAGTGGTCACCGATCATGGCAGCCGTGTAGCTATTCCAGGACGGGAAGATGGGCAACCAACCGCCTTGCTGTCCTTTTAACACGAGCGAATGTGCCATATCCCCGTTGCGGGAAGGGGTGAGGATGGAGAATAGAGGGTGGACGGCACGGTAGGTATCCCATTGCGAGAAGTCGCAATAGTAGGTTCCGTGGTCCATCTTCATAATCTGTCCGTCACCGTCGAATCTCGGATAGGAGCCGTCCACGTCGCTGAACGTGCGGGGCAGGAAGTGTGCGTTGTAGAGAGCTGAATAGAATTTGACCTTTTCTTTTTCGTTGTTTCCTTTTACTGCGATTTGCCCCAATGCCTGGTTCCAGATGTCGGAGGATGCCTGTCGCACTTCGTTGAAGTTCCATCCCGGAATTTCGGCAGCCAAGTTTTTGCGGGCATTGTCGATGCTCGTAAAGGAAGTGGCAACTTTGACCAGTATTTTCCCCGGCTTATCGGAAGTCAGCTTGATCCAAGCTCCGACAGCATGTTTTTGTCCTTTTGCCGATTTTCGTCCGGGGGTGATCGTGGTGCTGTCCCAAACGCCATAGTCGGCAATCTCTTCATTCAGCTGAATCACGAAATGTCCGCTAAATCCGGCTTCCTTACCGTATCCTTGGTAGATGCGGTGTACGGGGTTGTAACCGGTTATTTCTTTTTTCTCCGGATCGATTTCGACGAAGGCGACACCTTCATCACTATTGGGTTCGATCACGATATAGTGGTCGCCATCCTGTTCGAAGCAGAATTGCATGATGCCTGCACGGGAGAGTCCGGTCAATTCGGCATGGATGTCATAGTCGTTCAAGTCGACCGAATAATAGGAGGGAGTTGCTGTTTCCTGAGTGTGGTCGAAAGTGGAGGCGCGTTTGACCGGGTCTATTTCGAGCTTGTTGCTGAGCGGCATAATTGTGACGCTGCCGTAGTCTTGTGTACAGGAGCCGTTCATCCAGTGGCTGGCCCGGAATCCTTGGATTGCATCCTGGAAATAATAGTAGGGAGGATGACATTTCTGTTCGGTCGCCTGTGTCTGTGCCACCCAGTTGGTCATACCGTGTGGAACCCCGACTGCCGGCATGATTTGTCCGCGTTCTTCCGTCGAGTTCTTGTCTTTTCCTTGTACGATGCGGATATCTGTACCGATCAGCGGGTCTACATATTTTTCAAATTTATTTTCCTGTTGGTTGCATGAGAATAAACACAACGTACTTAATAAAATTGTCCAGCTCTTCATGTTATATTATTTTAGGTATGCTGTAAAGATAGAAAAAAAGCAGAAAAGTGTATCAAAACTATCCTTTGTTCCCGCGCTTGACGCGGGATCGCATTATATCAAGCGCGGGAACAAGGGGATTTTGATACACTTTCTTTTCGATTAATTTCGGGATTCGATTCTATAGTCGTTCTGTGTCAGTTTCGGATTGACATCGATCTGCTTTTGCGGAATCGGGCAGATAAGGTTTGTTTCGTTTAGGGAGAATCCTTTACTTCTCATCACTTCAACAGCACGTCCGGTGCGGATTAAGTCGAACCAGCGATGATTTTCGAATGCCAGTTCCACGCGGCGTTCCTGTTCTACCATCAGGGCGAACTGGGCCTTGTCGGTTGTCTGCAGGTCGACCGGGCTGGTCTCTGTCGTCTGATAACCGAAACCACGCCGGCGTGTCATATTCAGATATTTGCAGGCTTCTGCCGTCTTTCCGTTCTGGTTCAATGCTTCGGCATACATCAGGATCACATCGGCATAGCGGATTACCGGATAGTTGTTGCTGGCATCATTGTTCTGATAAGGAACATCCATGAACTTGCAGACATAGCGGGATTCCACCCATTCGTTGTTTTTGCGGTTATCGTAATATCCGAGGGACATGGAGAAATCACGGCGAAGGTCGCCTTCTTCATAAGCATTGTAGATGTCCATTTCCGGGATATTATTACCACCTGTACCACCGACTGCCACCACATTCGTTCCTGAGTTTTCAGGTGCGAAGTTATTGGCATAGTTGGAACCTTCGCCATAGCCGCCTTTCAGGAACTGGATTTCGAAAATGCCTTCCTTGCTGTTGTGGTTAACTGGGCTGAACACATTTTTGTAGCCGTCGATGTTCAGGCTGCCCGGCGTATTTTCCAACAAACTGTACCGTCCGCTGTTGATGATTTCAGCCAAGATAGTTTCCGCTTCTGCATATTTGTGCAAAGTCATGTAGACGTTTGCCAATAATGCTTTGGCTGCTCCTTGGGTTGCACGCCCGTCTTCGGCTGTCGAATAGGAAACAGGGAGATCTTGTGCCTCTTTCAGGTCGGCGATGATTTGGTTGTAAACATTTTCTTTTGGTTCACGCAGGATGTCGTAAGATTCCGAGATGCTGATCTCTTTCAGTACCAGAGGCACATCGCCGTAGACACGGACCAGGTTGAAATACATCAGGGCACGGATAAACTTGCATTCCAGTTTATACCGGTTTGCCAGTTCAGTATTGATTTCGATCCCGTCGATACGTCCTAAGATCGTATTGGTACGGTTGATAACTTTGTAGGCTGCTTTCCAGAAATTGGCGATCATACTGTTCTGCGTGTCGATGTAGAACTGGTCGAACTCATTCTGAGTGGTTACTGAACCGGAGAGCTGGTTGCGGGTATTGTCGGAGGGAATTTCTCCGAAAACATACCAGTTACCGTATATGTCACCTTCCTGTAGAGAAGAGTAGGCTCCGTTTACTGCCGAGAGGATGTCGTCGGCCGTTTTGTAGAAATCGTTTTCACTTAAATCCGTTTGCGGATTCTGTTCCAGGAAGTCACTGCAGGATGAGAAGCTAAATCCCAGAAGGGCTATTGCGATCAGATTATATTTTAGTTTCATAATTTGTCTGCTATTTAAAAGGTTACGTTAATACCGAAAGTACAGGTGCGATACAGCGGGTACATACCGTAGTCGGTACCGGGAGCCGTCACGTTGTCTTCCTTGAAACTTGTTTCCGGGTTGTAGCCGCTATAACTTGTGATCGTCAGCAGATTTTGTGTGGAAACATATACGCGTGCACGTTGGATGCTGCATTTCTTGGTGAATGCTTCAGGCAGCGTATAACCGACAGTCAGGTTGTTTACACGGAGGAAAGAACCGTCCTCTACCCAGCGTGAGGAAATGGCATTGTTCTGCCCGGTCGGCTGTGAGTTGGCTCTCGGAATCCATCCGTTACCCGGGTTTGATTCTGATTGCCAGCGTCCCATCATCTCTTTCAGCTGATTCTGGTTACCTTCGCCCTGTGTGTAGAAGCGTCTACCCAAGTGTAGTACTTCATTTCCGACAACCCCTTGTAGGGATATACTGGCATCGAAGTTCTTGAAGGTGAAGGAGTGTGTCATACCCCAGGTAAAGTCTGGCATATTGTTACCGATGATTGTGCGGTCGTCGGCATCGATTTTATGATCTCCGTTGACGTCTTCGAACATGACGTCACCCACTTGCGTGTCGGCCAGATGAGGATATGAATCCAGTTCTTCTTTCGTTTTGAAGATTCCCAGCATTTTATACCCGTAGAAAGCACCGATCGGTTGGCCTACCATTGTGACGTGGGTTGTTCCGGCACCGCCGTCGCTGAAGATCGGATCTCCTGTCGGTCCTAAAGCCAATACTTTGTTACGGTTGACAGAAATATTCCCGGTTGCATCCCAAGTAAAGTCTTTGCCTCTGAACGGAGTACCGCTAAGGGTGATTTCAAGACCTTTGTTACGCATTTTTCCGATATTCTGCATAGCCTTTTCGAATCCGGTGATTGTCGGAATATCTACATCCATCAACAGGTCGGTAGTCTTACGGTAGTATAGGTCCAGAGACAAAGACAGACGGCTGTCCAAAACGGAGATTTCGAAACCGAGATCAGTCTGGCGTGTCTTTTCCCAAGTCAGGTCAGCGTTGGAGAAGCTCTTTTGGGCTGCACCGTTTACGATATTACCCGTACCCGTTCCCAATACATAGTTAGCATTTTCCATGATACCGATCGACGCATAATCACCGATATTATTGTTACCTGTGATACCGTAGCTTGCGCGGATCTTCATGTCCGACAGCCATTTTACATCTTTCAGAAAGTCTTCCTGAGACAGACGCCATGCTACTGATCCGGAAGGAAAATAACCGTAGCGGTTGTTTTTGCCGAAACGGGAAGAACCGTCCGCACGGATGGATGCGGTCAGGTAGTATTTGTTGTTATAACGATAGTTGACACGTGCCAGATAGGAGAGCAATGTCCAGGTCTTGCGTTCTGACTTGCTGCTTTTTACTGTTGCATTGTTGAGTGTCTGTATTTTATCATTCGGGAAATCGGAACCCGTAGCCTCTGTGTAGCGGTAGATGTTTTTCTGTGCAGTGACACCGGCAACAGCGTCGAGTTCGTGCTTACCCCACGATTCGAAATAAGTAATCGTATTTTCGTTCAGCCAGTTGATAACTTCGGTTGACTTCTCTGTCGCTTTTCTTTCCGTTGAAGGGAGAGGAGCCACGTTACCGTTATTAGGAATGGTTGCCGGACGGAAGTATTCGCCTCTGTATTCGCGGATATCGGCACCGATGGTAGATTTCAGTTTCAGGTTTTTCAACAAGGAAAGTTCGATATAACCGTTGCTGAACAGGCGGAGATCTGTGTCGTAGTTGTGGATATGTGTCAAGGCCACAGCATTCGGTACACCGGTCAATCCGTCGCTAGCGACGGCGTACATGGACTGTGAAGCCCATGTACCGTCTTCATTGTATACAGGTACTACGGGAGATGTCGCCAAAGCTGCATTGATGACACCGTCACTTGCCCAGTGGCCTTGGGTTGTCTTGTTCGCGTTCATGTAAGTCGGAGCCAGATTGACACCCAGCTTCAACCAACTGTTCAGTTCGCTGTCGATTTTGGCTCTTGCCGAGAATCGTTCATAATCACTGTTGATAACGACACCTTGCTGGTTGAAATAGCCGGCAGAGAACATATATTTAGTCTTTTCATCGCCACCAGTTACTGTCAACTGGTAGTTTTGTACGGGGGAAGTGCGGAAAATTTCGTCTTGCCAATCCGTACCGGCACCTAAAGAGGCAATATAGGCGGCATCGTCGTAGATAGCCGGGTAACGATAACGGTTTCCGGACGGACGCATACTCAGCGGATCGCTAGCGGATGCTCCAGGAACCTTGCTGATGTAGTTGTTATTGAAGGCTTCCCGGCTGAATTCGACAAATTCCTGCGCGTTCATCAGGTCCATCTTCTTTGTTACGTTCTGGAAACCTGCATAGATATCCAAGCTTACGCTGACCTTGCCGGTCTTTCCCGACTTGGTTGTGACCAATACGACACCGTTGGCTGCACGCGAACCATAGATGGCTGCCGATGAGGCATCCTTTAGGATAGAGAGACTTTCAATGTCGTTGGGAGAGAGAAAGTTGATGTTGTCCACGGGCACACCGTCCACTACGTAGAGCGGGTCGTTGCTGCCGTTGAATGAGGTGGTACCACGTACGCGGATGCTCATGCCTCCGCCCGGTTCACCGCTGGGTTGCATAACCGACACGCCGGCTGCTTTGCCTTGCAGGGCTTGGGCT
>ENA-ORSQ01001502-ORSQ01001502.1-human-gut-metagenome-genome-assembly--contig:-NODE-1502-length-11983-cov-3.385396_pt1 | contig 11983 bp, 7 predicted proteins | sample MGYA00241900_ERZ509164 | MGnify/ENA primary metagenome ERZ509164 (study PRJEB26280, sample SAMEA2338807) | human gut metagenome | biome: human gut; feature: human-associated habitat; material: faeces...
GAGATATGGAGTCGCATCTATCATGTGTTTCTTACGCTCCGCGAATGGTATACGAACCATGACTTTTACCATAAAATTGGTTATCTGATTACTATAGGAGTTCCACTAAGGAAAATTTATACCGTATGGCAAAATGATGGCAACACTCCTCTTGCTAAGGATATATTTCTTAGCGAGCTCGACAAAATGATTTCAGAATCAATAAGCATTAAAGATAAAGAAGAGTTACTTAGCTTATCATACGATACAAGGAAAGACAAACTACAAAAGGTATTGACTTTGTTTAATGTGGAAACAGAACGTCTGATGGACGATGGTAAACGAAGGTTCCCATTTGACAAACATAAAGATTCTATATGGAGTTTGGAGCATATCCACGCTCAAAATGCCGAAAGCCTTAAAAAGAATAAAGATATTCTTACATGGCTAGAAAGTCATATTGCACTTTTGAAATCTTCTGAAAGTTCTATTTTTGAGGTAAATAATGAACTTATAGAGAAAATGGAGATATTGATTGAACAACTTCATAGCGATAAGGATCCAGGGAATGTGCGTGAACGCTTTAATGAGATTCAGAAGGAAGTAATTATCATATTCACGTCTAAGGAAGATGTCGTTAAGGAGAATAGCTACTCGCATGGATTAGCAAATATGGCACTGCTAGATGTATCTCAAAACGCGGCTCTTAGCAACTCCGTTTTTGATGTTAAAAGACACCGTGTCATTAATTATGATAAAGAAGGAAGATACATTCCAATTTGTACAAAACACGTATTCTTCAAGTACTATACTCAAGAGGGTCCATCGCTTTTCTTTTGGGGAGAGACAGACCGAAGAGATTATGCCGAGGCCCTTAATGAGAAAATTTCACCTTACTATAAACAGGATAATAACGATACCACTATACCCAACTTGACAAATGGAAACTACGACACTGAAGAATCTGATTTCTGAAAACAATCCTTACGGAATAAGTGGAATCACTATACCACGGATTCAACGTGCTTATGCACAAGGCCGATCTGATGCACATGCAGTAAAGACTCGTGAACGTTTTCTATCAGCAATACATGCTGGATTAATAAACAATGGTTTAACCCTCGATTTCATTTATGGTAATATTCAGAATGGTCAGCTGATTCCTCTTGATGGACAGCAACGACTAACTACTCTTTGGCTACTTCATTGGTATGCAGATAAAAAAGAGGGCATCAACGATAAGCGACTTGCGAGGTTTTCATACAACACACGTTATAGCGCGAGAGATTTTCTTATAAAGCTCGTTAACTACGAACCTACATGGAAAACACATCTTAGTGATGAAATTAAAAATGAGGGATGGTTTCCAATGGAATGGAGCAACGATCCTACGGTTAGAGGAATGCTCACAATGCTTGATGAAATCCAAAAGCGTTTTGCCGATATTAATGACTTATGGAACAAATTGGATAAAATTAATTTCTATTTCCGCGATATTGAGGAGATGAAGTTAACCGATGACATTTACATCAAGATGAACTCCCGTGGAAAACCACTCACTGACTTTGAACATTTTAAGGCAGAACTCTTAAAGGTTATGCGTTCTGAAAATGACGATGAAGCTACTGCTAAACGCATTGGCCTTAAGATAGACCGCGAATGGACCGATTTACTTTGGATTTATAGGGATGAGTATAATCTCGTCGATAGCGGTTTTCTAAACTTTTTCCATATGATTTCCCTTATTCTTGTCTATAAGTCAGATCGCTCTTCATCAGAATTTGATTTAGAAGATGATTTCAGTTTACTGGAAAGGCTTTATAAGAATCAACCAAAAAATGTAGTGTTTTTTGAACAAGCCTTTGATTGCATGGTCAATATTCAAAACAAAGAGCGACGTTCTAATTCATTAATACTTAACCCAATTGATATTTTTTTCAACTCTTACCTGTCAAAAGATTATCATGAACACGAAAAAGTTGTCGTATCTCAACAAATTACAGATCTCAATATTTTCAAAGGGGTATTGACCGGAGCCGCGTTGCGTAAAAATACTACCTATTGGTTAATAATGCTCTACTCCTTTCTTATCTATTTAATGAACTATGATAAGATAAAAGAAATGGATTTCCGTCGACGCTTGCGTGTGGTAGTGAATCTGCTCAAAAATTCCAGAAACGAAGTTGTCGATACCCCTAATGGTGATGCAGGAAACCGTATGCCCGCAAATCTTCGTCAGGTAGAAAATATTATTCTTTCTGGGGAAATTGCAGATAGTATAATGATTGATAATGACGTGAGACTGAATTTCAATGTAATTCAGATGGAAGAGGAGCGTCAAAAGCTCCAGTTTACCAAAGAACATCCCGAGCATTCTGCTGGTCTTTTTCAGTTGGAGGATCACTATCTGCTTCAAGGTCGTACAGATGTTGTTGGGTATGAGAATACTCATCTTTATCAGCGATTCATCCATGTCTTTGATAGATGCTCTCGCGATATTATTGACTGTGCAATGTTAGCAACGTATGATTATAGCCAAAGGATAAATAATTGGTGCATTCAACTTGGTTCTGGGAATCAGGATGAAATTGGCAATAAGGCTTGGTATGCATTATTTCATCCGACAGGCAAAAATCCAGATTTTAATAAGACAAAAAAATCATTACGTTCTCTGCTTGAGATTGATATAGAAATAGACGACATTTACTTACAAGAAAAAATTGATGCGTATCTAACAGAATGCAAGACTAAAAGTCAATACGATTGGCGATATTATTATATCGCGTATCCATGCTTCCGCCCCGAGCGTTATGGCAAATATACTATGTATGATGAACAACCATACGCTCTTGTGGCATTGCACTCTGAAAAGCGTGAATCATCTAATGCCTACCAATGTATGCTTCAAGCACTCATTGAAGGACAAGCAGTAGCAAATTCTGTAGAACGATATGATATCCGTGCGCTCTCTTACAGAAAAGGGCTGTTGAGATGTGAAAACAATGCTTTTGTATCATACTCTTTGAAGGACAATAAAGAGCGTGCCAGATTTATCATTCCACAAAACAAAGAAGGCATTGACATCGTTGACCGTATTCAATATTTCAAAGATAATAGAAAGGATAATGATTACTGGATATATCAGGAAGGTTAGTATTAAATCGTAAGTAAAGTCGCTCTCTTCAATTATAGAGCGACTTTACCTAATTCTATAGGGAATGCTTATTTTATACGGCAGAGCTATAGAGGAAACACTAATCACATCAACGGCATACAAGAGTATCGGGTTAAAAAAAATCAAGTATAAAACTCTCTTCATAGGGGCGACCGCCTAGGGTCCTTCAAGAGAATCAAATACGAGGTGTTGGCACTGCAGAGCGGTGTTTCTATGCAATACCGCAGCTTTAGCTCTTTACCGAAAAGACAGACCTTCCCGTAACCAAGCTCTCGATGCGAATGCAAAAGATACTCACCGATTGGTTTGCAAAAAGTTATTAGATCAAATCCACAACTGTTAGCTTCATCGTAGCCTGGAAACCCAAGGATGTCCCGAAGGAGAAACCGGAAACAACTGGCTGACTGGCCGACCCTTGTACTCACCCTCTGATCGAAGATCCAACAAAAAGTCGGGAGCCGAAAAGACGGTTTTGCCTTTTTTCTCTCTGTTTGGAGAAAGAGGATGAAAAAAATCGTTAAATCATCAATTTGTTGCGAAAAACAAGTAAATTTTAGAGGCTTCTATCTTTTGATGTAAACTAATGACAATCAATTAGCATAATATGCTGCATCGGACAACTCTACTCCTATACCTTTTCTTTCAGAGATGAGAAAGATAAACAACCTTTACTCATCCAAGGATACTTGACAAGATACCATCAGATCAAAAGCTCAGAAGGACGGTATAGGGATTACACTTTATCATCAATACAAACAAAATGTAACTTCACAGAGTTCAATGAAGAGCAGCCCATGTTACAGAACATTTTCCACATTTCTGCTTTACTCCTAGCAACATCCCATTATGAAATTCCATGAAACTTTCATTCAACCTCCTCACATTCTTCTCACTCGTTCCGCTTCGCATCATCACTTGCACCCATACTCTCAAGATACTGCAATTCCCGTTCCGCAAACTCACGATTCTCCTCCTCTCCCAGCATTTGATAGAGCAGTTCCCTAGCTTGCGAATAATATTTCAAGTTTACTAATACTTGTGCTGCCCTGCGCCGAAGAAAATGATAAAGTGGAAACAAGGTATTCTTTTCATCACCATACATCTTTATCTGACTGCCAACCAAACTCACCATAGAATAAATATACTCAAGAGCTCCTGTATCCTTCATTTCGACGAGACAGTTGGTAAAATCACGAATCGCATGAATGGATGAATTTCTTTTAGCATTAGTCAAATAATAATAAGCCTTTTCAAAATGCCCTAATGTGAGATAAACAAAACCGATATGATAACAAATCACATAATATTCTTCCTTGCCACGCTCTGGCAATTCCGTCCAGTGGACTTGATAATACCGAAAAATAGAAAGATAACACCCCAACGCCTGAAGATAACATTGCTGCCTGAAAAATTTCTTCCCCCAATAAATAGTAGTCTGCAAGGTAGGCTCGGTATAAGCCAGCAACGCCTGTTGTTCCTCCGTCAGTTCGTCAAACTGTTTGTTTTCCGCTTTTTCTTTAGCATCGTCCAACATATATTTCAACTCCCAATAATCATCATGATCCGTTGTCAATCTAACCTCAATCATACTACTGAATACTCTGCCTTTTTGGGTTTCATCGAAAAAAGCATCCACTCTGTCCGTTCGCATAGCCGACAACTTATAATAAAGAGATCGTTCATTACTGCCTTCAGCTTTCTCCAACGCAATCACCAACTGCCCTTCAGCAAGTGTGATACAGATCAGAGCATCTTTTCCCGCCTGTCCTTTTTCATCCATCACAGCATCTTTCAACCGAAGAGAAAGAATAGACAATAATTCGGTACGCCTCTCTATCCGCTCATTGCAAATCAGTGTCATTCCCTTTATATCTTCCTGTTTCACTCTACCAAAAAGAGAAAGAATATCCTCTATCTGATCCATATCTTGCCGGGAAACATCGACAGGTTCCAACAGCTTACCATGTCCAATCTCCAATTTTCGTCTTAACAAAGCTAAACGATTTTCGAATTCTTTTTTCACCAACACGTCTTGTATTGAAGCAGATTGTTCTGCCAACTCTTTAAAACTACGGGCTATCATAAAAGATGACTCAAGCAATACCCGCAAATGTTGTTTTAACTGAGTTTCACTGCCCGACAAGAACAGACAGGCAGACAGACAAGCCGTAAAAGGTATCTCACTTTCTCCGTCCTCATGACTTTTACGCAAATAGCAAGTCCAAGCTGTGTATCGGCAGTTAATGTTGTTAATGTCAAAAACTATTTTTTTAGACTGTTCATAGCTACATGCATAGAAATCTTTATAATATAACTGAATATTCTGACCTGTTTTTTCTCTTAATAAATGAAAATAACCTCCTTGAAAACCGATGATAATGGCATCAGCATCAATTCTCTTCACTAGTTCACAGTGCATGGACTGCACGAACCTGATAAGCTCATCGGTGGTCATCGCCGAATAAATCTTTTCTTGCTGCTTTTTCGGCTTTGTAACAAAATGATAAACTGTTACGAAAACCACCATCATAGATACTAAGACGACAGAAATAATCATATCTTGTTACAGTTAATCTTTGTATGTCTGTAAAAATACAAAATTAATCGGGAAATGTTAGAAGTGATAGGATATTTTAATGAATTCCCCTAAGAAGTTACTTAAAAATCCGGTTCAATCAATTCCTTCCGATGCATCCGGTGCCACCTCCACAAAATCATAAAACATAGAGGGAATTTCCATCGGAGATATTCTGAAATACCTAAAAATAGGGATTGTCCATTTCCACATTTTCATCGAACTTTGCAACCCCAAAAAACGAATAAATGAAGAAACTTTATATAATACTGTTTATACAAATAGGATGGATATTCCCGCTCTCCGCACAAAAACAAGATTCCATTTATATCGGAACGCGTCATACATTGTTTTCTGAAATACTGAATGAAGAAAGAAAATATTGGATTTATGTACCTGAGACCAAAGCAGGTGAAAAAGGAAAGGCTTATCCGGTTCTTTATCTATTGGATGGAGATTCCTTCTTTCATTCCGTGGTTGGCTTTACGCGTTTCTTCTCTTCTTCTAAAACCTCAAATTTACCTCCTTGCATCGTTGTTGCTGTCTTAAACACAGACCGGACCAGAGATTTCACTCCTACCTGCTCAGCCGCCCGCCGGGATGGTACTATTTGTCCCTATGATAAGCCGGCAGGTGGTGGAGCTGAACAGTTCTATCGCTTTCTGATAGAGGAACTACGTCTGGAAGTGGAAAATAAAGTTCCTGCCAACGGTACAAACTTTCTTGTCGGACATTCATACGCAGGTTTATTTACCCTACAGACACTGTCAAATCACCCCGAGTCTTTTGACTCGTATATAGCAATAGATCCAAGCTTATGGTGGGACCGAGGAGTTTTTCTACAACAAGCTGCAAAGAATGTTTATCAAAAAGACTTCTCCGGCAAACATTTGTATGTTGCTTTCGCCACCCGCCAACGTCCTGCAATCAAACTTATTCAGTTTTCATTGGCCGACAGCTTAAAAAATAAGATCATCCCTGAAATGAAAAACAAGCATTTGCATGTCATTTATAAAAAATTTCCCGACGAGGTGCATGGCACTATTGCTCTTCCTGCCATTTTCGATGGGTTAAAATCTCTATTTCATAGCACTATTTCAACCAAAGAGGCAACATGATAATTTCTTGCAGTATTCAGTTTCTCACCTGTTGCAAATACGCTCCGGTTACTATTGGTAAAAATAACATAACTGATGCTGATAGTGTAGTCACTCGCTCGATTCCGGGGTATTACGTAGCTGTAATCCTTGCCTAATTTCCTGTTTAACATCAATTTAAGATTTCAAACTCTATACTTATCATTTTCTAGAATAACAGGTTGAGACATTGTATCAACCTTGGCTACAGATTTATACTATTCTTTCCGGAAATCATGTCATTAGGGTTATAACATCTGTAATTTATCTACACTGTATTTTCAGTCATGTATTTATCTTTGCATCAAGATTCTGAAATTCAAAACTTAATAAAATCAAGTGATAATGAAACGTATATCAGTCATCATGATTGCAAGTTTATTTGTTATAGGAACAACTGCCATAACACAATCCGATCCGGTTTAGAGCATATCGTCATTTGTGGTACGCAAATCATGACAACAGTTATCGTGACTCCGTTGGGCGTCTTCGCCATCGCAGCCAATTCATTTGCCATTACAGCCGAAAGCCTCTGCATATGCCCAGTATGGGATTGCCGATGCTGCACGACACTGGTTGGGCAGAGTATCGGTGCCGATCGCCGGAAACTGGTCCGAAGTTTCGCCCGCATTACCATATTTATATGGTATGACCGTTATGGGGTTATAGGTGTACTCATGTATCTGTTCGCCCCCCAAATTATCGGTTAGATGCCCCCGTCGGGGAGATTCGGGAATTGGGCATAATGGCACTGCGCATCGAAGCGTTCGCTGAGCCGATGTTTGCAGCCTCGATTATCACTTACGGTGTCTTTGTCGGAGCAGCGGATACGCTTGTCCCGTGCTTGATGAATTTCTTCAATATCTGGGCGGTGCGTCTGTCATTAGCCGCCTTGCTCGCCCCGTCATTAGGTCTGAAAAGTGTATGGGTTGCCATGTGCATCAAGCTGTGTTTCAGGGGGCTGATTTTCCTGGTCCGCTTGAAGCGAGAACGTTGGATGAGACACATGTAAAAAAATGTCTGTAATTGAGGTTATACAATCAGTAATCCATCTACCGGCTTTTCCTGTAATCCGCTGTAATTTTGCACTATGATAAAGAAAACAATAAAAATTTAAATTACATCGGTTATGAAACGTACAACTATTTTAATGGCTGCTTTCCTCTGCCTCTTCGGCCTGACGGAAAGCCCGGCACAAAACACTCACAAAAATATGGAACAGTTAAATCTGACACAGGAATGGGACAAGACGTTCCCGAAGAGCGACAAGGTGAACCATAGCAAAGTGACTTTCATAAATCGTTACGGCATCACGCTCGCCGCCGACCTGTATGCACCGAAAACGATTTTCGGAGGTAAACTGCCGGCCATTGCTGTCAGCGGTCCGTTTGGAGCTGTAAAGGAACAGTCGTCGGGACTGTATGCCCAGACACTTGCCGAACGAGGATTCCTGACGGTTGCTTTCGATCCTTCGTTTACTGGTGAAAGCGGTGGACAGCCTCGCAGCGTGGCTTCACCGGACATCAACACCGAAGACTTCTCGGCGGCGGTGGATTACCTTGCGACACGTCCGGATGTGGCCGAACGAATCGGCATCATTGGCATTTGTGGTTGGGGTGGTTTTGCTATCAATGCGGCTGCCAACGACACACGTATCAAGGCAACGGTAGCTTCCACTATGTACGACATCAGTCGCTGTACAGCAAACGGTTATTTCGATGCCGCAGACAATGCGGATGCACGCTACAAAATACGTCAGGAGTTTAACACCCAGCGCACGGAAGACTACCGTACCGACACTTATCCCCGCACCGTGATGAACCCGGAGCCTACCGGTGATGCGCCACAGTTCATAAAGGATTATTACGATTATTACAAGACCGAACGAGGTTATTATCCCCGTTCCATCAACTCCGGTTTGGGCTGGAACAAAACCTCCAATCTTGCATTTCTCAACGCACCTATCCTTGCGTATGCCGATGAAATCCGCAGTGCCGTGTTGCTCATTCATGGAGAAAAAGCTCACTCCCGCTATTTTAGTGAGGATACTTTCAAGAAGCTGAAAGGCGACAATAAAGAACTGATGATTATTCCCGGTGCCGTACATACGGATTTATATGACCGGACAGACATTATTCCATTCGATAAACTGGAGGAATTTTTCAAAGAATACTTAAAATAGAAGACTTCAAGAAAAAGAATGGGATAGCTCAGAAAGCGAAAATGTATTGCCGATGTGGGTGGCTGACATGGATTTCCGTACAGCCCCCGCTATCGTCAATGCTTTACGCCGACGGGTGGAACACGGTATCTTCGGTTATACCCGTGTGCCCAACAGTTATTACGAGGCTGTTACAGATTGGTTCGCACGCCGTCACAGTTGGACGATTGACTGCACATGGATAATTTACACATCAGGCGTAGTCCCGGCCATCTCGGCAGTCATCAAGGCTTTGACCGTTCCGGGAGATAAGGTGTTGGTGCAGACTCCGGTTTATAACTGTTTTTTCTCGTCCATCCGCAATAACAGATGTGAGATTATCCGCACCCCTTTGTCTTATGCCCATGATACATTCACGATTGATTATGAGGATTTGGAGAAAAAAGCCGCTGATCCGAAGGTAAAGGTCATGCTGTTGTGTAATCCTCATAATCCCGCTGGAAGGGTATGGACACGTGAGGAACTAAGTCGTATCGGCAAGATCTGTATCCGTAATGGCCTAATAGTCGTATCAGATGAGATACATTGCGAACTCGTATTTCCGGGATATACTTTTACACCGTTTGCATCTATCTCAGAAGAATTCCTACGGCATTCCGTGACATGCCTGTCGCCTAGCAAGGCTTTCAATATCGCTGGATTACAAATCGCCAATATCGTGTGTTACGATGAGAACCTACGTCGGAAGATAGACCGGGCAATCAATATCAACGAGGTATGCGATGTGAATCCTTTTGGTGTAATAGCTACCATAGCGGCCTATAATGAGGGAGAGGAATGGCTGTCGCAACTGATCGATTATTTATGGCAGAATTACTTATACATGAAAGATTTTTGCGGGAAATATCTGCCGGACTTTCCGATAACCTTGTTGGAAGGCACTTATCTTGTATGGATGGATTGCCGTAAGTTAGGTAAATCATCGGAAGAATTGGAGCACTTGCTGATCGAGAAAGCGAAGCTATGGCTCAATGCCGGAACGATGTATGGAGCAGAAGGCGAAGGCTTCATGCGTTGGAATATCGCTTGTCCACGTTCCTCGCTGATAAAGGGGGTGGAGCTGTTCAGGGATTTTGTAGGCTGTGCCTGTTAAAGAATAGTGATGATAGAAAACGTGAGAAGGGGAAAACATCTATTGCTTTCCCCTTCTTTCATATATCTCTCACTAGATAAAAGATTCGTTTTACTCGATCTCGATGCTATGTTTTACCGGAGTAAGAATGAACGTGAACTCATAGTCGCCGTAAGGAATCTGGTATTCCGGGAGTGCGATAGTTCCCCAGCTATTTACACAGCCTAATCCCATCTGTACCTTATCGAGACAAAGGTTTGTCAAGTCGGCTTCCTCTACTTCTGGAGAGTGTCTTTGATCCTTTCGGGCACCGTCGTCCAAAGACTCTATCGTATAATGCAAAGCGGAAGCGGAGAATGGGGCAGAGGCTACGACCTCGATACCGTTGCCAGCCTCGTTCAGCATTTTCCACCAGCGGATATCCGATTTCGTTCCATTCTCTTGCGGACGGATATACGAATAGAATTGCTCGTCTACGGTCTGGCGGTAAATAGCCAAGTCCGCGTTACCCTTGCGGTCGATATAATTCTCCACGGGACCACGGCCGTAGTATTCGATATTCTCGAAATATCTCGGCATCGGCATTTGCATACCGAAGCGGAACATGGGGGATACCTTGGCATTCTTGTCTGCTGTCATTTTCTGGGTAACCTTGATCGCACCCTTGTTATTGATCACGTACGTCAAGTTCAACTTGGCGGATACGGTCGGCATATCGTAAACGGCCTCTACGATCACTTGCTTGTTCTCCATCCGTTGGTTAAGAGAAGTCAGCTTCATTTCCGGATTCTTCCATGCGGCGTACTTCTTCTGTAGGCCAGCTCCGAAATCATTGTCTGTCGGCGCACGCCAGAAGTTAGGAGTCAAAGCCTCTCCTTCCTTGATCATGTCTTGGCCGTTTACCTCGTATTTGATCAGGTAACCATTCTCACGGTTGAATTCGGTACGGAAACCACAACCTTCCACGATCAGGTAATTGGCGTCGTTATCTTGTACGGCTGGAGCCTTGGTTTCGATATTGGTTGTTTCCACGTTTTTCAAATCCATAGATGGAGCCTTGTACGGGTTCAACGTCAGCTGATCCTTGGCCACGGTATGTCCGGCGGGTAATAAGCCCTCACGGTTCTTCAGTTTATAAGATACATTCAGCAACCATTCCGTGCATTGGCAAGTCTCGCCTAGATCCAATCGGATCGTTGATGTTTGTTGGGGAGCTACTTTCAGGTCATCGACACGTCCGCTACGAACAACCTTGCCACCTTTCAGCATTTCCCATTCCAGATAATAAGCGGAAAGGTCACGGAAGAAATTCTCGTTGTACACCTTGATCTCACCTTTCGACAGATCGCCGGGGGTTGTCCAGATATCTTGGTAATAATACCCCACCTCGTACATATGCGGGTTCGGAACACGATCCGGGCTGATCAAGCCGTTATCGCAGAAGTTATTATCGCTAGCGTCGAACTTATTGAAATCGCCGCCATAAGCATAGATCATTTTCCCGTTCTTGCCGGTCCAGCGCACGGATTGATCCACGAAGTCCCAGATGAAGCCCCCTTGATATTTCGGGTATTTACGGATCAAATCCCAATATTCCTTGAAACCTCCTTGAGAGTTACCCATGGCATGAGCGTATTCACATTGTATCAAAGGCTTTTGCATGGAGTTATCCTCGCTGTATTTAGCGCAATCCTCGTAGTTGTAATACATCGGGCAGAAGATATCGGTCTTTCCGTTCTTTCCGGCCTGTTCGTATTGTACGGCACGGCTGGGGTCTTCGTTCTTGATCCAGTCGTAAGCGGCCTCGAAGTTAGGACCGTATCCA
>ENA-ORSQ01001503-ORSQ01001503.1-human-gut-metagenome-genome-assembly--contig:-NODE-1503-length-11983-cov-3.307428_pt1 | contig 11983 bp, 10 predicted proteins | sample MGYA00241900_ERZ509164 | MGnify/ENA primary metagenome ERZ509164 (study PRJEB26280, sample SAMEA2338807) | human gut metagenome | biome: human gut; feature: human-associated habitat; material: faeces...
AAAACGTCGTAAAGCTGTAAAAGCAAAAATACAGGATATTTATGATGATTCCAAGCAGAACTACGGTGCTCCGAAAATCACTGTAGAACTTCGAAAAACTGGTGAAGTCATTTCGGAAAGAACCGTTGGTACATATATGCGCCAAATGGGAATCCGTGCTCAGTGGAGCAAACCATGGACCATCACCACAAAAGATTCTGATTTCAGCACAGAATTACAAAATATCCTTGATGAACAGTTTAATCCTGACCGCCCGAATGCTGTCTGGTGTTCGGATATCACCTACATCTGGACAATAGACGGATTTGTCTATCTGACCAGTATTATGGATTTATTTTCCAGAAAAATCATAGCCTGGACACTTTCAGAAACACTGGAAGTATCCTGCGTGATTGATACTATAAACAAAGCCAAAGCTCGCCGAAATATTGATCAACCATTAATTATCCATTCGGATCGTGGCAGCCAATATGTTGCAAAGGAATATAAAAAAGCAACCGAAAATATGCAGTGCAGTTATTCGAAGAAAGCTTTTCCGTGGGATAATGCATGCATTGAATCCTTTCATTCTATTATCAAACGTGAATGGCTCAATCGCTTTAAAATTCGCGACTATAAGCAGGCATACCAGTTGATTTTTGAATATCTGGAAGCTTTCTACAATACGAAACGAATTCATAGCCATTGCAACTATATGTCGCCAAACGAATTCGAACAAGTGTATGAAAGAACAAACACTGAGGCTGAGCTTCTGGCAGGTTAAAATGGGGAGAAATTTCTCGTTTTAACTTGTACTAAATCTTGACATAGGACCAATCAGTGGATTGTCATAAACCCAGGAGATATAAAGAATTTGAGCCTTGTCACAGTTCTTGGACACAATAGGAAAATAGTTAAATGTAAATACAGCGTCATAGGATGACTCGCTAAGTTTTTTCTCAAAAAAAATATCAAATTCTGTATTATATCGGTCAGTCATTTCAGCGCATGTGGCAAGTATGACATCATGTCCTGCCTCGGTAAATGCCTCTGCCATATCCGGTACACAATAACTTTTCCATTCTAAAAATAATATTTTCATAACGAACTCCATTTATCCTTGAATTTATAGCCATTATAGCCGAAAATAGAAAGAGAGACAATAGACCAGAGGATAATAAATATGAATGACATTTTCGAAAATAATAAGCAGAATTTACTGTTGATCAATGAAATCGTAGCTAATTATAGAAAACAGAATTTTTTTGTTGGTTCTTTGAAACTAAGTGCATTACTGAAAAACATTAATTCTGTTGTGGAAGTGATTTTCTCGAGGGAAGATTGCAGGGATCTTGCAGGAGAGCTGGAGCAGATTTTGCCGGCACTGTTGCAGGCACAGGGCAATCTGGATTATATTTTGCAGGCAGACATTCTGGAAGGCGATTTGCTGCCGTTGTTACAGAAAATACAAATAAAGCTGCAGGAAGAAGGTATGCCACAAGTTCTGGAATTTTTCGAAAGCAATATGTTAATCCTGAAAGAAAAAAACGAGAGACTCTACAAAGTACTTCAGAATGTGCGAAATGACAATGCTAAATATGTCATTGCCTACGCAATTAATGGGCAGCCGACCATGCAGGCAAGGAACGGCAACCGATGTTTTTTTATGCATAGTACGATTAATCCGGAGTGGGAAGCACAGGTTTTGACAGCGGGTTTACCAGCTGCAAAGAACTATGTGGTATTTGGAATGGGGCTTGGACATCACGTGATAGAATTATTGAAAAAATACCCGGAAAGCAAAGTAACAGTTCTTGAAAGTGAAGAATATCTACTGTTGCAGACCTTTCGGTATATGGACTGGACAACTTATTTCAAGGAAAATCGTATTGAAATTGTATATGAGCCGGATATAACGGAATTGATCGGACATTTAAAACAGATGAAAGACTATGAACTTTTCATGCATTATCCAACAGTTCAGGCAGTAGAAAATCCATCCATCAGGACATTATTGGAAGATTTTTTTGTTGCGACAAGCAGTATGCGTGAGCAGAAAAGATTTCTTGATGCAAACTTCGAGAAACTCAGTGAACGTCATTTGCCAGAATGTAGTGAAATAAAAAGTTTATTTTACAAAAAAAATGTTGTAATTGTTGGTGCAGGACCATCTGTAAATCAGGAATTACCGTTATTGAAACGATATCGAAACAATATCACGATTTTTGCAACCGGTCATATTGCAGGTACACTTTTGAGGGAAGGCATTATCCCGGATGCTATCATCATAACAGATCCGCAGCCGCATATGTATCAGCAGGTGAAGGGACTGGATACAAAAAAGATTCCATTGATTCTTCTGTCGACAGCGTCCTCGTCTGTTCTGGATTATTATGAGGGACCTGTTTATATCGCATATCAGAATGGATATCGAAAGGCAGAAGAAATAGCAGAAAAAATCGGGGCAAAAGCTTTCGAAACAGGAGGTTCTGTGACTACAACGGCGCTGGATATTGCATTGCAGTTCAAGGCAGAAAAAGTAATATTTGTAGGAGTTGACCTTGCATATACCGGTGGAAACTCCCATGCAGAAGGTGTGGGCAGAAGAATTACTGATACAAAGAGTTTGAGAAAAGTAATCAGTTGTTCAGGCGAAGAAATATATACAAGCAAAAATCTTGATATATATAGAAAATGGATTGAGCGAAGGATTGCAAATCTGACAGGTACTGTCATTTATAATACAGGGAATGGTGCAAGGATCGAAGGTGCACCATGCAGGAGATGGGATGAGATTTTGGGAGAATAAAGTTTTAATCTAATATGATAATAAGAAAGAGGAAATATTTATCTTAACTTCCAGTAGAAGTTGATACTCAATCGAAAATAAATGCTCAAAACGGGCAGAAAATCAGCGATTTTCAACGATATCTGAGTTTATCGGACAGATTTCTGTTGATGATTCTGTAGAATTTCAGAATGAATGGAATGCATTAAAGAAGAATATGGTCATGCCAAGGAAGATAAGGGACTGCCGGTTTTCAATTATTCCATTGATTATGACTGCAATAACAGAGAACCTCTCTTTTACGAGGGCTATCCCGGAAGTATTGTGGATGTATCACAGCTCCAGTGTATGCTGGATAAAGCCATGGCATACGGATATAAGAATGCAGGATTTATTCTCGACCGCGGTTATTTTAGTCGTGAAAATATCAAATATATGGATAAATGCGGCTATGATTTCGTTATCATGGTAAAGGGCATGAAAGCCCTTGTTAATGATGCAGTCAAAGAAGTAAGATATATTAGATAAGGATTGGAGAACTCAGAAGAATCTAAAAGAAAAGTTGGAAAAACCAACAATTTATGTTGAAAAATACACCTTTTCGTACTATAATATATGCCGCAGGCATGGATAGAAGGAGGAATATGTCATGAGAGCATTATACGAGAGGATAAAAGAAGCCAGAACAGAACTTCATTTGTCACAAGATTATGTGGCTAAGTTTTTGGGTGTTAATCGCACTGCGATTGTAGAGATTGAATCAGGTAAGAGAAAGGTGTCTGCGGATGAATTAGGTAAGTTTAGTGAGTTATTTCAAATCCCTGCGGATGAACTATTAAATGGACGAAGCACAGAGATGCCAGTACAGATGTTTGCTCGTAGATTTGGAGCATTAGATGAAGCAGATCAACAGGAGATTTTAAATTTAATTGAATTTAAACGGATGATGAAAGAGAGGATGTAGTTTGGCAATTGATTTTGAGGAATTAGCAAGTGGAGGTATGTCTGCTGATCAATTGGCCAATGTTTTTCTTCGAGAGTACTATTGTGGTAAGGAGATAATTTATCCGATTAATCCATTTCAGATGTTAACAGATTTGAAGATTGCTTTTTTGTTAAGACCATTTAAAAGATGTGCATAGTGGTTTTATGTGTGCAACTAATGCGAGGTCTGAGATTGAAAAATACGCGGAGAATTTTGAGTCAGAACTTTTGATGCCGACAGCAGAACTTAAAAAACAAGCGCAAAAATATGCTAAAGATGGTTATGTTGACTTAGATGGAGTGCTACTAATTGCAGATTATTTTGGTGCTAGCTTCTTATCATGTTTGTATAAGATTGCATATCGCTTGCACATGATTCAAGGGGATACAGATGCGGAGACGTTGCAAAAATTAGCCAGAAAGTACAAGCCTGCTGTTAAAAGAAAAGAACAAGGTAAGTACGATACAGTTTTGTACGAGCAGTTATTTGATGCAATAGGTGACAATTTCAAATTGAAGCCAACAGAGTATGCATGTCAGAAATTTAAGACAGAGTATGTATTCCATGATAGTAGATTAGAGGGTATCGATATTGATATGGAAATGGCTGCAGCGATTGTAATGGACTTACGATTCCATAAACAAGACAGTCCGTATTGTCGAGAAGAAAATCAAAATATTGTTGAGGTGGCCGGTCTGACATTTGCATATGATTATGCATTTAGAGAAGCTGAGAGTGAAATCAGTATATATGATGCAAAGCATTTGAATGAGCAACTGTTTTCTACTGCTCCATGCTCTGAATATGGAGGGCGATACAGAGAGTCTAATACTCTGGTGCTTGGAGCTAAGTTTGAAACAATTGATTACCGTAAAATACCGGAAGAAATGTATTTCTTGGATAAAGAAATCAAGACTTTAATGGACGAATATGAAGAACTGCCACTGAGTAAATATGTTGAGCGTGTAATTCAGATTCACCACAGAATGACAGTGATTCATGCATTTCGTGATGGTAATGGTAGGACTACCAGAGCATTTGCAAATATGTTGTTGTTAAAGCGAAATGTATCCCCGGTATTTTTCAGAGATAAGGAAAAAGATGAGTATAAAGAAGCTTTGAAAGTTGCAGATTTGTCAGGGCAGTATGATATGTTGTATGAAAGATTTTTCAAGTCAATACTGAGTTCATTTGCGGCATTATCAGATTTTAGAATGTAATCTTTGTGGAATGTAGGAGCAAGAGTGACGGTTAGAAATAATGCTAACCGGCACTTCTTAAATTAAGTAATACAGCAGGAGGAAAGAATGAAGGCACTTGATTTATTAGCAACGGAAGAAAATATATATACAACATTTATCGATGATGCAATTGGTAGAGATGCAGATGTGTTTTCATTTGTATCATTTTTAAATTCTTTGGATAGTGGAAATGTAATTGCACTTAATGCTAGATGGGGTGAAGGAAAAACTTTCTTTGTAAAACAAACGAAGTTGGTACTGGAAGCGTTTAACCCATATTATGAGAATATTGAACATAGAGAAGAAATAAAAAAAACATGGGAAAAACTAAGAAAAAAACAGGAGATAGAAATACAACCGTTCGTAACAGTATATTATGATGCGTGGATGAATGACAATGATGAGGATCCAGTACTTTCCTTGGTATTGGCGATTTTGCAGGAAATTGATGGGCTGACAAGTCTGGAAAATGAAAGAGGAATATTGGATTTAGCAGGAAATGTATTGGATTGTTTTACAGGCAGAACAGTAAAAGGCGTTTTGGATTCATTGAGGGGAACACCTCCATTGGAAAACATAAAAAAAGCAAAAGATTTGGAATCGAAGATAGCTGCGTTTTTTGAATCTATATTGCCGGAACGAGGCAATAGAATGGTTGTCTTTATAGATGAATTGGATAGATGTAAGCCGGATTATGCTATTCACCTGCTTGAGCGAATAAAACATTATTTTGGGAATGAAAGAATAACGTTCATATTTTCTCTCAACATGGATGAATTGCAACATACGATACGTAAATTTTATGGTAATGACTTTGATGCATGCAGATATTTGGAAAGATTTTTTGATTTTAGAATAGAATTGCCTAAACCGGATATGCGTAGATTTTATGATGGCATAGGTTTGGAAAATGGTTCGTGGGTATATGAAAGTGTATGTAAGCAAGTTGTAGAGATGTTCAATATGGGACTGAGAGAAATTGCAAAGTTTTATAGAGTGGCAAAGACTGTTGCATATAAACCAACGCATAAGGAACATGACCAATGGTTATTCGCATTTTCAGATGGAACAGGTAGACAATTTTGCTTTTTATGTATTGTACCACTCATGATTGGATTGAACATGTGTGATAGACCTAGATATAATAAATTTATACAAGGGCGAGACGGTTCGCCGTTGATAGAGTTACTTAAAATTATAAGTGGGTTGACGGAATATGCTGATTATGAGATATAAAGGTGAATGCTTGGCTTAGAGATTGTTCATGTGCAAGAAGAAATCAATAATATTCGATGAAGGTGTTGTAAGAACAAGACTTCTTCCAGTGTTCAAATATGTTAAAGGACAAAATATTCCAGCGGAAGGAAAACTGGCGATATACATTCAAGAGCATAATTCTAATGAAAGAAAAGCTAGTGAACCTTTCCTGGTATAACCAAGAACATCGCTAGCTTTTCTCTTTCATGTTAAAGAACATTTAATGTTCTATGTTCTCTTAATTATTATATACACCGAACAAGGAATTGATTCTCTTGTTTGTCGGCTTGATTTATTATATATAAGAACAGAAGATACGTCAATCAAAATTTCCAATATATGAGAAAATTCATTTTAGGAAAAATATAAAGTTTTTATGGGAACTATTTCATTTGCGAATAAGATGGGTTATACTACTATAAACGATAATTAACTAAAAAGGTATGGAGTAACGACAGTTTTATGTTGGAGGAGTTTTGATTTGCCAGAAAGAAATACTATGAAAAAAATTCAGGAATTACAACAGGTAAAAGGTGATGCATACGATTACTACATTGCCGGAAATGAAGATACAGATCTGTTTGAAAAAATATTTTTGGTAGACGATATTGTAGAAGAAATTTGCAAACCGGATAAATATTTTTTGATTGGAGAAAAAGGATCTGGAAAAACAGCATATTCGGTGTATATGTCGAAATCTGATAAGATAAATAGTTTTTGTTCCATTTCACTTGTGGAAAATACGCTGTATCAGAGATTTCTTAATATGAAAAGACAGAAAGCATTGGAACTTTCAAGTTTCAAAGATGTATGGATTAATTTGATTTATTTGATTCTTGCAGAAAAGATCAGAAAAGAATATGGTGAGACTTTTTTCAGCAGCATTAAGTATAAACAATTATCGAAGGCAATAGATGTTTTTTATAGTGATGCTTTTAAACCGGAATTTGTGAATGCCTTTGAATTTGTTGACAATGCCTCTGCATCTATTAATTCGATGATGAAACAGGGGCTGTTTTCAACTGGAACTAAGGCATCTGCGGAAACGTCCCAGAAGTATGTGGAACAGAGTTTTCAGATTAGTCTTTTGAAGATAAGAGATGGTTTTGAAAAAGCATTTATGAGTGTTAATTTGAAAAAACCAACGATTTTGTTTGTGGATGGCATTGATGCAAGACCAAGAGATATTGATAATGAGCAGTATTTTGAGTGTTTGGTTGGACTGGTAAATGCAGTTTTAGAAATGAATCAATCATTCCTGAAAGAGAAACAGATCAAAATTATGTTGCTGATCCGACCGGACATTATGTATAAAATGCCAGTTCATAATATGAATCAGAAGCTTAGAAATAATTCGGTGTTGTTAAATTGGGTAACTTCTTATCGCAAATATATTGATTCAAAGTTATTTAAGATTGCAGACGATTATTTTATGAAGCAGCAGGATTATTCATATGAACTGGGAGAATGCTGGAATTATTATTTTCCATACAAGGTGGAATATCAGGAAAAATGGAAAGCACCAGATAATCCGTTTGTTGAATTCTTGAGGTATTCCTTATACAAACCAAGAGATATTTTAACCATGTTAAACGAGATGGTTGATGCAACAAGTGGTACGCAGTTTAAACATTCTGATTTTGAAGGTATTTTATCCAATTATTCGACGTATTTAAAAGGCGAATTGAAAGATTATATGTTAATTTATATGGATGATTCAGATTATAATAATTTTAGTATATTCTTTGATTATTTTCAGGGGCATAGAAATTTCAATTATAAATTTTTTGAGGAAAAACATTTAGAATATATAAAGTATTTAAGAGAATTAGGACGGAAGATTCCACCGTTTATGGAGACTGCGAGTGAAGCCTTACAGCTTTTATATGATACGAATATCATTTGTTATAAAATATATGAAACTTTGCCAAATGGCAAGCGGAAGAATAAAATGTTTTGGTCATATAAGGAACGTAATTATGCAAACATGCAGCCTGAAGTAAAGAAGGGCGGCGAATATTCATTTCATATGGCATATGCGAGAGCCTTTCGATTGTTTTAAAGTAAATATCATAGGATGATCACAAGGCCTTTAGATTATAATAAGTCTAAAGGCTTTCTTCAAAGATAGCAAAAAGGAGGCAGAATATGTCAGTGAATGTTGCGATTGGAGTGCAGGATTTTTCAACATTGATAGAAAACCATTATTTTTATGTGGATAAAACAGCCTTTTTGAAGGAATGGTGGGATAGTGGTGACAGTGTTACACTGATCACGAGACCAAGACGTTTTGGAAAGACGTTGACCATGAGCATGACGGAGCAGTTTTTCTCAATGGAATATGCGGGACGATCTGATCTGTTTGAGGAGCTGGAAATCTGGAATGACGAGAAATACCGCAATTTGCAGGGAACATATCCTGTCATTAGTCTTTCATTTGCAAATATAAAAGAACCAACCTATGAATTGACACAAAAGAAAATCTGCGACCTTATTGCACAATTATATTTCAAATTTGATTTTATAACAGAGAGCAATGCTTTGATTAAGGAAGAAGTGAATCTGTATAAGAAAATCATGAATCATATGGACTATGTAGATGCTACGCTTTCGTTAAACTATTTATCAGGATTTTTATATAAATATTATGGGAAAAAAGTGATCATTTTATTGGATGAATATGATACTCCAATGCAGGAAGCTTTTGTAGATGGTTACTGGGATGAACTGGTGACATTTACAAGAAGTCTTTTTAATTCAACTTTCAAGACAAATCCGGCATTGGAACGTGGCATTATGACAGGCATCACACGGGTGAGCAAGGAGTCCATTTTTTCCGATTTGAATAATCTGAAAGTAGTTACAACGACATCTGATGAATATGCCACAACATTTGGTTTTACAGAGCCAGAGGTCTTTGAAGCATTGGGAAAGTGTGGACTGGACAGTGAAAAGAGCGAAGTGAAAAGATGGTATGATGGTTTTATTTTCGGGGAATATAAAGATATTTATAATCCGTGGTCAATTTTAAATTATCTTGATTCACAGCAGTACACAACATATTGGGCAAATACAAGTGCAAACAGTCTGGTGGCAAAATTAGTCCGTGAGGGAAACCGCAATATCAAGAGTAAATTCGAAAAGCTGCTTTGCGGAGAGTGTATATGGTCAGAAATTGATGAACAGATTGTTTATGATCAGCTCAACGGTAATGAACAGGCGGTGTGGAGTCTTCTGCTGGCAAGTGGTTACTTAAAAGTCCTCTCTTATGAAAAGTACAAGGATATTCCGGAGGGAACTGAGCCAAAGTATCAGCTGGCACTTACGAATCTGGAAGTGAAACTGATGTTCCATCGAATGATTCATGACTGGTTCGCAATGGCGAGACCGGATTACAACGACTTTATTAAAGCAATGTTTGCCGGTGATGTGGATGCGATGAATGAATATATGAACCGGGTGGCCTTGCAGACATTCAGTTATTTTGATACCGGAGACAGAGCATCGGGAGCAGAACCGGAACGGTTTTATCATGGATTTGTGTTAGGATTGCTTGTTGATCTGCAGGACAGATATTATCTGAAATCGAACCGGGAAAGTGGTTTTGGAAGATATGATGTCATGCTTGAACCAAAGAATCCGGGAAAGGATAACGCAGTGATTCTGGAATTTAAAGTGCGCAGCACAAGAAAAGAAAAAAGTCTGGAAGAGACAGCGCAGTCTGCAATCACACAGATTCGGGAAAGAAAATACAGCGAAGAACTGAAAATGAAAGGAATTACAGTAAACCAGATTAAAGAGTACGGTTTTGCATTTGAAGGAAAGACAGTGTTGATCGTGGACTGATCGTCACAGCAAAGGAGGTCAAAATGGGACTTTATTTGAATCCGGGGAATGAAGAATTTCGAAATGCAGCGATTCATTCTAAAATATATGTTGATAAAACTGAGATGATTAAATTTACAAATTCACAACTTTTTGGTGAACATAAAAACATCTGTGTCAGCAGACCACGGCGTTTTGGAAAATCAATGGCAGCCAATATGCTGGTGGCATATTACAGCAAAGGCTGCGATTCGAAGGAATTGTTTGAAAATTTTAAAATAGCAGATGACAGCAGTTTTAAAGAACATTTAAATAAATATAATGTCATTCATTTAAACATCCAGCAGTTTTTGGGGCGGACAGAGACAATACATGAGATGTTGGAATTGCTTTCACGAAAAGTAACACGTGAATTGAAGCGGGAATTTGCAGATGTGACGTACTACGAAGAAGACTTAGTGTCTGTGATAGAAGAGATTTATGCACAGACACACAGTTTTTTTGTTTTTATTATTGATGAGTGGGATTGTATTTTCCGTGTAAAAGGGGAAGATACAGAAGCACAAAAATTGTATCTGAATTTTCTGAGGGATTTGTTAAAAAATCAGCCGTATTGCATATTGGCTTATATGACCGGAATCCTTCCGATTAAAAAATACGGAGAACATTCTGCCCTGAATATGTTTGATGAATATTCCATGACCAATCAGCGTGAGCTGGCAGAATTTACAGGATTTACGGAGCAGGAAGTAGAAGAACTCTGCGGCCGGTATCAGATGGATCTGGCAGAAATTAAAAACTGGTATGACGGCTATTCGTTCCCGGGAGAAAGTTCGGTTTACAGCCCGCGTTCGGTTGTCAATGCCATGCGATTCCGGAAAATCGGCAATTACTGGAATCAGACAGAAACATTTGAAGCACTACAGTGGTATATTGATCTGAATTTTGACGGCCTGCGGGATGACGTACTGCAGATGATGGCAGGGAAAAAGATTCCGGTGAACACGGGCAGTTTTACGAATGATATGACAACTTTCCGGACAGAGGATGATGTGCTGACACTGCTGATTCATCTTGGATATCTTGGTTATGAGGAACAGAATAAATATGTTTTTATTCCGAATGCCGAGGTACAGTCAGAATATGCCAGTGCGGTAACCGTTTCCCAATGGGGAGATATTTCAAAGGCACTGAAAAATTCCGCAGATCTTCTGCAGGCTGTGTGGGAAAAACAGGAAACACAGGTAGCAGAGGGAATTCGGCTGGCACATTTTGAAACGTCACAGCTTCAGTACAATGATGAAAATGCGTTGAGCTATACGATTTCACTGGCGCTGTATGCAGCACGGAATTTTTACACGGTTTACCGTGAACTGCCTGGGGGAAAAGGGTTTGCGGATCTTGTTTTCGTACCAAGAAAAAGATACCAGGACAAACCGGCGCTGGTTGTAGAACTGAAATGGGACAAAACAGCAGAGGGTGCGCTTGCGCAGATTAAGGACAAAGAATATTGCAGAAGTCTGGAAGAATATCAGGGAAACTTGCTTCTGGTAGGAATTAATTATAATAAAAAGACAAAAGAACATGTTTGCAGAATTGAGGAATATCAGAAGTAAAAGGGAGAGGAGGTATTATGAATATTGAAAATCGTAATATTCGTTTTACTTCAACGGTAATTTGCAGGATCTTTTTGGGGATTTGCTGTTGTTTTTTAGCTGCATGTTCCTCACAGAGTTCCCAAAATAACAGCAACATCTTTCTGTATGCCGTTGATTTCAGCCATTCCACCCTGTCGCCCGGGAATGTGAAATTTGATATGTCTATGGAAGATGTTTTGCAGAAGACGCAGCTTTCGGAAGATGATGTTGATACCACGTTAGGAGAAGCGTATCCGCGAATCATTCATTC
>ENA-ORSQ01001512-ORSQ01001512.1-human-gut-metagenome-genome-assembly--contig:-NODE-1512-length-11939-cov-1.996298_pt1 | contig 11939 bp, 8 predicted proteins | sample MGYA00241900_ERZ509164 | MGnify/ENA primary metagenome ERZ509164 (study PRJEB26280, sample SAMEA2338807) | human gut metagenome | biome: human gut; feature: human-associated habitat; material: faeces...
GTGTCGGGGATGCCGGCCTTTTTCTGCTGCGGCGTTTCCGCGGCATTGATGCCGCCTTCAGCACGCACTGTATTGCCGCCGATCATCGGCATTTTTTCTAAAACCACCACTTCGCGGCCGAGGTCGTGGAGCGTAACGGCTGCGGAAAGGCCCGCTCCGCCGGCGCCAATCACAACGGCATCGGGATTAGCAAAAGCTGCGCCGACGGAAAGAGCCAGTGCGGCGGCAATGAAAGTGCGCTTCATAAAGTATTTCTCCTTGAGGGCTTGCTCGGAATGCGTCCGAGCAATTTGTCGAAATGGTGCATCCGCGGCCGCACTCGGTCAGACGGCGGTTTTGGATGCATTGAATCTGTCCGACAGTATCTGCCTGGCGAGCGTCCGATGCGTTGAGAGATACTCAAAGGCGCGTTGAGGTATTCTTTATGCCCTCGACGGTATACAGACGATGACAGAATGATGTTTATCTTTTTTGAGTACGCAATGCGAATTCGACAAAATCAATTGCTGAAGGCAAAGCGGGGCGCGCTTTAGGCAATACGAAAGCAAGCGGGCGTGCCGCCCAGCTGTCCTCCAGCTCGCGCACTTCTACCGGTGCGTTTGGCGGGACAGCCGACGCAGGAACGACTGCCGCGAGCGGACCTCGAGCCACCAGTTCAACCAGAAGACTAAAGGAAGGGGCCTCAATAATCGGTTCAAAGCGAAAGCCTGCGGCCAATGCACGCTCTTTCATGGCTGCGGTCATTGGACTGGCCTCAGTGAGTGCAGCAAATCGAAGATTGAGGAGCTCCGCAAATTGAAGCGGCCGATTTTTAAACTGCTGAGCGGCGCAGGAGTCTCTGGGCAGAATCACCACATGGCGATCTTCGACAAATGGAACGAGTTCGAGCTTCGTCCGATATGCCGGCGAAAGTTCCCGAATACCGCCGATAAGTCCCAAATCGGCTTCGCCGGTGAGCACTGCCTCAGGCGTCAATGAACTTCGGTGTTCAGTTAATACGGCGCGGAAACTTGAATTTTCGCGCAGATAATCGGCCGCGATTCGGCAGAGAAAATTCTGCAGCCCTGTGCTGTTCGAAAAGATGCGAAGCGGCTCCGGATCATGCTTTGAAAAGGAATTTAATCGCGCGTCGAGCGCCGCCGCTTCTGCAAGAATGGGCACTGCAGCTTCGGCCAATGCGGTTCCGGCTTCAGTCGGCACGAGTCCTTTCCCGGTCCGCGTGAAAAGCTGCGCGCCGATGCCGTCTTCGAGTTTCCGGAGGCGAAGACTGACGGCTGAAGTTGTCAAATGTGCCGCTTCTCCGCTCGCTGACAAACTGCGCGTACGCATGAGAATCAAAAGAAGGCGCAGATCAGAGAGTTCATAGTGAAGCGGCATGTTTTTCGATACCAATCGAGATGCATTGACGGCAAATACAACTTTCGTTTTATGAAATTGTATGCAATTGCGGCACGAAAAGTCTTGCTTTGAGAGCAAGTACTCCCGCTAAGTCTTGTTGTGCGGCAGTAACAACGTAAATATTCAGAGCAAAAGGAACTTTAAGTCAAACGCAGCGCGGCATAAGGCATTCATTCGGCCAAGTACTTCAGATTGAATCTTTCTGCAGCTCACAATAGTTCAATCGCCTGCGGTTCTCTGCGCCGTCTTCAGCTTTGATCTTAGTATTCTTGCTTACAAAACCTGCTCAATAAGAATTCTTCATCCCATTGCATCACAATATTCTCTTTCTCGATATGTCTAAACAGTCTGATCGAACACGAGTTTGAATAACTTTTTTCTCAAGTCAGATATTGCTTTTGAGATTAAATTTGGTATTATTCGTTCCAACAAGATTTTTTCCCATTTTTTCGGAGAATAATATGTCCGATGATAAATTCGTAAATGAACTGACCCAGATTGAAGAAGAACAGCGTGCCCTGGATGCTCGCCGCGCTGCGATTAAGAAGCAGGTTGTGGAACTCGTTAAGGTCATGATCCGCACGTACCATCTTACGACGGACGACATCACCGTCCCCGCTCCGGGCGAACAGGACGACGACGGCCGTATGGTCAAGTACCGCGATGCCGACGGCAATACCTGGACGGGCCGCGGCCGCAAGCCGAAGTGGCTCATCGCCGCCATCAACGCCGGCGCCAAGCTTGATGATTTCCGCACCTATGCGGATCGCTCTGCTGAAGAACTCTGATTTTCTGCAGCATGACCAAAAGCGGAACTTCCTTGGGTGAAGTTCCGCTTTTTTTATTCCTGTTCACGGCACGCTCAAACTGTCTCTCGATACGATTTGGCAGCTGGTTTTGCCGAGGAATGAACCTCGGCACTCCTTCTCAGATTTACTAATGACTGAACCGCGCCGGCGATAGAGAAGGGGGATGTCGGTTTAAAGAAATAGGATGCGCCGCTTCATCGGCATAAGCATTTAGGCGAGGTTTCCGGCCTCATGGCAAGCCGTCCGCAAAGTCGAAACGGAAAGGATGAATGATCAGTTGTTCAATCAAAATCAACCTTTTATCAATAACGGATGATCGGCTGAGCGGCGAAGAGATGAATCATCGCATTCCAAGTTCTGATCGTAATAGGCAATACCTTGCTCGGAATTGAGCAGTCGTTCTGAAAGATTTGATCAAAAATCAGCATGAAGCGCATCCGATCATTCAGATCGCGGGATCACTTCTGCAGTTTGCGCCAAAGCCGCTCATTACCCTGCAGATCTATTGCTAATTGCGAAAATCTTCTGGTTACGCCATGAACGAACAAAATATCAATCCGGGTATCTTTGGGCTCGGCAATCCCAATGATGCCTCCAGCCAATATTTCTCCGGCCGCAGCTGGCTCAAAATGCTCACCGTCGAGCGTTTAGTGACGGCCAATGTCACTTTCGAGGCGGGCTGCCGCAACAACTGGCATGTGCATCATAAAGGCGGACAAATTCTGCTCGTTACGGCCGGCCGCGGCTGGTATCAGGCGTACGGCGAACCTCCCCGTGCACTGAAGCCGGGCGATGTTGTCAATATTCCGCCGGAAGTAAAGCACTGGCACGGTGCGGCAAAAGATTCGTCTTTCGCCCATATTGCCATTGAAGTTCCGGCCGAAGGCTCGTCAAACGAATGGCTCGAACCCGTTTCAGACGAAGACTATGCAAAGCTTTGACGAATGACGCAGAGACCGGCAGGGGTGTTTGCTCATAAGAACGAAACGCCGTCGTCAGCGGTTTGAACGTTTGGCTGACGACGGCATTTGGGGTTTTCTCCGCGGCCTTTCCGCCTGACTGAAGTACGGCGCAGAGGTGTTTTCAGACGGAATGCTTTATCCCAGGGCGACCAAATCGCAGCCGGCCGGAGCTGCAAGCGTTGCAGTCATATAGAGAATGCGTCCGTCATGCGGGGCATGAATCTGCGCGAGCACCGCGCCCTCGAAATCCTCGAGATGCCCGAGCAGGTCACCCTTGAGGACATCATCGCCCGCCTTGACGCGCGGGAACCAAAGGCCAAACTCCGAATGCGACAGATAGGTCGCAAACGGTGCCTCACGCTGGGCTGTATTAACCGGCACTTTGCCGTCAATAATGCCAAGGTGCGCGAAGAGCGCCTTGAGATCTTCAAAGTAGGCTTCTACTTCTTCGGGCTCCCAGAGCCCGCAGGCGCCGCGCTCGATGAGAATGGACGGCGTGCCGCGAAGCGCAGCGCTGTTGTAGGCGCCGGTGGATGCCTGTGACAAAACCCGGACCGGCACACTGAGCACCTGGGCTGCGGCACGGGCCGTTGTGGTCACCTCAGGCGCACAATTGCCGGGCACGTAAACATAGGGAGTGAGTTTTTCAAAGAGATCGCCGCCGTGCAGGTCAATGTAGAAGTCTGCTTCGTCTTGGAGCTGGGTGATCGCCCAAGCCGTCTTTTCCGACGCAGAACCTTCCGGGTTCCCGGGGAACATGCGGTTAAGGTTCTTCCCGTCTTCGGGGAAGATCGCTTTGGCGCGTTCCTTTAAAGCCGTTGGATTGCAGAGCGGCAGGACCGTGACCGTCCCGGCAATGTCGGCCTGCGACAGAAAGGCTCTGAGTTTTCTGGCGGCCAAAATGCCGGGATATTCACTGCCGTGTATGCCGGCCGTGATCAGCACGTGCGGTCCCGGGCGGCTCCCCGATGTGCGGTATCCGCGCAGCGTGACGCCGCCTTCGATTTCAAACGATTCAATCATTGTGGGTTTTTCCTCGCAATGGTCAATAAAGAACTTGTCCCTGAACGTGCATCACATCACCGTGCGGCGTGCCGATTTCTTCATCTCGCTCCATGCGGGCTTCAGCTTCCGGATCCGGAGCGCCGTGAATGCCGATGCCCATCACAGCGCGCAGCAGATCGCGGGCGTAAGTATTGCGGATGTCGCCGATTCTGCTCATATCATCAACGGCTTCTACAAAGCTGCCGTTGTGGAGGAACCGCACGCGGTCGCAGAAATAGGTAATGGCGGTCAAGTCGTGGGTAATGAAGACGTAGCTGAGATTCAGTTCACGCCGCAGATCCTTCAGAAGGTCCATTACTTGAATCTGCGTTGCCGCATCGAGAGAACTAATTGCTTCATCGAGCAGAATGAAGCGGGGTTTCAGAGCGACGGCGCGGGCAATGCACACGCGCTGGAGCTGGCCGCCCGAAAGCTCATGCGGATAGCGGGTGAGAAAGCTTTCGTCGAGACCGACGCGTTCAAGGAGTTCAATGGTTTCCTTGCGCTGAGCTTCTCGGCTGATGTTTGCACCCTTCAGACGCATGGCACGGAAGGATTCCCCAATAATGCCCTGTACGCGAAAGCGCGGATTGGCCGAAGTGGTGTAATCCTGAAAAACAATGGAAATGCTCGACTGAATGCGCGCTTTGTCGGCGCGCGGGAGGCGGCCGTAGAGATCGAGCCCGTCGAGACGAACCGTGCCGGAGTCGGGCGCAAGCAGTCCGCAGAGGACACGTCCGAAAGTAGATTTGCCCGAACCCGATTCGCCGATGATGCCGAGGCATTCACCTTCCTTGAGGTCGATCGAAAGGCCGTGGAGCACTTCCTGACGTTCACGGCCGAAGAGCCGCGTCTGATTTTCCTTGCGGAATGAAACGCGGATGTCTTTTGCTTCAAGCAGCATGAACTTTTTCTCCTCGAATAGCCCGGCTGAAGGTCGACATGACTGAGAGATGCCGATCGATGAGTTCTCGCGTATAGGGGTCCTTCGCATGCTCAAAGATTTCTTCGGGCAGACCGCGCTCAACGGCAAGGCCGCGATGCATGACGACGAGCTTGTCCGAAATGAGCGAGAGCACGCCGAGGTCATGCGAGATGAAGATCATCGCAGCACTGCGGGACGTTTTAATGCGCAGAAACTCCTGCATGATGGCGTACTGACTGATGGAATCGATGGCCGTTGTCGGCTCGTCGCAGATGATGAGGGACGGTTTCAGGGCGAGCGCGAGACCGATCATCACGCGCTGGAGCATGCCGCCCGACATCTGATGCGGATATTTGCGCAGCACATCCTCCGGGTCACGGATCTTCATGAGTTTAAGCACTTCGATCGATTTGGCCCGAATTTCGGCACTGCTCCAGTCCGTATGTTCCTGAAAGGTTTCTGCCATCTGAGCGCCGATGCGGTAGAGCGGATCAAAGCAGCTCATGGGATTCTGCAGCACCATGCAGATCCGTGAGCCGCGAAGACGGCGCAGTGCATCGGCATCTTTCTCCAGAAGGCTTTCTCCCTGAAAGAACACCTTGCCGCGAACTTCGAACGAACGATCGAGAAGTCCCAGCATGGCCTTGGCGGTCATGGATTTGCCTGAGCCCGATTCACCGAGAATGCCGAGACACTCCCCGGGCGCTACGGAAAAACTGACGCCTTTGACGAGTTCGGCGGACTTCTTATCCTGATGGAAGGTGACGTACAGATCCTGTACGTCAAGTACAGACTGCTGAGACATCAGAGACGAACCTCCTTGGGATCAAGGGCGTCGCGAAGGCTGTCGCCCAAGAGGTTGAAGGCGCCGACGAGCACGACGACGGCAATGCCCGGAACGAGCATCTGCTCGGGATTGGAGATCATGACGTTCTTGGCTTCGTTGAGCATCGCGCCCCATTCCGGCATCGGTGCCTGAACGCCGAGACCGAGGAAGGAGAGCGTGGAGATGTTCAGAATGGCCCAGCCCGTGTCGAGACTCGCGAGAACGGCAAGTTCGGCAGCTATGCAGGGCAGCATGTGATGCGTGAGAATGAAGTAACTCCCTGAACCGATGGACTTGGAGTACAGAATAAAGTTCGATTCGGTGTACTTCACGACGGCCGTTCGGATCATTCGGGCGTACCAAGCCCATTTGATGAAGATATTGGCGATGATGACGTTCTCAATGTTCACGCCCATGAGCGCCACCACGGCGAGAATCATGATTTGGGACGGGAAGGAGAGCATCACGTCGACCACGCGCATGATGAATTCATCAATCGGTCCGCGGAAGTAGCCTGCCAAAACCCCCATCAGCAGTCCCAGCCCAATCGTGCCGGCCATGGTGAGGAGCGACAGGAAAAAGGTCGGACGAATACCGTAAAGCATGCGTGAGAAAACGCAGCGGCCGAGCTGATCGGTGCCGAGCGGATACTCCCATGAGGGCGAAGCGAACTTCATCAAAATATTGTTTTCATACGGGTCATGCGGCGCAAGCAATGGCGCGAAGACGCCCGCAAAGACCGTAAGCAGAATCACGACCAGGCAGAACTGCGTGACCGGATTGCGCAGAAAAACTCTAAGCATTTCAGGCCGTCTCCTGTTTGCGCAGACGCGGATCGACCGCGCACTGGATGATGTCGAAGAGGAGGTTGAAGATCACGAAGAGCACGCCCATCATGAGCACATAGGCTTGAATGACCGGGTAGTCGCGATTGAAGATCGATGTGATGCAGAGTTTGCCGAGACCGGGCCAGGCAAATACGTTTTCCACAACGATCGTGCCGGCAATCAGCTGCGGAATCGACATGCCGATGGCGGTCACGCACGACTGGAGCGAATTCTTGAGCACGTGTTTGACGAGAATCGAACCTTCCTTGAGTCCGCGGACGCGTGCGTAAAGCACATAGTCTTCACGCATGTTTTCGAGCATGTTGTTGCGGATCAGGCGGATATAGGTCGAAATGTAGGTTAGCGCCACCGTAAAGGCAGGCAGGATCAAATGGGCAAAAGTGCCCGAGCCGCTCGTCGGCAGCAAATCGAGCTTGATGGAGACGAACCAGATGAGGAGCAGACCCACCCAGTAAGCGGGCATGGCCGTTGTCGCAAAGACGATGCCGCGCATGATGCGGTCAAACCAGCTGTCTTTATAGACGGCAGAAAGAAAGCCGATGGGGAGGCTCAGCACGATCACATAGACCAAGGAAAGGCCCGCAAGTGACAGGGTGGCCGGCAGACAGCGGCCGAGTTCGCCCAGCACTGTGCGGGACGGATTGGTGTAGCTCACGCCGAAATCACCCTGAAGGCAATTCCAAACCCAGTCGACATAACGCACGAAAAACGGCCGGTCCAGACCCAATTCCGCACGGACCTGCGCGATGGCTTCCGGCGTAATGACGGGCGTCTGTCTTACGCGGAGCGCAACTTCCGCCGGGTCTGACGGGATGAGATTGATAAAGATGAAGCAGAAAAACGAGATGACGAAGAGCAGCGGAATCGTTGCCAGCAGTCGTCGGATGATGTATTGGCGCATAGAAAGACAAATCCTCGGCGCCAAGCTTCCATAAACGGAACGGCGCAGTCGAATAGGGGCTCGACCCTGCATGCATGCGTTCGAGCCCCTGCGGCATCAGAAGCGGTTACTTCCAATACATGTCGGCGAAAGGAATCTCGTATTGGTTCGAGAGGAAGCCGACGCCGCCCAGTTCAGCATTGAAAAGCGGTTTCGAATGAAATCGGCAGATAGACCGCGTCCTCGTGCAGATGCGTGAGCACGTAGCGATAGAGTTCGCGGCGCTCTTTTTCATCCGTGCTCGTCAGGATCTTGGTGATGGCTGCGTCGATTTCATGCTTGTCAGGGAGACCGAGCTGAGCCTCATAGTCGCCGTAGACACGCTGACGCATTGCAGCGAGCGAAGACTGCGGATCATAGGGCGTTCCCCAGCAGATATTGAAGACCATGTCGAACTTGCCGTTCTTCATGTTGTCGCGATAGGACTGTTCTTCTTCGCCGCGGATTGAGATCTGCATGCCGAGCTTGCCGAATTCGCTCTGGAGGTATTCAGCAATCGTCTTTTCAGAAACCGAATTGGAGTTGTAAAGCAGCCCCAGCGCCAAGGGCTTCCCGTCTTTAACGGCAGGCGCGCGCTTGCCGTCACGCTTGTAGCCGGCTTCTTCAATCAGTTTGGCCGCTTCCTTCATGTCGTACTTATAGGGCTTCAGATCGATATCGCAGTACGGAATCGAAGTCGAATAGAGCGTGTCAGCGCCCGGCTCAAAGCCGTGGAAGACGCCCTGTGAGATCATCGACTTGTTCGTCGCATGCTGAATGGCCGTGCGGATCTTCTTGTCCTTGAGGATATCGTTGGTGGTATTGAGAACGATCTGACGGGTTGAAGTGGGCGAAGAAACGGCAATCGAGAACTTCTTGCTGTCGCGGTACTTGTTGAGCGCGTCAGCATCGATCATGTTCTTGCCCCAGATGAGGTCGATTTCGCCTTTTTCCAGCGCCAGAATACGCGTCTGATTGTCCGGAATGACCTTCACGACGATGCGCTTAATGGCGGGTTTTTTGCCCCAGTAGTCCGGATTGGCTTCAAAGACGGAGTATTCGTCAACCACATGCTCCTTCAGCACATAGGGACCGGAACCGATAAAGGCGGTAAGACCGTTCTTGGTCTTGCCGTCCTTCATGACGTTGGGCGAAACAAAAGCAAAGGGGCGTGTAACCGCAAGCTCCGTGAGCATCGGGTAGTAGGCTTCCTTCATCTTAATAACGAACGTGTTGGCATCCGGCGCTTCTACGCCTTCAAGAAGACGCATCATTTCAAGCCAGGAGTGACGCGTTTTGTTGTCAATCAGCGCATCAAAGTTCGCCTTGACAGCATAGGCGTCAAGCACGTGGCCGTCGGTGAACTTCAGGTTCGGGCGAATTTTGAAGGTGTACACGCGGCCGTCGGGCGAGATGTCCCAGCTTTCTGCTACTGCTCCGTGATACTTGCCGTCATTGCCAAGGGTGACGAGCCCTTCAAACACCATTTCCTGAGCGAACATTTCGCCAGCATAAAGGTGCGGATTCAGATCGCGAAGATCACGGTAATTGACGAATACTAGTGTGTCTTTACCCTGAGCTGCTGCGTGAACAGGCGTCGGCGAAGTAAAAAGAACAGTACCAGCGAGGAGCGTCATGCAGACAGCGCTGCCAAGCGCACGGCGGGTAAGGCGGAAGGGCTTCATTAGCAAGGTCCTTTCGTTGAGAATTAGAACGAGAATTGTTATCGATTATACGGAAAGAACTTTGAATGTTTAGATTCGTAAATTAGTTAACGTTTACTTACCTGCGCACCTTTGTTAAAAATCAAGCGTTGTACATCTTTTAATTGGTAAACCAATAAATTAACGTGCCTCTTTATCGTGTTGAATGGAGTAAACGATTGATGTGTTATGCGCCATTTCATGGCGCTTTCATTTTGGCATCGCCTAATCAGGGTTTGTGCTTAGCGCATTAATGCAGGATTGTTGGCTAATCAAAATCCGGTCTTAAGCCCCTTCGACAGCCCGAGCGGGCGGCACGGGGTTGAGGCTGCCGCTTGGATGCCTGCAATTTCTGATGAAGTGAAGGTTTGTTGAGAAGCGGTTCTATGGCAGGCCGCAGCTCCTCAAGTTTCTGCAGAAATGGACGGAACGCAGAACAAGTGAGTATGCGTTCCGTCAAAGTATGTGAACACTCAAGCCCTAAGAGTTTCCTTTGATTCTTGCTGATTCTCTGAAATCGATTCGAAAGATGGCCGCACAGCCTTCGGCCTGAATCATCGGCTCCGCTCTTTGGATTCGGCAGCCGCAGCATGCTCAAAGATGCGGTCTACCCAGATGCCGTCGGCTTCGATGCGTTTGGGCTGCAGGTGATCGTCATCCCGATACCAAGCCTGCAGATTGCATTTCTGACCTGGGCAGACAATAGGGGTGGGGTCTATATATTCAGCAGCGTCACCAAGAATTCTTTGGATTTCTTCATTGCCGCGCTTCCAGTCATCGGCTGCAGGGAATGGCTGCACCATGCCGACGGCGTCGCCCGTAATACGGTTGACGTGCTTCAAAGGATCGTAGATGCCTTGCTGGCCGCCGACATTCGGCGTCCAAGGGTAATCCAGCATTACATAGACCTTCAGGTCTTTCCGGGTCTCGAGCAGCGGACGGACCGTTGCGGCCACCTGGTAAAACTCTTCCTCCTTAATTTTTCCGCCCCACATGCTGCCGATGACGAGTGTGTGTACACGCTTGTCTGCAACAATCGCTTTCACTGCACGGGCATAGTCCCCCATGCGTTGGTCATTGAAAAGGAACCATCCGGCTTTGGCAATCATGCCGAAGTTGACATGCTCGCGTTCACTAAGCCGCTGAGCGCGCAGATAGTACTGCGCCATATGAGAGTCGCCAATGAAAATCAATGACGGGAATGCATTGGGGTTGGGGGTGGCAATATCCACGCCCTCATATTTGAATCTGGGGGCCTTTTCAAAGCCATCCCATTCATTCTCTGCACGAACAGAGATCACCTTGTCCTCAAATTTAAGCGGGCGCTGAGGGAATCCGTCCGTTTGGCGAATAGTCTCTCCGAGTGCCAGCATTAAGACTAAGCTAGCCAATAGGAGAAGAACGGCTTTGCCGGAATTGCGGCATCGGCGAATAGGATTTTCGACATAAAAATATACGAGTGCGGCAATGACAAAACTCAGCGCCAATGCGGCAATCAATACGGAGGGCGTTGCATCCGGCACGGCGATAAAGAGATAAGCCAAGAGCGGCCAGGGCCAGAGATAAAGTGAATAGCTGATCAGCCCGACAAAGGTCATCGGACGCCAGCAAAGAAGCGTACGGTTGAAAAGGGCATCGGGTTCGGCCGCGATGACCAGAACGGCGCCGAGAACAGGGATCAGCGTGATAAGGCCAGGATGCACAGCGCTTTCAGCGGCAAACGCCATCGGAAGAACGATCATCAGGATGCCGGCGATGGACAGCCCATTGCGGACATTTTGGGAAAAACGCGATGTACTGAAGCCAATGAAGGTTTCAGAATAAGACAAAAGAATGCCGGCCCCTAATTCCCAAAAGCGAGTCAATGGGAAGTAGAAGGCAAAATTGCGGTCCGAAGAAGAGAGACAGGCTGCGAGTGAACCCAATGCAATGAGAGCAGCAGCGATGCCGATCATCTTCACAGAACGGCTTAATCGCCAGATCAGCGTACAGATGAGCGGAAAAACAATGTAGAACTGTTCTTCAATGGCCAGGCTCCAAAGGTGGAGCAGGGGTTTGCGAAGTGCATCTTCCGTGAAATAGCCAATTTCACTGAGAAGCTGGAAATTTTGAATGAAGAGCGTGCTTGCATCAATGTGCATCCCCAAATTGGCATATTCATCTGGGAGAAGAATGAACCAGCCAACTGCAGCCACAAAAGTGAGCAGCAAAATGAGGTTGGGAATAATGCGCTTGATGCGCTTCTCATAGAACTCGATATAGCTAAATGAGCCGCTCGCTATGCCGCGGAAAATGATTCCGGAAATCAGATAGCCGGAGATGACAAAAAAGACATCCACACCAAAGAAGCCCCCGGGTATCAGAGACGGAAACGCGTGGAAGATCAATACAGGCAGAACCGCCAGCGCGCGCAGTCCTGTAATGTCGTTTCTCCATAATTTGGGGCGGCTGGCGGCGGTCATCGGTGTCATGGTCTTCATCGGCCGCTTAAGGGCATAGGCTCCC
>ENA-ORSQ01001519-ORSQ01001519.1-human-gut-metagenome-genome-assembly--contig:-NODE-1519-length-11891-cov-2.435705_pt1 | contig 11891 bp, 10 predicted proteins | sample MGYA00241900_ERZ509164 | MGnify/ENA primary metagenome ERZ509164 (study PRJEB26280, sample SAMEA2338807) | human gut metagenome | biome: human gut; feature: human-associated habitat; material: faeces...
CAAGGTGGCGCATTTGAAAGACCTCACCGACAAGATGGAAGACGCCACATGGGGAACCGGGATCTTACCCGTAAAAGCGTTCGTCAACGAGCTGAAGCGTCAGCATTTCAACGGGCTTATCTCCATTGAGTACGATGATTTCAAATCCGATATCCAAGAGATACGCAACAGTTTGGAATTCTTACAGAAATGCTCTAAATAAAAGTATACGCTTCCCTTAAAAACACCTATATCGGCGTAGGCCCACACGTATATACGTATAGGCTTACGCCAATACTAATATGGGCCTACACGTATATACGTATAAGCCCACACCTATATATGCCTAAAAAGTCGTTATCAGAACAAGGGATTATCCACCTTTTCTCTCAGCAACGCAAGATCCACCACCTGTTGAATATCACTCACATAATGGAACACCAAGCCTTTCAAATACTCCGGTTTGATCTCATTGATATCCTTCTCATTCTCCTTGCAAAGAATCAATTCCTTAATCCCGGCACGTTTAGCCGCCAAGATCTTCTCTTTGATACCTCCCACGGGAAGCACTTTGCCACGCAACGTGATCTCGCCTGTCATAGCCAAGTTCTTTTTCACCTTACGCTGAGTAAAGGCGGAGACAAGAGAAGTCACCATCGTTATTCCGGCACTCGGTCCGTCTTTCGGGATCGCCCCCTCCGGTACGTGGACATGCACATTCCAGTTCTCGAACAACTCCTCGTTGATATTAAACTGAGCCGCATGCGCATGGATATACTCAAGTGCCAACATGGCAGACTCTTTCATCACATCCCCCAGATTCCCGGTCAAAGTAAGCTTTGATCCCTTACCTTTACTTAAGCTCGACTCCACGAAAAGAATCTCACCACCAACAGCCGTCCAAGCTAATCCCGTAACCACGCCGGCATAGTCATTCCCTTGATATTTATCGCGGGAATATTCGACCGCCCCTAGATATTCATACAAATCCTCCGGCTTAATGCTCGTCGGGATAGGCTCGTCGCTAGCGACCTTACGGGCTAGCTTACGCATGATTTTGGCGATTTTCTTATCCAATTCCCGGACACCGCTCTCGCGTGTATAGGCTTCAACGATCACTTGTAAGGTTTTCTTGGGGAATTTCACGGAACCTTTCTTCAAGCCGTGTACATCCATCTGCTTAGGCACGAGATGCTTCGCTGCGATCTCTACCTTCTCCTCCATGATATAACCGCTCACCTCGATCAGTTCCATACGATCCAGCAATGGCTGGGAAATCGTATTCAAATTATTAGCGGTAGCGATAAACATCACCTTGCTTAAATCGTAATCGATATCCAGATAATTATCGTGAAACGCATTATTCTGCTCCGGGTCCAAGACCTCCAATAAAGCGGATGCCGGATCCCCCTTGAAATCATTCGTGATCTTATCGATCTCATCTAAGATAAAGACAGGGTTCGATGTTCCCGCCTTCTGTATATTCTGGATGATACGTCCGCACATAGCGCCGATATAGGTACGACGATGTCCGCGGATCTCGGCCTCATCGTGCAATCCACCTAAAGAAACACGTACATATTTGCGGCGCAAAGCCTCTGCGATGGAACGCCCCAATGAAGTCTTGCCGACTCCCGGAGGACCGTACAAACAGATAATCGGAGATTTCATATCCCCTTTCAGCTTCAATACCGCCAGATGCTCGATAATACGCTCTTTCACCTTCTCCAAACCATAATGATCACGATCTAAGACCTTCTGGGCATGAGATAAGTTGAAATTGTCCTTACTATACTCGTTCCACGGCAAGTTAACGATATTCTGGACATATTGCGTCTGTACGGAATAATCCGGAGATTGCGGATGCAATCGTTCCAATTTTCGCAATTCCTTCTCAAAGACCTGCGCTACCTCGGCAGGCCATTTCTTACGACTGGCTTTCTCCCGTAATTCTTTTATCTCCAACTCATTGATATTCCCGCCCAATTCCTCTTGAATCGTCTTGATTTGCTGTTGAAGGAAATATTCTTTTTGTTGTTGATTGATATCCTCATGTGTCTTCATCTGGATGGAAGCTTTCAACTCCACCAGCTGATACTCGCGGTTCAAGATAAAAAGTAACCGATACGCACGCTCTTTTAAGTCCCCGATCAATAACAATTGCTGTTTCTCGGCCGATCCACTCGGTATATTGCTACAAGAGAAATTGACCACATACAAGACATTCTTATTATTCTTGATCGAGAAGATCAAATCCCGGGGAGGTTCAGCCACGGCCCCAAGCATCTTGATGGTCAAATCCTTGATCGTTGAGATCAAAGCCTCGAACTCGCGGTCTGTCTTGTCCGGCTTCGTGTCCTCCAACACGGTGATCTTACCGGAAAGATACGGATCTGTCTCGGTCAACTCATTCAATTCAAAGCGTTTCTTACCTTGAAGAATAACAGTAGTACTACCGTCCGGCATCTCTAAGACACGAACGATGTCAGCGATTACCCCGGTTGTATATAAATCCTCTAAGATAGGATCTTCCGTACCCATCTCTTTCTGGCAAACAACTCCGATCAAACTCTTTTTATGTACAGCCTCTTTAATCAGGCGCATCGATTTAGGACGCCCGATAATCACCGGCAAGGCAACACCCGGAAAGAGTACCATATTCCTTAACGGAAGAATGGGTATAGTGTCTCCAACTTTCTCTATTCCTTCTGTGAAATCCTCATCTACATCGCATTCTGTAAGAATTGGCATTACGATACCAATATTGTCATCCAAGTCATCAAACGAATTCTGGCAAAATACTCTCGTCTTTTCTTTCATATATACATTCATCATTGTATATGTTAATACAATAAACGTGCCAAAGTTACAGCTTTTCATTCAATTCTTACTAATTTCGCGGCATACAATCGATAGAGATATGGCAAATCCTTATTTTCAATTCAAGAAATTTACGGTATGGCACGATAAATGTGCCATGAAAGTCGGAACGGATGGCGTTTTGCTTGGGGCATGGGCTAGCACAGAGAGATGTCAGAGGATTTTGGATGTGGGAACCGGAACGGGATTGATCGCCCTCATGCTGGCGCAGCGTAGCACCGCGATTTTAGACGCTATCGATATAGATTCAGACGCATGTTTACAAGCTCAGGAAAACATCGCGAAATCGCCTTTCGCCAACCGGATACAAGTCTATCAAACCTCGCTCTCCGAATATATGCCGGATGAGAATATCAAATATGACTTGATCGTATCCAACCCACCCTATTTTATTGATTCATTGAAATGCCCGGATACTAAACGTAATCTAGCCCGGCATACGGATACTCTATCACTCCCGGATTTATTGCGTGATAGCCGCAAACTGTTGGCACCCGAAGGAAATATCGCCTTGGTGCTTCCCTTCGAGCAACGGGAGTCTTTAATAGACATCGCTCGAGAAGAGTCTTTGTCTCCATCGAGAGAAGCCCACGTTTCCCCCATACCGGACGCCCCTCCTAAGCGTTTATTAATAGAACTCTCAGCGACGCCGGTAGCAAAGCCCAAGTCGTCTCATCTGACTCTAGAAATCGAGCGGCATCGATATAGCGAAGAATTCACCGCTATAGCTAAAGACTTTTACTTGAAAATGTAAGGAAGCTTTTTATCGAAGAAGCGAGTTACCTCGTCAAATAAATTATGTACCTCCTTGGTGAAAGACACAACCTCCGGAGTCAGCACATGTAAGGCTTTTGGTTCCACCGTAATATCGATACGGCGATCTGCCATGATCGGTTCTCCATCCAAGTGCATCACGCCCGGATGTTGGCGAATAATCGTGACTTGCTGGGCTTTCATCGTCTTAATCTTACTATTCCGATCAATCTGTTTGGTAAACAATTGAATGGCCAAAGGAGCGATATCCAATGGCATAAAAGGGGATAAGATCGTAACGTCCATCCGTCCGTCCTGTATATTCGCGTGCGGAGCGATAAACGCGTTATTACCATATTGCGAAGCATTCGCGCAAGCGACTAGAAACGCCTTCTCCTTGATCGTCTGATTATCCACCACCAATTCATAAGGCTCAGGCTTATAGCTCAGATACTCCTCTATCGTATTCTTTATATAAGTAAGAGAGCCGCGCCGTTTCTCATTCGCGAATTTCTGGCTGACGGCGGCATCAAAACCGACTCCACAGGTACAGAAAAAGACCTGTCCGTTCGCCCGGCAGCAATCTATCGTCGTAACATGCCCTTTCGCGATCAGATCGATAGCTCTTTTCACGTCCATCGGTATGTGCAATTCTCTAGCTAAGCCATTGCCCGAACCTTTCGGGATGATACCTAAGATCGCATTCGAATGGATCATAGCTCTCGCTATCTCATTCACCGTCCCGTCACCGCCTACCGCCAAAATATATTCAGCTCCCTCCTCTATGGCTTGCCGAGTCAACTCGCTGGCATGGCCTGCATACTCTGTAAAAGAAATGTTTAACGAACAGTTCTTTTTCGAGCAGATCCCTTCGATCATCTTAGGTATCTTGCGCTTCGACCCTACACCTGATATAGGGTTTATGATAGCTTGTACTTTTATATCCCGTTCGCTCATCCTCACTTCTTCTTTTTTATTTGAGAGGACAAAAATAATGCTTTTATAAAACTTTTAAAGCATTTCGACTACTATAAGTTATTTTTTTACTATTTTTGCGGCTGGATTTGCCGAAACATGGGATTATGTATGCGGCGAACCTGTGTTCTTTATTAGAATAAATAAATAGCGAGATAAATCATTCTCTTTTATAATAATATGAAACTTTTACAAGAGAAACTAGCAAAGTACGACGCTCCTCAAAGAGCCATGGCAATGGGAATCTATCCTTACTTCAGGGAAATCCAGAGCGATCAGGACACGGAAGTTCTAATCAGCGGGAAGAAAGTCTTGATGTTTGGTTCTAATGCGTACTTAGGATTAACCAATCATCCTAAAGTAAAAGAAGCAGCGATCGAGGCCATTAAAAAGTATGGTACAGGTTGTGCCGGCTCACGTTTCTTAAACGGAACGTTGGACTTACACCTCCAGTTGGAAAAACGTTTAGCAGAATTTGTTGGTAAAGAAGACGCCATCGTATACTCTACAGGTTTCCAAGTTAATCTAGGTGTTGTATCCTGTATCACCGGACGTGAGGACTATATCCTTTGGGATGAGTTGGATCATGCATCCATTATCGAAGGACATCGTCTTTCTTTCTCCACGAAATTGAAATTCAAGCATAACGATATGGACTCCTTGGAGAAACAACTCCAGAAATGCGAGCCAGACAAGGTGAAACTTATCGTTATCGACGGTGTCTTCAGCATGGAAGGTGATGTCGCTAAATTACCGGAAATCGTAGCTCTCGCAAAGAAATATAACGCAAGTGTAATGGTTGACGAGGCTCATGGTATCGGTGTATTCGGTGATCATGGCCGCGGTACTTGTAATCACTTCGGCGTTACGAACGATGTTGATTTGATCATGGGAACTTTCAGTAAGTCTTTCGCTTCTATCGGTGGTTTTATCGCATCAGACGAACCGGTTATCAATTACTTACGTCACCACTCCCGTTCCTATATCTTTAGCGCAAGCAATACGCCTGCCGCTACTGCCGCAGCGAACGCGGCATTAGATATTATGTTAAGCGAACCGGAACGTATCCAACATTTATGGGATTTGACTCATTACGCATTGGATGGTTTCCGTAACATGGGTTGTGAGATCGGACATACTTCTACCCCGATCATCCCGTTGTTTATCCGTGACAACGACTTGACATTCCTTATCGTAAAAGAATTATTTGAGGCCGGAATCTTCGTAAACCCGGTAGTAGCTCCCGCAGTTGCTTCCGAGGATACACTGATCCGCTTCTCCCTTATGGCTACCCACACGAAAGAGCAACTAGATTACGCTTTGGAAACAATCCACAAGGTATTCAAGAGCCATGGGTTGGTAGACTAATCGTGTAAATATATAAGAAAAGGCCCGAAGGTTAGGTATAACACCTATCTTCGGGTCTTTTTTTATAACTGAAAAAATCATAACTATGATTTTGAATGGGAATAAATCACTATTTTTGCATATTTAGATAAATTGGGTGGTTATGTCGATGGCCCTCTTACAAATTAAAAATAAATGGATTTCATATTAGATAAAGGAAGTAGCCATATGGGCTGCAAAGGTTGCAGCAAAAGGCAAAACAATAAACTGAATACCTATGATTGGTTGTGCGATGTACCCGACGCGGAAGGCTCGACTGACTTCGTAGAGGTTCAATTTAAAAATACCCGCAAAGGGTATTACTTGAATAGTGCTAAAATACCTTTGGAAAAAGGTGATATAGTAGCCGTAGAGGCAAGTCCCGGTCATGATATCGGTACGGTTTCTTTAACGGGAAAATTGGTTCTGCTGCAAATGAAGAAGAACAACGTGCGCACGGAAGCTGAGCCAAAACGGATTTACCGAAAGGCAAAACCGACCGATATCGAGAAATATGAGGAAGCGAAAGCAAAGGAACATGCCACTATGATTCGCTCGCGGCAAATCGCTGCCGATTTAGGATTGAATATGAAAATCGGTGATGTAGAGTATCAAGGTGACGGTAATAAGGCGATCTTTTATTATATAGCGGATGAACGTGTAGATTTCCGTCAACTAATTAAAGTGCTAGCGGAGGCTTTTCGTGTTCGTATCGAGATGAAGCAGATCGGTGCTCGTCAAGAAGCCGGACGTATCGGTGGTATCGGCCCTTGCGGTAGAGAACTTTGCTGTTCCAGTTGGATGACAAGTTTTGTATCGGTCGCTACCGGAGCTGCCCGTTATCAAGATATTTCCATGAATCCCCAGAAATTGGCCGGACAATGCGCTAAATTGAAATGTTGTATCAATTATGAGGTAGATACATATGTGGAAGCCCAGAAACGCCTTCCTTCCCGGGAGATTGTCTTGGAGACCAAAGATAATAATTACTATCATTTCAAGACGGATATTTTCAAACGGGAAATTACCTATTCTACGGATAAATCATTTGCGGCTAATCTTATCACGATTCCGGCAAGCCGTGCTTTCGATGTCATTAACATGAATAAGAAAGGCATGAAGCCGATATCTCTAGAGGCGGATACGAAGCCACAACCACCGAAACGAGACGCTCAAGATATTCTTGGGCAAGAAAGCGTCACACGTTTCGACTCTGTTAAAAAGAAAAAGAAAAAACGTCCGGTATCTCCGGAAAACACCGAAAAGCGGACCGCTTCTTCTGCTAATCCAGAAGTACCGGCTCATCCGAAGAAAAAACGTCCGAACCCGGCTGCCGAAGGCGAAAGACCGGTAAGAAAACCTCGTCCGAAGACAGAAGGTTCTTCCGAAGAACAGCCATCCAGACCGCATCCAAAGAAACGCCCTGCTACTTCAGACCGTCCACTTCTCAAATATGCAGAAGGTCAGGAAGAAAGCCGGGAAAAAGTTCGTCCACGTCCGAAAAAGAAACGTCCGGAAGAAGCCAAACCGGTACATGCAATTGACAATTCCAGCACACGTATCATTTCTAATGAAGAGGATGAACTTAAAATTACTGCACCTGATCTTTCCACTCCAGAAGGCGAGAAAGAACAGACCTATTCTAATATCCCACCAAAGCATGTCCGTGAAAAACGTGAACAGGAGATGCGTGAGAACTATCAGAATATGTTAGACGAAGAAGATGACGATGATGAGAGACATTTTCCTGTTGTGCTTGTTGTAATCCTTATCTTCCTGATCATCGCAGCTGCTGCATTTGCAGGATACTGGTTCTTCCTGAAATAAAAAAAGAATAGTTATGATGAAAGACTGGCTCGATGCCAGTCTTTTTTACGTTAGTAATGAGCCAGGGTTTCGTGTGAACACGAACCCCCGGCGAACGTACACCATCTCGCTTAGCAGCTCGATGATGTACATTCGCCAAGTACAGATTCTTGTGCAAGCACAAATCTGTACTTGGCTCATCGTATACACAAAATCCCTGGGATGCTACCTGCCTCTTTGCAAATAGCATCCCAGGGACACATTCTTCCACTTAACTTGTGTACCATTTAGGTAATAACTCTGCTTTTCGCAGAAAATACCCTACTCTTTTTTCACTTTTTCGCGCTCTTCTATGTATTCCTGATAAAGATCCAGTGTCATCTGCGCTTCTTCCAGCGTCTTTCCTTTGAACTTGGATACTTTTTCGTTCTCATACCACTTTTCTTCGATACATTTTCTGAGCCATCCGACCAGATTATTGATGTATGCCTGCTCCTGTGACAGCTTAAAAGCTTTCCGGATCACATCCGGCTGGTTATCGGATACCTGAAGCAGCACCTTAATCTCCTGAATCGTGATCGGTTCATTTCCAAAAATATCAGCAACTTCTAAAATCAGTTTTTCATTAACCGGAGTTTTCTTTGCAGCCAGTACATTTGGCGCAATCTCTTCGCCCTCTTCTTCTCCGGATGGCATACGCTGAAGATCTGAATGATGGATACACTTCGGATTCTTCTTCACAAAGAAACGGATTCCTGTAACCTTTCCGCCCTTCCCGCTCTTAACCGGCTCATAATCAAAGCAGATCTCGGAATACTCGGATTCTTCCAGCTCTTTTTTCGCAACTTCAAGTACTTTTCTACGGAAATTACGCCAATCTTCAAACGGTGCATCCTTAATCTCTGCAAGCGCTTCTTCAAAACGTCCCTGCTCAACAAGACGTTTTACTGCTTTAGATGCATTTGCATCCACTACATTCAGTGTAAATTTAAGCTCTGCGATCGTGTATGGATTCTTCGGCGGTCTCGGTACGATCAGCTGGTCACACTGTTCCCTGTCAAAACGATAATACTGGGTTCTCAGGATTTCGTAAACACGGGTTGTGAACAGGGATTTAAAAGAGCACAATACATCAAGACTCATACGGGTATAGTCTTTTTTCAGGTTATAGATATGAGGTTTCATCTCTTTAGTAAATCTGGTTGTAAACACGCCATCTCTATATTCACATTTATTCACTACATTGAACATGATGAAGTTCTCTTTTTCGTCGTCCTCGATACTTACTACATGTCCCAATGTTTCTTTTGATACTTCTTTCAGACGAGAATAGATGGAGTTTCCTGTTATATGAAGATAATTCTTAACATCCTTGGTGGAAACCTTTGCGATCAGCTCACCGTCTTCTACATATGCTTTTGCGATTGCAATATTAAGAAGCTTTCTTTCAAATAATGATGTACTGGATTTACTTTCGATCAGCACATTGGACCGGGAGACCGTATCATGATCCAGCAGTTGTTTCTCTTTTGGTTTTTTCTGTGTTTCCTTCATCGCTCATACCCCTTAATTGTTTTCTTCTGTATTATTGTGTACTTTTGAGGTGTATTAAAATCCCCTCTACACCCCATATAATCCCTTATTGTGTACCATTCGGGGTAACCAACCCCTTTATATTGGGGATTTGTGTACCAAAAAGGAACACCCTCCCCTAAAAAGTACCCCATAAAATGGGGTTTCTGTCTTTTTTTACGTTTTGTGTACGTTTAAGGTGTGTATTGTTCTTTTCGTGTACCATTAAGGTACCTTTTTTGATAAAAATTGTGTACCAAAACGGTACGTCTAGGTTGATTATATACAAGAACCCCCCTCTTGTAAAGCCTTTTTTTAAATTTTTTCGACACTTGTGTACAGAAAAGGTAAAATCGCCAACCCTTCAAGTACACTGCGTAACCCCGCAAAGTAAACAACAACCCCCATATATGTACACCTCTTTGCCCTCTGAAGTAAACAACCTCCCCCGTTTCCGTACACAAAATATACCCCGAAATGCGTCAACCACGGGCTTTTTCAGCCCTCCTAATATAAACAAAGGAATTTTAATAAGCTGTTGTTATCTTTAATATATATATACATGCAAATTTTCACCCCAAAAGGTACACATCTGGCGATTTCGTGTACTAAAAAGGGGAAAATTAAAATTATCAGGTAGCTTCGCCAATAAAAATATAAACAATCATAGACAATTTCCCAGTAATTCAGTATAATTCCTCTGTGGATATTCTGAAAAAAAGTTATCCACAAGCTTGTCGAAAAATGTGGATAAGTATCATTTCGGCAAGTTATCCACAATTTAATAGAATGAGAGGATTTTTTATGCAACGAGAAAAATTTTCTTCAAGACTCGGATTCATCCTTATTTCTGCAGGATGTGCGATCGGTCTTGGTAATGTCTGGCGTTTTCCTTATATTGTAGGAAAATATGGTGGAGCAGCATTTGTTCTTATTTACCTTGCATTTTTACTGATTCTTGGACTTCCGATCATGGTAATGGAATTTTCTGTCGGAAGAGCCAGTAAAGTAAGTGCGGCGCTTTCCTTTGACCGGCTGGAGCCAAAAGGAACGAAATGGCATTGGTATAAGTATGGAGCTATGGCCGGAAACTATCTGCTGATGATGTTCTACACAACAATTGCAGGCTGGATGGTCCAGTATTTCATCAAGATGATGACTGGTGAATTTGAGGGAAAGGATACTGCCGCTGTTGCAGGTGTGTTTTCCGATATGCTTGCAAAACCCGGAACAATGACTTTCTTTATGATCATTGTTGTTGTTGGATGTTTTGCAATTTGTGGAATGGGGCTTCAAAATGGAGTGGAAAAGATCACAAAGGTTATGATGCTGCTTCTGCTTGCACTGATGTTGATCCTTGCAGTACGTTCTGTAACGCTTGATGGGGCTTCTGAGGGGCTTCACTTCTATCTGGCACCGGATTTCCACAAAGTCGTGGAATATGGCTTATTTGACACGATTTTTGCCGCTATGGGACAGGCTTTCTTCACATTAAGCCTTGGAATCGGCGCAATTGCTATTTTCGGAAGCTATATCGACAAATCCCGCAGTCTTACAGGAGAAGCAGTCCTGGTAACACTTCTGGATACCTTTGTTGCTTTGATCGCGGGTCTGATCATTTTCCCGTCATGCTTCGCATATGGGGTGGATCCGGGAGAAGGTCCGAGTCTGATCTTTATCACACTTCCGAATGTATTTAATTCCATGGCAGGCGGAAGAATCTGGGGAGCCTTATTCTTCTTATTTATGATTTTTGCTGCGGTATCGACCGTAATCGCCGTTTTTGAGAACATTTTATCCTTTGCCATTGATTTGACCGGATGCAGACGGAAAAAGGCTGTAATCGTCAATATCGTGGTTGTGGCGGTACTTTCCATGCCTTGTGTTCTCGGATTTAATGTATGGAGTGGATTTATGCCGTTCGGAAAAGGTTCCGGAGTACTGGATCTGGAGGATTTCCTGGTAAGTAACAACCTGCTTCCAATTGGAAGTCTGATCTATCTTCTGTTCTGTACAAGCCGTTATGGATGGGGATGGAAGAACTTCCTGAAAGAAGCGGATACCGGAGAAGGATTGAAATTCCCGAAATGGGCGAAATTTTATGTAAGCTATATCCTGCCGCTGATTGTATTATTTATCTTTGTACAGGGATATATCAGTAAATTTATGTAGGATAAGAAAAAAACCACCCTAAAAGGTACACAAAAAAGATCATGTGTTCGAATTTCGGACGGTACACATGATCTTTTTTATATGTGCTTTGGCACATTCTTTTTCAGCAAAAAAATCTATTTAAAAAAATTTTAAAATTTATGAAAAAAAAGCTTGCATTTTTTATAGCTGTCTTATATAATAAATCTTGCGTTACGGAAAACCGAATAATGTATGCGCTTTTAGCTCAGTTGGTAGAGCAGTAGACTCTTAATCTATTTGTCCAGGGTTCGAATCCCTGAAGGCGCAGTATCAGCACTGTTTTTGATGAATTAGCATCGGGGACGGTGCTCTTTTTTTGGATCTGTTTCTACAGATGGAGACATATG
>ENA-ORSQ01001524-ORSQ01001524.1-human-gut-metagenome-genome-assembly--contig:-NODE-1524-length-11874-cov-2.723073_pt1 | contig 11874 bp, 9 predicted proteins | sample MGYA00241900_ERZ509164 | MGnify/ENA primary metagenome ERZ509164 (study PRJEB26280, sample SAMEA2338807) | human gut metagenome | biome: human gut; feature: human-associated habitat; material: faeces...
TATATAGATGATATTATAGATGATCTGGATCAAGCTTTCGCTAAAATCTGATAGCGCACTTCCAAAAGGAAAAGGACAGAAGCAAAGAAGGCGATCCCTGTTCGACACAAGGATCGCCTTTCTAATCAACATCACATCGAGCCAAGGTTACACTCATTTATTCTCAGCCAAATAGATATCCGTAAATGTCACAGCTCCGGTTAATCGGTTATTGTTGTTAGTTACATTTAACAATATGACATACTTGCGATACTGATCGGCAGTCAACGCCTCTTTCATCAGCTTCAAATTGCCGTACACGGCTTTTTGCAATCGTTCATCCTGACGCTTCAGGTCTTTGCTCAAACTCTTTCTTTGTTCTTGTACAAAATAATCATTAATGTTAAGTACCTCCTCCATTTGGTAAGGAGCCAATCCTAGATAAGAACTCAATCGGCTAAACTCTACCGCAAACGGTTCTTTATTCCCATATTCATTCACACATTGCGCTTTCGCAAAATTCATTGTAGCACTCATTCCCAAAACCGCTACCGCCATAATTAACTTTCTCATAATACCTACAATTTACCTATTACAAAACCATTTACAAAACAAACACTCATTTTAGAGAAGATAGCCTAAACATTCTTTTGTTTCGGACTAATCCTTTTTTACAAACCTATTAACCTATCTAATGTGTATGATAAAACTCGGATTAACATCAAAATTTCAACTTACATCTTATTGATGTATCTCCTTGTTTATATTGCAAAGATGAAGAATTATCGGATAGGAAGTTTCCGATTGTTGACGAAAAGGAAAAAATGGGGATTGAACACGAAAAGGGCAAAAAAATACCGGCTTTAAGAGAACCGGCATTTCTATTTAATTATTATTCCAGACTTACTATCCAAGACTTAAACTCGGATGCCTTATTTTTACTAATATATATACGCTCAGGCACTTCTATATCCAAAGTAACGAGCAAACGGCTATCAAACCAAATTGTTATGTCCTTCACGCTATCACGAGAAATGATGAATTGTTTATTCGCACGGATAAAATCAGCAGGACTTAAAGAAGAAATTATCTGTTCCAATGTTTTAGCATATGGATACGAATTACCAGTCTTTAAATAAACATATGTACTCTTATCAGCCGTATAGAAACAAGACACATCTTTCAAGCTAATAGGCAACAATTTATCCTTAACAGGAATCAGTAGTTTATCCTTGTATTTAGGAGTAGTAGACAACTGTGTTAATTGGGATAAATAATGGATGATATCTTGATGATTCCATCGGCTAAACTTATCTAAGGCCCGTTTCAATTCTTCCGGCTTAATCGGCTTCAAGATATAGTCTATGCTGTTTACTTTGAAAGCGTCGATCGCATATTGATCGTACGCCGTAGTAAAGATAATCGGTGCCTCCACCTCTATCTGGTCAAAAATAGCGAAAGCGGAACCGTCCGATAAATGAATATCCATAAAAATCAAATCCGGCCTCGGATTGGCTTGCAGCCAACGTACCGTTTGCCGGACACTCTCCGTATTTCCCATGATCTCAATCGTGGGATCTATTGTAACCAACATATCCGCTAAGTTCTCATAGGCGGCGGTCTCGTCCTCTACGATCAGTATTCTCATATAGCATCATTTTAGGGGTAGGTATACCTGAAACTCATCCTCATCAGATTCTACCCGTATTTGTTTATTCATTAATAGCAAGAAACGATTCTCCAGATTCTTAAGCCCGGTTCCATTCGTATCCGGTAAGGTCAATTTCGGATAGATTGGATTAGAAACAACCAGTTCCATTCGCTCGTTCAGCCGGATCAAGATATCCATCCGGTGCTCGCTGTCTATAATATTATGTACCGTCACGTTCTCTACCAACGGAAGCAAAGATAATACGGGAATTCGCAAGTTCCGCTTATCTTCGGGAACTTCGATCGTAAAAGTAAGCTTATTGGCGAAACGGACTACCATTACATGCTGAAAAGCCTCTATAAACGCAAGCTCCTCCGACAGTGGTACCAAATTCTTTTTATCACTCTGAAGGATATAACGGAATATATCGGACAATTTCGTAACATACAACAAGGTATTCTCATCGTTTTTCTTCCGTATCAAGGAGGAGATTCCATTCAATGAATTGAAAAAGAAATGCGGATTGATCTGGTTCACCAATGCATCGCAGCGGCTCTGCAAATTCTCGACACGCAGATTCTCGATCAATTGATCCTTTTCCCGTTGATTGTGATATAGCATTTGTATATAGCCGATCAAGGTACATAACAACGCCAACACGATAAACTGGAAGATAATGATACTCAAAAAACGATCATAACTAATAGTCAGGATGGAGATCAATTTATAGACAACAAAGCCTCCGGAAACGTACAGGGCATTCCAGAGCAACCGCTCGAAGAAGGAGGTACAATCCTCATGCCTCAAGTTACTTTTCAGCAAAAACCAAATAAGTCCCCAGAAGTAAAGAAAACGGAACCCAAAGAAGAGTAAAAATCCTTGATGATCGTTCGGAGCCAGATAGCTCATGTCACAAAAGATCCATGCCAAATTCGGGTAGGCGATAAACACCGCGCAAACCAAACTGACCAACCAAGGTTTAGCCTTGACCACTGATATCTTTTCATCCAATGAACCCATACGATTGTATCTTTTTTCGTATACAAAGGAATAAAAAATCATTCACATCCTTCTCCAGTGCAGGAAGAAAGCGAAAAAAAAGAGTTAAAGACGAATTATCCCCGAATGATCATCCTACCGGTATCTTCAGTACTTGACCCGGACGGATATCCGGACTTGACAGCCCATTCACCTTTTGTAAGGAAGAGGCGGTAACCCCAGGGTATTTCTTGGAAATCGAATAAAGCGAATCTCCCGATTTAACCTTATAAGAGACAAAATCTTTATTAGCGGAAGCGATCTGTTTTGTAGCGGCGGAAGCTGACTTTTTCGTTGTTGTCGCAGTTGATTTCGCAGTCACGGTAGTTGATTTCACCGGAGTCTTGGTAGCCGAGGCAAAAGCGACACCCCCATTATCTACATATAATCTTAACCGTTTTCCTTTCGCTACCCGGTTGGAGCCTAGCCCGTTCCATTTACGGATATCTTTCGCTGTCACTCCATAGCGATTAGCGATCGTATAAAGATTCTCACCACTCAATACCACGTGGGTGATTTTTTCCCGGGTCGCACCACTTGGTAAAGAGCCATTAGAGTTATTCGCAGAAATGCAATTCGCCAACAGTTCCTCGATCCGATGCGTATAGACCGTATCTTCTTTATCGATAAAAGCATAGGTTTCCGCCGCAGGTAGTTTCAAAACCGAAGGGCGGGTATTACCCGGAACGATGTCTCTTTTATATTGTGGATTTAACGCACGCAACGTCTCAATATCTACTTGCAATAGATCCGATACCTGCTGCAAATGTAGGGCATTATTCACCATGACCGTATCCGTGGCTAGCGGCAAGCTGGTTTGCATCGGACAGATGTTATGCTCGCAATAATAATTCATGACGTAATTGGCGGCGATAAATAAGGGGACGTATGAACGAGTCTCTTTCGGTAAATAAGGGAAGATATCCCAGAAGTCCGTCTTGCCCCCCGAACGACGGATCGCTTTATTCACGTTGCCCGGCCCGCAGTTATAAGATGCCAACACTAAATTCCAATCCCCATAGATAGCGTACATATCCTTGAAATACTTACAAGCGGCCTCGGTCGCTTTCAAGGGGTCCCGGCGCTCGTCCACCAAGCTATTAATCTCCAAGCCATAGCTCTTACCCGTAGGAAGCATGAATTGCCATAAACCACAAGCGCCCACACGAGAGAGGGCTACCGGATTCAAGGCACTTTCCACGACGGCGAGATATTTCAATTCAATAGGCAGGCCATGCTCATCCAACACCTGCTCGATTATCGGAAAATAAAAGTCCGCCATCCCCAGCATATAACGCACTAAATTTCGTTTACGCTCCGCATATAAGTCAATACAATCACGCACTATATTATTATAGGGCAAAGCGATCACGCTGGGAAGCCTAGACAGGCGGTCGATATAGACCGAATCCGGGAAATAGACATTCTCGTCGTCATCATGGCAAAAGTCCTCTCTTTTTGAGAAATATTGCACATGCCAAGTACGGAGCAAACTATCCACGTTCGCATCCAAGCTTTCCGGAATCAATCCGACCTCAGACTCCAGCGAGCTTAAGGTATCTTTTTCCTCAATTCGGGTCTCTTCCTGCGCATAGACCAATGAGACCAAACAATTTAAACAAATGAGTGCTAGCAGGTATCTTTTCATGTATATCAGAATTTTAGACTGCAATTCAATCCGTAAGTACGAGGCGTGACACTCGTCTTCGGACTAACAACCGGCTCCAAATGCAAGGATAAATCCGGTGATATATCAAAATCGAATAACTGGGCATCCACGTAGGCATCCACGATACTCAACGCATACACCCCGACCGTAATAATTATACTCAAGTCTCTATATCGACGAAAATAATCCTTCTGTCTTTTCAATTGATCCTTGAAATTTGAATTATTAATCGCATCCTCAGGAGCCATGGAAGTCAAGTCTTGCCAACTTTTACTCCAAGCATCCGGATTTTCCAGATTCTTAGCGGCATCATACATGATATCCTTATAAGCCGTCGAATAATCCTTATAGTTCTTGTTGTTCCAAGTCACGGCATACATACATCCCATCAAGCCACCGTAAACGATCGGTAATTTCCAATATTTCCGGTTATAGATCTGTCCCAGACCCGGTACCAAGGCGAACAAGACCGCTTTTGTCGGATTCGGCTTAAAAGCCAGCTTCATCTTCACTTCCGGTACACCCACCGAATCGGCCGCCATCAAGACGGCTTGCACGGTAGAATCCGGGGCAGCTACCTCCACGGAATCGGAAACTATAGCAGGAACGGCTTTCTCCGTCTTATCCTCCTGTGCGTTACCCATCCCGGCATAGCACATGAATCCGATCAAAAGGAGTATGATTCGATTTCTCATTTCAATTTATCCAGTAACCCGATCAATTGCTCCAACTCTTCTTCCGTGGCGAAAGGAATCGTAATTTTACCTTTTCCCTTCTCATTGCAAGTCAACTGGACTTTCGTATTGAAGTAACGGGACAAATGATCTTTCAGCAATTTAAACTCTTCCGGAAGTATCGGCTTACGATCCGATTTTTTCTTTTCCGGCAATTCCGGTTGTATTCCCTCGGCTATATTACGCACCATCTCCTCCACGTTACGAACGGAGAGTCCTTGAGCCAATATCTGCTCATATAAAGCTAATTGAACCTCCGGATCATCCACCGGGATCAATGCCCGGGCATGTCCCATATCGATCTTCTTGTCCTTCAATCCTACTTGGATCTCGGCGGGAAGTTTCAATAAACGAAGGTAATTAGCGATCGTAGCACGTTTCTTTCCAACCCTTTCGCTCAGCCCCTCTTGGGTCAAGCCGTAATTATCGATTAATTTTTGATAAGCTAACGCGATTTCGATAGAGTTCAAGTCCTCTCGTTGGATATTCTCTATCAAAGCCATCTCCACCACGTTTTCGTCGGCCGCCGTCTTAATATAAGCGGGAATACGCTCCAAACCTGCTTTTAGCGACGCACGATAACGGCGTTCGCCAGAGATGATCATATATTGCTCGGGGCCGATTTCCTTCAACGTAATCGGCTGTATCACGCCTAACGAGCGGATAGAGGTAGCCAACTCCTCCAAGGTCTCTTCCTCAAAGATGGATCGAGGTTGTTCCGGATTAGGCTGGATCTTGCTTAACTCGATCTCACTAATAGACGATGAACCACCTGTCTTCAGGTCATCCATCGTAATTAACGCGTCTAATCCACGGCCTAACGCCGATCTTTTTAATGCTGCCATAATCCTTTATTTTTTTCAACAATCTCCTGTGCCAACTGCATATGGTTGATAGATCCTTTCGAATCCGCGTCATACAATAAGACAGGTTTACCGTAACTGGAAGCCTCGCTCAACTTCACGTTTCGTTGGATCACGGTAGTAAATACCAAATCACGGAACGGACGTTTCACTTCCTCATAAATCTGGTTCGCCAAACGCAGGCGGGAATCATACATAGTCAAGAGGAATCCCTCTATCTCCAGTGCCGGGTTCAGCTTTGATTTGATAATCTTGATCGTGTTCAACAGCTTACTGATACCTTCCAAGGCGAAATACTCGCATTGTACCGGGATGATCACCGAATCGGCGGCTGTCAAGGCATTCACGGTTATCAATCCCAAAGAAGGAGAGCAGTCGATCAGGATAAAATCGTACTTCTCTTTCAGCGGTGTCAATATCTGCTTCAATATCCGTTCACGATTCTCCAAGTTTAGCATCTCGATCTCCGCTCCCACCAAATCGATATGAGAGGGGATGATATCCAGTCCTTCCACTTCAGTCTGTGTGATAGCGCCGCTCGCGTCCTCACCGTTCACCAGACATTCATAGATAGAAAGTTCTACATTACGTATGTCCACACCCAGACCGGATGAGGCATTCGCCTGCGGATCAGCGTCTACGACCAGCACCTTTTTCTCAAGAGCGGCCAATGACGCAGCCAGATTAATCGTGGTGGTTGTCTTCCCGACTCCACCTTTCTGATTTGCTAAAGCGATAATCTTTCCCATACTATACCTAATTAATTCGAGGGCAAAACTAAACATTAAAAACTGAACCAAACAGGGTTCAATCAAAACAATGCTTGTTTTGTTGATAAATCGCCCTAACTGTTGATAACTCGCAAATATAAGCAGAATAAATCAAATAGGGGGTTATAAGGCTGGTATATAGGTGTTTTTTTGGAAATGATAACGAAGTTTTAAGTTACATACAGACCCATCCCATCCTTCGGGCAATGTCTTGGAATATATTTTTATCGCAGGAAGGAACCTTTATCGTATAGATCTCAGACCGTGATTCCACATGAAAATATCCCTTTTCCGGAAGCCTTTCCTCCGGCAAGGCCTTTCCCTCAAAAGACTGTAGCTCATAATGATTATCATTATAAGACACATTGAAATATTCATTGTCATTCTCCGGATTCAGATAAAGAGTCCTTAAATCGATCCTTCCTCCCCAATAATCATCCAGCCTAGAGGATGAAATCTTAATACCCGTATACCTGCATCCAGCCCCATCATCGAAAAGCAGGCATAAGTATTGCGTACCAAAAGAATCTTTAGCCACAAGGATTTGAGGCACATCATAAAACTCTAGGATCCTATCTAAAAACAAATTAGTCATAACATCATTACCTTTGCCTTATTTACATCAAAACAATAAGATCGCCACCAAGAATAATGAGCCACACCAAATGTCTTTTTAATCATGCCATCTTCTTTGCAAGAAGAAATCCAATGATTTCACAGGATTTCCTTCCGCAATTCTATAAAACACCCCACTACACGCCATAGCATCCGAAGGTGGACATAAGTCCGGTAGCTCCTCAAACCATTTCCTTTCTTCCATGATATCGCAAATATAAGCAGAATAAACAATATACCATATCAAGAATCCCATAAATATGACTAACGAGAAACCATAGCTAAACCACGTTTACCATTTTGACAATTTGTAATATCAAGTCCCGGAGAATCGATTTTTCCGGGCTGATGGACAGTTCATTCTCAAATACGAGAAAAAATTTCAGCAATCATTTACATGACAGCGTCTTATCGAAAAACGGCCTTTCATTCTAGCGGAATTCATTCATTGTAATTCATATTTAGTGGGTTGCTTGAGGGGGTTTATGGGGTTAGAACTGGGTCGTAACAAGGTTATGATGCCCATCCACAAGTATCAACAACCCTATTCTTGACTATTCACGATGCCCATCGGCACTACCGGCGTTGCCCAACGCGACCTATCGCATAGGCTTTCACCACTTATCACGTACAAAAAGGGGGCTTTTTCAATGAAAAATGCCGTTTACAGTCATCCAGCCTCTGCTATTTTACGCTCTCCACCGAAAAGGGATGTCACACATATAGACATTTATCTATCAAAAAGAAAGAATAACAGGGCAGTAGAGCCTAGAACCTGCACGAGTAGTCCTTACAATCCACGCCGGTAGTCGCATATGACGACACCGATACTCACACAAGGTGCTCATGAGAAAAGTATCTTAGTTTCATCGCCCCATACGCCTAAGATACTTCGCCAATGAACTTAGGATACTTGCTCAATGAAACTAAGATACCTTGTTTTTGTATTTAAATATGAAACACTCGTAGGGGAACGCACAAAAGCCCCGCCGAAGTACATCGACGGAGCTCTATCTTATGAACTGTGTCTTTCCTTACGGAAATTCGATCAGTTTTCTACTTATTTAACGATTGTCTTAACAGCCTCTTCACCCTCAACAGCTACAGCTACGATACCAGCAGGTACAGCGATAGTTGCGTTGTCTGAAGTAAGAACTGTCTCAGCAACAACCTTACCTAAGATGTTAGTGATAACTACAGACTTACCAGCAGCGCCTTGAACAGTTACAGTACCGTTACCTGCTACTACGGATACGCCTTCAGTAGCGATTTCGTCATTAGAAGTTACCATATCTTCTTTTTCAGTCTTCTGGAATGCGTTGAATACCAATGCACCGTCACCACCAGTCTTAGCGTTGTCGAATGTAGCATTCACATCTGTCAATACCAAGCAACCATTGTGCATCTTCAACCAAGCGGCAGCCTTTTCAGGGGCGATAGCCTCATCCTTGTTGCCTTTTACTGTCTGATATTTCTCACCAGCAGCATATACATTAGACTCGATCAAGAATGCGTTGTTCTCGCCTTCCTTGCCATCCTCATAAGCTACAGCAGCAGCCTCAGGATTTACATAACGGAATGACCAAGTTACATTCTTATGGTTATCACCATTCAAGTAATTGATAAATGAAGGATATTCTTTCTTATAAGTAGCGATCATAGATTCGATACCCTCGTTCTTCAATTGCTCTTTCGTCATGCTTGCATACTTGCCAGTCAAGACTAACAATGTATCACCATATTGAACAGCAGGAACAAAACCTACACGAGTATAGCTACTGTTAGAAACAGCCTTCGTATTGAAGATAAACGGATTTACGTCAGCTTCACAAGTAGCGGCAGAATCAGAGAAGTTAACTAGATACTTACCATAAACGAATGCCGGAGTCTTAATATGAACAGCGTGTACACATTCGTAAGGATTATCTGTCGGAGTTCCATCGGGTTTGATGTGCTTGCCATCCTCTGTACAAGGAATGATCTTCTCACCTGCGATTACATCTTGGAATGCAGAAATCAGGTATTGAGGTTTGATCTCGCCTGCGCCACGTTTCAACCATGCAGTATCAACACGGAATGCCAATTTACCATTAGCCTTATCTTTATTCCAGATACCAGCGTAGTCTACTGTAGAATGTTGCAAGTTCGTGTTGTTCTCATCCATTAAGTACTCTTTACGGATAGACTCAACAAAATACAAGCTATCAGAAGCATCATTTACGTTCTCACCTAACAATTCATTGTTGAAACGACGATACAACGGAGTATTGTCTGGTTCTACTGAGAAAGAAGAAGTTCTCTTCTCATTCAAAAGCTCAACCTTCAAACCTGCCTCTTTACCATCATCTGCGATACCTACTTTATGAGTAGTAGCCACATTTTCAATGTTTGCAGCATACTTATAGTCAAAGCCAGCCTCATTAGCGACATAATGAGATTTAAGAATAGCATAGAAATGCTTAGCTCCATCATGGTTATTCTCCTTAAAGAAGAATGTATCCGGTGTAGCGATAGCACCCATAGCATACTTCTGGCCATAAACAGACTCCTCACGCAAATATTTATCGGTGTTAGCCAACTTAACTACATAGTTAGTTCTCTCCAATTGAGCCAAGCCCTTGATCCATTTTTTAGCCTCATCAGTAACCTTATAACCATAAGCAGCAGTAGAACCCTTAACCAACTCATAGCGGCTAGCCTCTTTCTTCACATAAAGCAAAGAGTCTTTGCCATCACCGTTTGCGATCCAATAATCCGGAGTAAACGGATTCAAGTAGTTAAATTTATACTTGTTTACAGATAACTCAGCATCTGAAATATACTTATAACCCAACTTAGCATCCTTAATCAAACTTTCTTCCAATGCGTCAAATGTAACAGCAGAAAGGACTTTATTATCTATAGATGCATTACCAACTAACTCTCCTTTCTCATTCTTCGTAAATTGAACAGTCGCTGTAAATTGCGGGAACTCACGGTTCGTAATTACAACAGGAGAAGTTTCGATAGCCTTATCAGAATGCATTGTTTTCAACACAACCCATTGATAAGCAGGCATATGCTTCGGATCTTGAGCATCCAATTTAACCCATTGAACATCATTATTAGCCTCGCCAGCAACGTTGTCGTTCAGATGGATAGGAGCAGCCAATACTTCACCCTTAGCGTTCTTGATAACATAAACACCATCGTTTACAGATGTCTTGTCCGTGCTAGTGAAACAGCCGTCTACACCAAAACTAATGTGTGTATTAATCGGTTTTTTGCCAATTGTAGCAATACGATCCGCAACAGTAAAGTTCTGCAACTTAACGAACAAAGAATCAGCTGAATCTGTTCCTTCGCAAGTAACCGCATGATATACAGTACCGTACTTAATTGGAGTCATATCCTTCCAATAGTCATTCTCTGTTCTCTTCTCCGGCAAATAACGAGCCTCTTGAACCTGAATGAACAAGCTATCGCCAGAAGGTCTGTAAGTAAACAAGAACTTGTGTTGGTTAGCGATTTCACCTGACGTTAAAGCATCCTCAGAACCCTTAGCTTTGACATCAGTCCAACCAAACTTCAAGAATTGAGTACCTACACCATTAGCGGCAGTATCTACCTTCAAATAAGAATTTTCTTTTGCTTTATCCGTTACATACACGAAGTTATGATCAGTATCGCTGTTAATACCTTTAGCAACAAAAGCTGTTGTAGAGAACGGGTTTACATCTGCGTTAGCGTCCGGATTAAATTTCAAGACATTCTTATTTTCTTTCAAATAAGCATTAATCTCAGCGGCACTCAACACATATGTACCTGCGTTGAACAACGTGAACTTCAATGCGTCTTGATAATTCTCAGCCTCATTTGCTTTGATTTTCTTAGCCTTAATACCATCGCCCTCCGCTAATAAAATCAACACATTATCTGCCTCTTGATAAGTATATAATGTTTGATTCCTTTCTAAGCTTTCCTTATAAACAGAAGAGAAGGCCCATCCACCATAAGATTCACCAACAGAAAGAGCACCAGTCGTTTCATCAACTTTCATGCCATCGGGCACATTAATCGCCAACATTGCACTCTGTCCCTTGTTCACAAAGTCATAGATAGGTTGTTGTCCTCTGTCTTGTGCCTCAGTGATCTGAACACACCACAAAGAAGACTTCACGTCTGACAAATTCGCAGAAGTGACCAATTTGTACTCACCCTTATCATTTACAGTAAGAATTTTACCATCAGAAGTTCTTAATTGATAAACTCCCTTCGGCGTTGTAGAACCCAACTCACTCATTTCGGTAGCATCACCGCCCTTAAGAGCACCGCTCAAATCCTCTGCCTGAGCTGTAAATGCTGAAGAAAAAAGCAAGCTAGCGCACAAAAGCGTAGAAAACTTTTTGTTCATAATTAAATAATTTAATATTAATACTAAAGTGTAATAAGCTCTTCTATTGGATTGCCTGCCTTTTAAACGGACTTAGGGCAATCGGTTTTATTCATCATTGCAAAGGTACGCGTTTCTTTGATTCGTGCAAATCTTCCCTATTATTTTTTTGTTACCATATAC
>ENA-ORSQ01001525-ORSQ01001525.1-human-gut-metagenome-genome-assembly--contig:-NODE-1525-length-11866-cov-8.058505_pt1 | contig 11866 bp, 7 predicted proteins | sample MGYA00241900_ERZ509164 | MGnify/ENA primary metagenome ERZ509164 (study PRJEB26280, sample SAMEA2338807) | human gut metagenome | biome: human gut; feature: human-associated habitat; material: faeces...
GAAATTTCCGTGGTAGATGTGGCTTGCTGATTTTTTAGTATCAGGATAGTATCACGCAACCAGTGGGATCTCTGGGAGTATTATAGCCGATGATTCATCCAAAATCAAGGATAATTCCATCATTCATCCTGAAGACTTAAAATGTCTCCCAAGCAAATATAGGTTTGAATAATGCACCGGGTCGCATCTTGTCTTGTCACCTCATGATGAACACCCTTGCATTGCAAGTCCGTCAGATTATCCATCCAATCCAGTAGATAAATCACATTGCTTCCAACCATACTTTTAGAGGGGCTCTTATCTTCCAGCTTTTCAATCACCGCTGAAAGTTTATTTTTATAGTGCTCTCCACTAACGTCAATTTCCTTTCCAGATTTTGTTTTATACTTTTTCTCTTCGTATCCCGGAAAGTATTTTTCAAACAGTTCTTTGGCCGTTTCCTCAAAAAGTCTTCTACACGTTGTTAACGCCTGCGAGTATAGTTCCGGATTATCTGAACCAATTTTATCCTCTATCGCTTGAAGTTTAAGAAGAATTTCTTTTGAAAGCTTAGAAAACTCATTTTCCACTCTTGTTCGATATTCAGAAAAAACCGTTGTCGCCACATTTCCAAATGAAATCTCAATCTGCTTCTTCAGAGCATAATCATAATACCTTGATTTTAAAATTGAGAGTTTTTTCTCTGTTAGTCCAATATCATCCACTATATTTCTTGTAGACATTGTTACCGATGCTGTTAAATTATTTACCGCAACAGCAGCGTAATCTCCAGACACCGACGCACCCTTTGTAGTAAAATTATTAACTGCATTTTTCTCTGCCTCCACTTTCTTTTCTAATTCAGATGCAAGTTCCGTAAAAATGCATTTTCCATTTTTATCAATGAATCCTCGTCCATTTTTATATCCAACATTCCATACCTCTGTCGGAATATGAACACCATCTTTGTCTTTTGGATATCCACCGTATTCATACTGTAGCCATATAATTGCATCCACGTCATTCAAAAGCCTTGCGATTTTTAAACATTGTAAAAGAGCAGATGTCGTTGTTATAGTATCGTCTTCTATTCCATTTAAAACCTTCTCACATGCCAACTGAGCACTTTCAGTCTTCGTCATTGTTTTTCACCTCAAATAAATTTCCGCCAATCCCAAAGAACTTATCAAAGAAGCTCTTCAACTTATCGATTACACCCTGCTTCTTCTGCGCACGGCCACCGCCGCCAAAGCGGGAAACAGGCGGCATCAGCTTGTCAATATCGGTGCCCACAGTTTTGATTTCACCATCACGGAACGCATTGGCCAGATATTTGCGCGTTTCCGGCTCCTTCAGCTTTTCCTCTTGGATGATCTTTGCAAGCTCTTTCTCCCGCTGTTCGGACACAAAGGTGTTCCACTCTGCCATCACGTCATCCACATCGTTGACACCTGCAATAAAGGTTTCAATCAGTTGCTTTTTGCTGCGCAGTTCCGGGCTGGCATCAATCGCCTTGCGAATCGTGATGAGCACTTCTTTATCATTGCAATGGGTGTCATGGTACTTTTTGACCAGCATCAGAATGTAGTCAATGTTAATTTCGACCTGCCGAATCAGCTCCACCTCGAACACCACATCATCCGTGATATCCTCTTTGGTTTCATCGTGCTTCTTGTTACGCCATTCATCCCGCAAATCCTGATAGCGGCCCAAATAGTCCTGTAAATCCCGTTCCGAGATCATCTCGTTGCCCTTGAAATCATCAAAGGAAGACAGCAGGTTCCGCATCCGCAGCAGTGCACCAAACAGCACGATAAAATCTTTCTGGTTCTGCTCCCCGATGATTTGCGGCTCTGTCAGCGGGAACTTCTGCGTCAGGTCATCGATCATGCCTGTATAACCCTGATGGTATTTTCCCTGCTCGTCCATATAACCGTGGTAGTAGTCCGCATATTTGCGCAACAGAACGATGCCGCCCGCATTTTTATCTCCAAACAGCGAAATTGCCGCATCCACCCGCTTTTGCAGGTTGCGGAAGCAGACGATATTGCCAAAGGTCTTGATGCTGTTCAAGATACGGTTCGTCCGGCTGAACGCCTGAATCAGACCGTGCATCTTCAGGTTTTTGTCCACCCAAAGGGTGTTCAGGGTCGTGGCATCGAAGCCCGTCAGGAACATATTGACCACGATCAGCAGATCAAGTTCCTTGTTCTTCATGCGGAGCGATACATCTTTGTAGTAATTCTGGAACCGTTCACCATCCGTCGAGTAGTTCGTGTGGAACATCTCGTTGTAATCCTGAATGGCTGCGTCCAGAAAATCCCGGCTGCTCTGGTCAAGGTTGGAGGTGTCTTCCGGGTTTTCCTCGTCCAGAATGCCATCCGTTTCCGCTTCGTTGGCTCCATAGCTGTAAATGGTAGCAATGCGCAGCCGCTTGGTCGGGTCTGCCGCCATCTGTTTTTTGAACTCCTGATAATACAGCTTTGCCATCGGCACAGATGCCACGCAGAAAATCGAATTAAAACCGCTGACGCGCTGTTTTTGCTTGATTTCATCCACCGCACCACGCTGGGCAGAGGCCACCTCTGCCACATTCGTCAGCAGATTAAACTCATACGATTTGTCTCCCCGATAGGTTTTCTGGTCAAAGTGGTCAAGGATGTACTTAGTCACCAGAGAAATACGCTTGGGTGCCATGAACGCCTTTTCCCGGTCGATATCCCAAACCTGTTTATCGTCCATGTCTGGCTCTGCATCCATCGTCTTGATGTAATCTACACGGAATGGCAGCACATTCTTATCGTTGATGGCATCAACGATGGTGTAGGTGTGCAGTTGGTCGCCGAACGTCTGCGCCGTGGTGAAATAGCGTGGATCAGTGGAGCTTCCTGCGTTGACTGCAAAAATCGGCGTTCCTGTAAATCCGAACAGGTGGTACTTTTTGAAATTGTGAACAATAGCCTTGTGCATATCACCGAACTGGCTGCGGTGGCACTCGTCAAAGATGATCACAACATGCTTCTGGTAGACCTCATGCCCCGGATTTTTCTTGATGAAGGTCGCCAGCTTCTGGATGGTGGTAATGATGATATGTGCTTCCGGGTTTTCCAACTGACGTTTCAGAATCGTGGTGCTGGTGTTGGAGTTTGCCGCGCCCTTCTCGAAGCGGTCATATTCCTTCATAGTTTGGTAGTCCAAGTCCTTGCGGTCTACCACAAACAGCACCTTGTCGATGTAGGGCAGCTGCGATGCCAGCCGTGCTGTCTTGAAGGAGGTCAGCGTCTTGCCGGAGCCAGTGGTGTGCCAGATGTAGCCGCCGCCCTCGATGCTGCCATACTTTTTGTAGTTGTTGGCGATCTCGATGCGGTTCAATATCCTCTCGGTTGCCGTGATCTGATATGGGCGCATCACCATCAGCATCTTTTCTGAGGTAAAGATGCAGTACCGGGTCAGCACGCTCAGAATCGTATGCTTTGCAAAGAATGTCCGGGTAAAGTCGATCAGATCCGTCAGCACACGGTTGTTCGCATCGGCCCAGTAGGAGGTAAATTCAAAGCTATTGCTGGTCTTTTCCTTTTTCGTCTTGCCGTGTTTGGCATCCTTGATGGCATTGTAGCGGGTGCTGTTGGAGTAGTACTTGGTATTTGTGCCGTTGGAGATCACGAAAATCTGCGTATACTCGTACAAACCGCAGCCCGCCCAGAACGAATCCCGCTGGTAGCGGTTGATCTGGTTGAATGCCTCCCGGATGGCCACCCCGCGCCGCTTCAGTTCCACATGAACCAGTGGAAAGCCGTTGACCAGAATCGTCACATCATAGCGGTTATCATGCCGTGCGCCGTCTGCTTGTTTTACCTCATACTGGTTGATGACCTGCAGGCGGTTGTTATGGATGTTCTTCTTGTCGATCAGCGTGATGTTTTTGGAGCTGCCATCATCCCGGTGCAGCACCTGCACATTGTCTTCCTGAATCTTCCGGGTCTTTTCGGGAATATGCTCGTTGGGGTTGGCAATAACATCACTGAAAAACTGCTGCCACTCCGTATCGGAAAACTGGTAGTGGTTCAGCTCTTCCAGTTGGCTGCGGAGGTTGGCAATCAGTTCATCCTCGGTATGCAGCGGCAGATAGGTATAGCCCTGCTCGCACAACAGCCGGATAAATTCTTTCTCCAGTTCTGCCTCACTCTGGTAGCTGTCAGAGCGCACCTTGGAGGGTTCATAGGCAGCAACAACAGTATCTTCGTTGGTAGCCGCAACGATATTGAAAAAGGACATTTCAAATTCCTCCTGCCAATGGTTTTCCTGAATATCGTTCTAAATCGCAAAATAATGTGCTTCTCTGAGTCGGTATTATATCAACACACTCAAGTTTTTCGCCCGTCCAGCGTGTAATCATAAAATTTCTTGCCTGATATATAAATGCAATATAGGTATCGTATTCCGCACAATTCTCCGTTCGGTATTGAAAGAGTTCCTTAAAATCCGAATAAATACTATTTAGTGCTAGATTTTTTCCAGATTCAAAATCATCATTTAAGTCGAAATTGATATTATACGGAAAGAACATCATCAAATTTTTCTTCGTTTCAAATTTCTTTATAATCTGCACGACCTCTTTTTCCAATTCTTTGGCATTCTTTTCTTTTTTTCGAATTTCAACTATCTCGTTAAAGTTCAAGCTCCTAAACATCGCATACGGAATAATACAAGTGATTTCTTTATAGTTTTCATCATTTTTTGATATCAGCGGCGGACCATAAAGCACCACCCCCGGTGCAACCAGTGTAATTGATTGCGAAAAAATTCTTGCCGCTTGTAGTCTTGATTGAGATGTAAAAAGTTTAAAATCAAATGAATACCCATCCGAAATACAGTCCCATTCTCCATTTGACTCCGAAACAGGTTTACTATACGGTTTTCCATTTGACTTTTGCAAGAAGTAGTCTGAATGATTTACAAAATCTCGCAGATAATCTTCATACGAGTATGGCTCCATCGTTCCATCAATAAAGTTGTCAATCACCATACATGGTCGAAGAATTTCCGCCCTCATTTCAGTATACTTCAATCAGGTCAACTCCTTAAAGCTTAATAGTTTATCCCTATAATACTCATACTGCTTTTGTCTTGCTTCAATCTCTGCGGGCAGGCCGCTGGTCAAATCATTGCAGATCGCATCAAAACGGTCAAGGATAGAAACAATGCGCTTTTGCTCCTCAACAGGTGGTACTGCAATCACAGCCTTTGCAATATTGTCATTGTACAATCTCGGAATTGTTCCACCCTCAGATGCTTTCCACGGTTTCAGTTCATAGCAGTAGCAAAGATAGCTATTCAAAACAATACTTTCATCGTTATCAATCCAAACGATGTTAGAATCTTGGAAGTATGCAGGCTTCCCATCATAAACAACTGTTCTGCCAATCGTTCCCGCCGCAGAAATCAGCACATCGCCTTTTTTCGGAAAATTATACTTCGACCGATATTCGTTAAATGTTTCCTGCGAAATATAGGCATCTGCTTTTTTTCCAAAAGTTCCAATTTTATAGAACGGAACACCGCTCACTGTATTTGTCTGGCTCTTCAAAATACGCTTACACATACAGATAGAGCCAATATCACCTAAAGAGATTCTCACATAGCCAAACACATACTGCATGAGCTTAATCAGTGCTCTGCTCTGCTCTGCTCTGCTCTGCTCTGCTCTGCTCTGCTCTGCTCTGCTCAAAATTGTGTTGCCATTTTCTGCAAATGTCAAGAGCTTATCTCGGTAATACTCGTACTGCTTCTGCCGGGCTTCAATTTCAGCAGGCAGGCCAATATTGAGGTCGGAGCAAATCTTCTCAAAGTTGTCCAGTACATTCACAATGCGTTTTTGGACATCAAGGGGCGGAACGGGCACAGGGAAAGCATTCAGCATAGGTCTACGAATAGACGCAACCGAACCTTGGAACATCGTTTTCTGGATATACGGCAGGAATTTTGCTTTCATGTAATGGAAATAATATTTAGACATAACTTCTGGCGTATTGATGTGAATGCGGTATGCCCGCTGATGCAGCGCATATTTTCCTTCAATATAATGATATACCTTTCCGACGCCCACACCATCACCCGCCGTTATAATGGCTGTTTCATCATACTCATAATCATTCTTTCGCAACGGCTCCTGAGAGCGAACAAAAAACGGATATTTGCCATCTTCCACCGCCTCGTTTGTATTACTACTTCCCGTCCCAATGTCCGCTATATCTGCCAGTTGCACAATTTTTGTGTTAGCGTGAAATGTCAACAGCTTATTTCTATAGTAACTATACTGTATGCCTCTAGCAGTAAGTTCCGATGTAAGTTCCGATGTAAGATTTGTGAAATTGTCCAAAATGCGAACAATTTCACGCTGAATTTCTAGTGGTGGAATTGGTATCATTAGCCTTGAAAAAAGTGTTTGTGTTAAGTGACTAATTGTCGAACCTGTTTTCTGTTGCTCAACAACACTTTGAAAATGATTAGACAACAGATAGTGCAGAATGAACCGATTCTCTAACGAACCATCTTTACAGCGAACAACAAAGACTCCACCATTTAATGTAGCTGGCATTTCAAGCCCCTTTACTTGCGCTACTTTACCAAGAGTTCCATCTTTGGTTATTAGGATATCTCCATTTTTCAATTGAATTTTCAGGTCTTGCTTGTATCGTTCTTCCGTCACATATACACAGGTACTATAATCAATTTCATGTGTTTCAGTAAAGTCAGTTCCTGTTATAAGCAAGTAGTCGCCTTTGCTCATATACTCTGCTTTCGTTAGCCGTTGCCAGCCAATTCGAGCATTTAATGTGCAAACTTCATCGAATCTTTTATACTCAACGCCATCCGGACAAAGCTCCCGGAGCAGTTCATCTAGCTTACTCATCCGCACCCTCTTCTTTCTTTGCAATATAGGTACTGTACAGTGCCATCACCGCATAATAATACATATCTTCCTGTGTTTCGATCAAATCTTCATCGAAAATAATATCTTCTTCTGATTTAGCAAATACCCGGCAACAGTCAATAACGATTCGCATCGTCCAGTATGTCATTATTTCTTCTGGGCATCCAGCTAAATCACATTGCAACCAAACCATATCAATTGGTGGCTGCAGTAGCCATTTGGATTTTCCCAAATCTGCGGAGTGAAGGTAATCATACATATATCCGTATAGCGTTCCGTTATAGCTCGTGTCTTTTAATAATTGGAGTGAATCACCTTGATAAAAGTGTGTTCGCCTTATGTCCTCAAATATGTACGGGTTTACGGTTTCAATTTTTTCATCCGAATAACGCTCCATCGCTCGATAAAAGTATTTAGCCCCATCATATAAAGTATCTTGTCCAAAACCGCACGCCTTAATATCATCTTTTAGTCGTTTTAATGCAGCACTCACCTGTTCTTTAGAAACCTCTATTGGCTGAAAATTGGCTTGCTTCAGAATTTCCTTTTGGACTTCCTCACTACATCTTAAAAACTTAGTCGTTATCACTCTATGATGCTTTCTTTTGAGATTCAGGCTTTTTGCAATCGCTGACAACGGCAAGTATTCTATTTCATCTTCATTATCAATCAGAAAAACTCTTGCCGCTTCTGCAACAGCTTTTTTCTGCGCCTCCACTTCCATTTGCTCACGTTCTTTTTCATGTGAGCGCTGTAGCCAATAGATTGCAACTGTCAATACAACTGTTGCAATCTATGAGAGCACATCCACTAGGAAACTCCAAATCTCAAGGCTCATCTTTACTCTAGGTTTTCCTCCAAATACCTGTCAAAATCGCTCTGGTACAGCCGATCCTGCACCACACGGTACTTTTCAAACTCCGTTTCGGCGTGCATCTTTGCAAGCTGCGCCGAGATTTTGCCTGCGTCCTTCAGCACTTCCAGATCATCTGCCTGCAAATAGATATCCAACCGCTTGGCCCAGTCCTCCATGGTCATGGGAATATGACGGCGGGCACGGTTCTCGGCAAGGTCAAGGTATGCCGAAACGATCAGCTCCATGGACTTCATTTCATCTTCGGTCAGGTAGTTTTTCGCCACCGAAACATCGCTCTTTTTAATTTTTCCGTTGGGAGCGTCCTTCCATGTGTGAAGCCCCATGTGCGGCTTTTCGGCATCCGCCCGCTCATAGATCAGCTCTGCCGCCGTATGGCGATGCACGGCATAGTGCATCTTGTTCTGCACCTTTGCAAAGAACTCTTTTGTGGTCAGCGCATTGCGGTCATAATCCAGCGACGTAGCGTAAATGTCAGTGAGTTTCTGGTAGAAGTTGCGCTCCGAAATGCGAATCTCCCGGATGCGCTCCAACTGCTCTTCAAAGTATTTCTTGGTCAGGACTGTGCCGCCGTTTTTCAGGCGCTCCTCATCCATTGCCCACCCCTTGATGGTGTACTGCTCCACGATCTGATTCGCCCAGACACGGAACCGCACCGCCCGCTGGTTGTTCACCTTGAAGCCGACCGCAATAATCATTTGCAGATTATAGTGGTTCACGCTGCGAGTAACCTGTCGGCCACCCTCATTTTGAACTATTCGGAATTTCCGAATCGTTGCCGCCTCGTCCTGCTCATGGTCAGCATAAATCTTTTTGATATGCTCATTGATGGTCGGAAGCCCCACATCGTAAAGGGTCGCCATCATCTTTTGCGTCAGCCAGATGTTTTCATCCTCGTAGCGCATCTCAATGCTGTCCTTGTCCTCGCCCGTAGAGGCAACAAAGGTCAGGTATTCCGCCGCAGAAGAACGTACCAATGCAGAATCTTTCTTTTCGTTTTCCATTTCAGCCCTCGATTTCTGCCACGATCTGGTCAATGGCGGCCCGCAGTTCGTTTTCTCGTGCTACGATTTGCGCAATTTCAGCGTTCAGCTTCACAATGTCGATCTTCTCGCGGGTGTCCTTAGCCTCCACATAAGTAGAAACCGACAGATTATAGTCATTTTCCTGCACCTCGGAATACTCCGCCAGATGGGAGAAGTGTGCTTCTTCTGCCCGCTGTGCAAAGGTGTCCACTATTTTGTTAATGTTCTCCGGGGTGAGTTTGTTGTTGTTCGTCACCTTGACGCACTCGGAAGAAGCATCAATGAACAGCACCTTATTATCTGTTTTGCCCTTTTTCAGCACCATGATGCAGGTGGCAATACTGGTACCAAAGAACAGGTTGCTCGGCAACTGGATGATGCAGTCAATGAAGTTATTGTCCACCAGATACTTGCGGATTTTCTGTTCTGCACCGCCACGGTACATAATGCCGGGGAAACAGACGATTGCTGCCGTGCCGTTGGAAGCCAGCCATGCCAGCGAGTGCATGATAAACGCCAAGTCCGCTTTGCTCTTCGGAGCCAGCACACCAGCCGGAGCAAAGCGAGGGTCATTGATGAGCAGCGGATTCTCGTCACCGGCCCACTTGATGGAGTACGGCGGATTCGATACGATCAGCTCAAAGGGTTCATCATCCCAGTGCTGCGGATTTGTCAGCGTGTCCTCACAGGCAATGTCGAATTTGTCAAATTCAATGTCGTGCAGGAACATATTGATGCGGCACAGGTTGTACGTTGTGATGTTGATTTCCTGCCCAAAGAAGCCGTTGCGCACGGCATCCCGTCCCAACACCTTTTCTGCCTTCAGCAGCAGCGAACCAGAGCCGCAGGCCGGATCATAGACCTTGTTGATTTCCTTTTTGCCTACGGTACCCAGCCGGGTCAGCAGCTCCGAAACATCGGCAGGCGTAAAGAACTCGCCGCCGGACTTGCCCGCATTGCTGGCGTACATGGTCATCAGGTATTCATAGGCATCGCCAAAGGCATCAATGTCATGCTCTTTCACATCGCCAAGGTTCATATCTGCCACGCCGTTCAGCAGTTTCACGAGCTTCTCATTGCGCTTGGCAACAGTCGCACCCAGCTTATTGCTGTTGACATCGTAATCATCAAACAGCCCTGCAAACTGCCCCTCAGAGGAGCTGCCCTTTGCGGATTCCTCAATGTGCCGGAAGACTGTTTCCAGCGTTTCGTTGAGGTTTTCATCACTGGCCGCTTTTGCTCGTACATTGCAGAACAACTCACTGGGCAGGATGAAGAACCCTTTTTCCTGTACCAGCCCTTCCCGTGCCTGCTCTGCCTCTGCATCAGGCATATCCTCATAGCGGAAGTCCGGGTTGCCTGCATCAATTTCGCCCTGATTGATATAGCTGGCAATGTTCTCCGAAATATAACGGTAGAACATCGTACCGAGAACGTAGCTCTTGAAATCCCATCCGTCCACTGCGCCGCGCAGATCATCCGCAATCGCCCAGATTGCACGGTGCAGTTCTTCGCGTTCCTGCTCTTTTTTGGTGTCTACCATTTTTATTTCCTCCATCAAATGCGGATTTCCGCACTGTTTTCTTTCATTTTAACATAATAAATGTACCACTATTGGTACATCATGGTGTTTTTTCTGAAAAGGATATACTTTCCCTTTATACTATCCTAGTAAAGCGTACCACAGCTTTTCCGTGATTGCAAGCCGATAAATATTGCTATTGCATTTTTTGTCGAATTATCACTTATATGTACAGACCCCCGCCAACATCCGCTGGCGGGGGTCTGCTATGCTTACAGCTCTACGCTGTTCTGCCTGTTCTTCTTCTGGCTTCTATCCGCAGTCTGCTCCTGCTCCCTCACAAGCCCAATGACCTGCTGCATCTTCTCGGCACCGAAATAGTTCCACACTCGCCTGAAATCACGTTTCATCGCATAGAGCTGAGAGTTTTCAGTCTCCACCTCTTTCAGCCGCTGGCTTAGATGATGGGTAGCTTTCTTCTCGTCCTGATAGAAGTGCAGATACTTATCCCGCTCATCCTTGACCTCCCAGTACTTCCGATGGAGGGCAAAAAGTACCTTCACCAGCTTCTGGATCAGCGGTATGGCCTTTTTCTCCCGGTAACTCTTGGCGGTCTCAAACGTGGCTGCTTCCGGCACCCATTCCTCCGGCCGCTGGGAGTACTGCGCTGACAGGTTTTCCAGCCCATCCATAATGGGAGCCAGCTTGTTCAGTTCCTTGCTCTGCTTCTGGTAGGTCAGCTCTGCTTTCTGTACCCGCTGTTCAGCGGCTTCTACGGCTGTCTGCGCTGTTTCCAGCTGTTTCTGCATCTCGGTCAGGTCGGTCTGGCACTCCTGCTTGGCGGCTTCCAGAGCCGCTACCTCTTTACTACGCTCCTGCTTTTTGAAGTCCAGCACAGACAGGTGCTCTTCGTGGGTGCCTTTCTGTTCCCACTCGATGCCGTGCCACTCCATCACGGCAGCAAGCTGCTCTTTTTCGGCGTTGATCCACTGGTTCAGCTCGGATTCTCGCTTGGAGCCGCCTGCAAAGCCCAAGGCCTTCAGAGCCTGCTTCAGGGAGACCTTGGTGTCCAGTCCTTTGCCTTTCCAGCCGGACACATACGGCACGAAGTCGATGTGCAGATGGGGCGTAGCTTCATCCATGTGGAGGAATGCTCCGAACACCCGCAGTGTCGGGTTACGTTCTTGGAAGCCCTGCATATACTCGTCCAGCAGTTCCTTTGCCAGTGCGCCGTTCTCGGTCAAGACACCCATATCATCTTTGTTGCCGATCTGGACGATCAACTCATGGAAGAGCTTTTCCTGCTTGCCTGTCCGCAGGTGCTCATAGTAGTCGTTGATACAGCGGTCCTTGCGCTTCTGCTTGGCGTTGTAGCGGTTCACTGCCTCGTCAAAAAGTTCGTGGTACACCTTCTGAATCGGTTCATCCCGGCACATAACATTCAGGCTGCTGCGCTCCGGGTCTACGTTTTCAGCGATGAAACTTCTCCGGTTATGGTTGAGGGAGCCGGGACCCCGCATTGCGGAAATGGT
>ENA-ORSQ01001528-ORSQ01001528.1-human-gut-metagenome-genome-assembly--contig:-NODE-1528-length-11842-cov-6.059218_pt1 | contig 11842 bp, 10 predicted proteins | sample MGYA00241900_ERZ509164 | MGnify/ENA primary metagenome ERZ509164 (study PRJEB26280, sample SAMEA2338807) | human gut metagenome | biome: human gut; feature: human-associated habitat; material: faeces...
GAAAGGAGGAGTAGCGATACGTACAGTCAGCATGATGCGGTCACCCTCAGCCGGATAGTTGGCCATAGAATAAGCACGGATGGTCGGTTCGTCGTTGCGGCACTTCAGGCCGAGCAGACCGAATTTCTCCCATGCCGGAAGATATTCGTCACCGATCAGGCTCTTGTCGATGTCCTTATCATAATCCATCGAGAAGGTAGGAATCTTGATCTGGGCATACGAACCCGGCACAAAGTCCATGTGTTCGCCCGGAGGCAGAGCCACGATAAACTCTTTGATAAACGTAGCCACGTTCTTATTGGAGATAACCTCGCACTCCCACTCTTTGACGCCGAGTACGGACTCGTCGATTTTGATGCCCATGTCGCCCTTCACCTTCACCTGGCAGCCCAGACGCCAGTGGTCCTGAACCTGCTTACGGCTGAAGTGAGGTATTTCGGAAGGCAGAATCTCGCCGCCACCCTCTACAACCTGGCATTTGCACTGTCCGCAAGATCCCTTACCACCACAAGCAGATGACAGGAATATCCCATTTACAGACAGCGTATTCAACAAAGTAGAACCGGAAGCCACTTCCAATTCCTTTTCACCGTTGATTGTCAGTTTCACGTTACCTGACGGTACCAGGAAATTCTTGGCAACCAACAGGATAACAACAAGCAGCAGAATAACCACAAGGAATACCCCAATGCTCGCTAATATTAAATTCATATCCATTGTCTTATTCCTTTCTTTTTAGATGTTCAAACCAGAGAAACACATAAATGCGATTGCCATTAGGCCTACTGTGATAAACGTGATACCCAAGCCCTTCAACGGAGCAGGAACGTCAGAGTAAGCCATTTTCTCACGGATAGCAGCCAGACCTACGATAGCCAGCAGCCAACCGATACCGGAACCGAGTGCATAAGAAAGCGCGTCCCAGATATCACCAATATACTTCGGATCACTCGGACCGAGATTGATGCGTTGCTGCATAAACAGAGAAGCACCCATGATAGCACAGTTAACGGCAATCAACGGCAGGAAGATACCCAGTGAAGCGTACAGCGACGGGCTGAAACGTTCCACCACCATTTCCACCAATTGCACAATACCGGCAATAACGGCAATGAAAAGAATAAAACTCAAGAAACTAAGATCGACACCTTCAATGATAGCGTTGGCAGCCAGCACCTTAGTTTGCAACAAGTAGTTCACCGGAAGCGTCACCAGCAACACAAAAGTTACGGCGATACCCAGTCCTACGGCAGTCTTCACATTCTTCGATACGGCAAGGTAAGAACACATACCGAGGAAGAACGCGAATATCATGTTGTCCACAAAGATAGAGCGGACGAATAAACTTAATAAATGTTCCATAATTCTTTTAATTAAGAACTAAGAATTAAGAATCAAGAATCTCCATACAGTGACGGCACAATCTTCATTCATCATTCCTCATTCTTCATTTATATTACTTTTCCTGCAATTCTTTATGGCGTGCGCGTTGATACCAGATAATGCAGGCACAGAGAATCAGTGCCATGGGCGGCATCAGCATCAAGCCATTGTTTACATAACCGATCTTCTGCAAAGGCTCGTAGTTCAGGATGTTGAAACCGAGCAACGTACCCGAACCCAGCAACTCGCGGAAGAAAGCCACGATGATCAGGATCTTGGCATATCCCAGACCATTACCTACACCGTCGAGGAATGACTCCCACGGACCGTTTGCCATGGCAAACGCTTCGAGGCGTCCCATCAGGATACAGTTTGTAATGATCAGACCTACGTATACCGAAAGCTGTACGCTTACATCGTATGCGAATGCTTTCAAAATTTCACTAACGATAGTCACCAATGCAGCAACAACCACCAACTGAACGATGATACGGATACGGTTGGGGATGGTCTTGCGCAACAATGAAATCACTACATTGGAGAATGCCGTAATCACCGTTACGGAAAGCCCCATCACGATAGCCGGTTCCAGCTTGGCGGTAACGGCCAAGGCAGAACAGATACCCAGCACCTGTACGGTAACGGGGTTGTTCAGTCCAAGCGGAGTAGAGAATACTTCTTTATTCTTTTTTGAAAACAATGCTCCCATATTCTTATTTCTCCTCATTATTATTGGTTAAAAAGTTCTTGTAGCTGTTCAGACAGGTTTTCAGCATGGCATCCACACCCACAGAGGTGATAGTACCGCCTGAGATGCCGTCTACCTGATAGTCCGGTTTCTCTACTTTTCCGTTCTTCACAACGCCGAGGGCAATTTCACCGTTCTCCAGTGTCTTCTTGCCCGGAAATTCTCCCTGGAACTGAGGGGTTGCGATTTCCGCACCCAGACCCGGGGTTTCGCTGGCATGAGAGAAGTAAACGCCGTAAACGGTATCCTTGTCACTGTTCAGGGCTACATACCCCCAGATAGCACCCCAAAGACCTGCACCGTAAACGGGGAATACATATTTCGTCTCTCCGTCCACTTCGGCCACAAACACGTGCAGACGGTGGTTTTCCTTGGCTTCTTTCTCGTAAGCGGTGGCAAATGCGCCGGTGTTCTCGGTCAGCGTACCGTCCTCGTTCATCACCTGTACATCGTCGTCCGAGATGGAGGTCACCTCTTCCTCATGCCAGCCCGCCGGGAAATAGGCGTCGCCGGTGTTGAGCATCAGGTTCTCCATGGCCGTCTGCATCTTGGGGTTGACGGTGGCCTCGATGGTATAGCCGCCGGTGTAGAGCATGTTCTGCGCTGTGGCTTCGTCCACGCCCTCCTTGGCCATGATGTCGCGGACGACCTCATTGAAGAGAGCATCGGTGAAGTAGCTGGTCACGGAGGAGGTGTTCTTCTTGCTGGTATCCTCCGCCAGCACCAGCGGCTGCGCGGCAGCGTTGCGGTAATCCTCTTCCGTGATGACTCCCTGCTGCCACATATTATACAGGATAAAGTTGCGGCGGTGGATCAGGTTTTCGGGGTTGGTGTAGGGGTTGTAGTTGGTGGGGTTCTTGGTGATGGACGCGATCGAGGCACACTCCCAGAGGGTGAGCTGGCTGACATCCTTATTGAAGTACTCGTTGGCCGCCGTCTGAACGCCTTGGATGGTGCCGGTAAAGCTGATGGTGTTCAGGTAGGCTTCGAGGACCGTCTCTTTGGAGTAGGTGCGGCTCAGGCAGAGGGCGCGGTAGATCTCCCGCAGCTTGCGCAGAGCACCCTCGATGCCGCTGGCGCTCTTATCTGAGGTCAGGTTTTTGATGAGCTGCTGCTCCAGCGTGGATGCGCCCTGCTTGGAGCTGTAGATGGGCAGGATATACTCATTGATCATTGCGCCGATGGTGCGCTTGAAGTTGACGCCCGGCTCATTGTAAAAGTCTTTATCCTCGGTGCAGATGAACGCATACTGTAGGTTGGCGGGGATCTGCTCCAGATCCGCCCAGACGCGGTGGCTGTTGGAGGAGCGCAGGGTCTCGTATTCCACCTGTGCGCCGGTGTCGGGGTCGGTGGCCACCACGGTGCTGGACTGGCTCAGCTCGATGTTGTCAAGGTCCAGCAGGTCACCGTCGTTGGCGGTGGCCTGTACCACGTAGTACACGGCGCCCACCGCCACCAGACTGCCCGCCATGATACCAAAGCAGAGCAGGGTGGCAAGGGTGCGGCCGAGGAATTTCAGCACCGGGTGCTTGCTCTTTTCCCGCGGGTCCCTCGGCTCTTTCGGCTCCTTGGCGGGCCGCGGGCTGGATGCCGGGGCTCTGCGGCTGTTGTTCAGATTGACTTGACGTCCCACTGCGGGCTGCGGGTCACGCTTGGCCCCGCCTTGGTGGATCTTTCTCGGTTCGATAAGGATCGCCTCCTGACCGGCCCGTAGGCCGATGATTCGCTGTGGTTATACGTGGACCGCCCTGCCGGTTTTTCCGGCAAAAGGGCAGAATTCTCCCCAGATAGGGATAGTATAGCACATTTGGCCCCGGAAAGTACAGCATTCCGGTGTGAAAATTCTTGCCGGCCGTCTGCATTTCTCCGTTTTTGCACATACTACCGTTTGAAACTTCCCCTGCAAAGGAGTGATTTTGCCATGCGCAAGCTTGCGCTCTGTCTGTTTTATGCGCTTTGCACTTTTACCATCGCCTTCAGTCTGTTCTGGATGGCTCTGCCCCGGCTCAATGCCCTCTCCCCCGCCCCGCAGGACGAGGCAGACTCGGTGCCGCTGAGCCTCGCCGCACAGGCTCTGCCGGAGCGGACGGCCCTCTATTACCTCTGCGACGAGGGCGGGATGCTGACCGTTTACGCCTGTGGGGCCGACGGCCAGCCCGCCGACCGGCTGGAGGAGACCGGCATCTACGTCAACCTCCTGCCCGAAAACGATGCCCTGCGGATCAAGCAGGGGCTTTCCGTCTACAGCGAAACCGAACTGCGCACGGTCTTGGAGGATCTGGGCGAATGAAAAAAGCCTGACCGACCTGCCAGAATCTCCCACTCCGGGGGAGCTGGCAAAGCCGTCAGGCTTTGAGTGAGGCTGCTTACGCTTCCATGGCTTCCAGCGGGACAAGGTATTCCTTGCAGCACTGTTCGTAATGGAGCGAATAATCCTTGGTGGGGTTGTGGTGCATCAGGCTCTTGAGGGTGTGGGAGTCGTAATCGTCGCCCTCGCTCATGCCGACCAGACGGGCCGCGATGTTGGAGCAGTGGTCCGAGATGCGCTCCGCATTGTTCAGCACATCGAGGAAGACAACGCCGGTATCGATGGAACAGATGCCATCCTTCAGGCGCTTGATGTGCTGGTCGCGGAGCTTTTCCACCATGATGTCGATGACCTCTTCCAGTGGCTCCACCTGACGGGCCAAGGTGAGGTCGTCGTTCTCGAAGGCGTCGTTGGTCAGGTCAAGGATGCGCTCCATGGCGCCGGTGAGGAGCTTGAGCTGCTCCTTGGCGTGGTCGCTGAAGGAGGCTTCCTTCTCGTACAGCTCCTCGGATTTCTCCATGATGTTCACGGCGTAGTCGCCGATGCGCTCGTACTCGGTGACGAAGTTCAGCAGCTCGGTCACGGCATGGCTCTCGTCATCGCCCAGCTCCTGATCGGTCATCTTGATGAGGTAGTTGGAGACCTCGACCTCCATCCGGTCGATGAGGTTCTCACGGACGTTGATGGCGCTCACCACATCCTCGTCCATCTTGATCAGCAGCGGCGCAGCCAGATTCACGTTGCGGGCCGCACGGCGGGACATCTTGACGACGGCGTTCTTTGCTTGCTGCAAAGCCACCGCCGGGCTCTTGAACAGGCGTTCATCCAGCACAGGCATACTCAGCTCCTGTGCTTCCTCGGCGCTGTCCGGCACAGTCAGGACAGCCAAGCGGGACAGCACCCGGCTGAACGGCAGGAAGAGAATCATCGCCGCCACGCTGGACAGTGTGTGGATGTTTGCGATGGAGCTCTTGTTCATCACATCGTTCCAGACCGGGATGCCGATGGTGTAGCGCACCGCATAGATGGCCGCCAGCAGTACCACGCTGCCGATGATATTAAAATAAAGGTGGATCAGGGCGGTGCGCTTACCGTCCTTGGAGGAGCCGCCAATGGTCAGCAGCGGAGTGAACGCCGTGCCGATGTGGGCACCCAGAATGATGGGGATGGCGGACCCGAAGGTGACAAGGCCGGTGCTGGACAACGCCTGCAGGATGCCGACCGAGGCCGAGGACGACTGGATGATGACCGTGGCCACCACGCCGACCAGAATGCCGAGGATGGGATTGGTCATGCTGACAAACAGATCTTGGAACGCGGCGCTCTCCCGCAGGGGCGAAACGCCGGAGTCCATCAGGCTCATGCCCGTGAACAGGATGCCGAAGCCCAGCATGATCTGGCCGATGTTCTTCTTTTTTGCGTTGCGCAGGAACACATAAAAAATGCAGCCAATAAACGCGACCACAGGCGCAAAGGTCTTGGGCTGGATCAATGTCAGCCACAGGCTGTCGCCGGAGATATCCGCCATGCGGATGAGCTGGCCGGTGACAGTAGTACCAATGTTCGCACCCATGATCACGCCTACCGACTGCGTGAGGGTCATGATGCCGGAGTTGACAAGGCCGACGCAAATGACGACCGTACCCGCCGACGACTGGATGACGCCGGTGATGAGGGTGCCGAAAATAACACCCTTGATGGTGGAAGAGGTCAGTTTTTGCAGAACGCCCTGCATCTTGCCGCCCGCCAGCTTCTCCAAACCGGCGCCCATGATCGACATGCCGTACAGGAACAGCGCAATACCGCCCAACAGAGAGGTGATGTGTGTGATATCCATCTCGATACTCCTAAAATTGATCTTCCTTTTGCTTTTGAAACCAACAAAGGACGGCTGTCAGGCTTTCTCTGCCCGAACGCCGTCCTTTTTATTATAGCATTGCGCGGCCTGTTTCAACAAGCCTTATTTTACATGTTTTTTGCGTTTTTGATACATTTTTGCCTTTTCCGGCCCAGCCTTATCCGGTTCTTTTCGCAGATTTTACATTGATTTTACAAAACGCTCAGTTTGCCACAGCAGACACCGTTTCCCGCCGCCGGGCCGTCTTGGCCCCAGCCTGTTCGCTCCGCGCCTTATCGTAGCAATAGCGGATGATGGCCTGCCGCCGGACGATGCCGATGAACATGCCCCGGTCATCCACGACGGGCACGAAGTTCTGGTTCATGGCCGCTTCGATCAGCTGGTCCATGCTGGTGGAGACAGTCACAGCCTTGTAATCCCGCTTGTGGGCAAAGCTGGAAATGGGCACGTCCTCGGCGGCTTCCAGATCAAGGCCGTGGGTCTTTTTCAGGCCCCAGAGGATGTCCCCTTCCGTCAGGGTGCCCACATACTCGCCCTTGCGGTTGAGCACCGGAATGGATGCGTAGCGGTTGTTCTCCCATTTTTCCAACGTCTGCCGCAGGGTGAAATCGTCGTAAACATACATCAGATCCTGCTTGGGGGAAAGGAAAAACAAAATGTTCATCATCAGCTCTCCTATCGAAAACAATTGTCTGCCGTTCTGGGCGCAGTTCCCCTTTTTTCCTGCTTTGATTTTAGCACTTTTTCACAGCGAGATAAAGGGAAAAATCATACTTTTTAGATTTTATTCACAGTCATGTTTCATCCTTTTTTAAAAGATGTGTAAAATCGGTGCACATTCCCGCGTTTTGTGCTATACTAACAGAAAGGGGGCTGCCCCACCGGCCCTTCGGCGCAGCGGTCGTACTCCAACAGGATACCCGCTTCTGGAGGCGAAATCCTGCGCAATCCGGCGCTGCTTGGGGCAGCCGCTTGAATTTTCCGCTGTACAGCGGGCCTCTAAAGAGGTATAATAGGCAGTGTAAGATTCCTTCCCCGGTTCGCCGGGGCAAATCAACAACATAGTAAAAAGGAGCAGAGCGACTATGATCACTTCCCGTTTTCCGCTGGGAGATGTCAGCTTCTCCGCCGAGTATTTCTCGACGCTGGTGGGCGAAGCAACCAAACAATGCTACGGTGTGGCTGCGATGACGCCCCGCGATCTGACCGACAAGGTCCGCAGCATGGTGCACGGTGCCGATTTTTCTGCAAAAGGCGTCCGCGTCACGCAGGAAGAGGGCCGTCTCGTGATCGAGCTGCACATTGCCGTCAGCTATGGGCTGAACATCTCGACCGCCGCGCGCAGCATCTCGCACCGCGTCAAGGATGAAGTCGAACAGGCCACCGGCCTGAAGGTTGCCCGCGTGATCGTCTCCGTTGATGACGTGATCGCCTGATCGGACAAGATAATAAGGAGTAAATTCAAATGATTTCTGGTAAGATCCTGCGCGACGCGATCATCTCCGGCGCGAACAACATCAACAATCAGCGCTCCCGCGTGGACGAGCTGAACGTCTTCCCCGTCCCCGATGGCGACACCGGTACCAACATGGGCATGACCATCGGCGCCTCCGTCCGTGAGCTGGAAGCTCTGGACGACAACTGCACCGTCGGCGAGGCTGCCAAGACTGCCGCCTCTGCCATGCTGCGCGGCGCACGCGGCAACTCCGGCGTCATCACCAGTCTGCTGTTCCGCGGCTTCTCCAAGGCGCTGGAAGGCAAGAAGGAAGCCGGTGCCGACGACCTCGTGGAGGCCCTGAAGAAGGGCGTTGAGGGCGCTTACAAGGCCGTCATGAAGCCCACCGAGGGCACCATCCTCACCGTCGCCCGCGTGGCTTCCGAGGAAGCTGCCGCCTGCGGCGCTGCCGAAGTGCCCGCCCTGTGGGAGGTCGTTCTGACTGCCGGCCAGAAGGCGCTGGACGATACCCCCAACCTGCTGCCCGTCCTGAAGAAGGCCGGTGTCGTGGACGCCGGTGGTCAGGGCATCATGATCATCTTCGAGGGCATGAGCAAGGTCTTCCACGGCGAGGGCATCGTCGCGGGCGGCGAGGCTGTCCCCAACAAGGCCAAGCTCTCCACCGAGAATGCGGGCAAGGGCGTCTTCACCGATGACCTGATGAAGGTCGAGGACATCAAGAACGGCTACTGCACCCAGTTCCTCATCAACAAGAATGAGGGTGCCAGCGCCGCAAAGATGCGTGCCTTCGCCGAATCCAACGGCGACAGCGTGGTCTGCATCGAGGATGATGACGTCATCAACCTGCATGTCCATACCGCCGACCCCGGCAAGATCCTGAGCGAGGCCATCAAGTACGGCTACCTGACCAACTTCAAGATCGAGAACATGCACGAGCAGTTCCTCGCCCGCCAGAAGCAGGGCAAGAGCCTTGAGAAACAGGCCTCCGCCGAGAAGAAGCCCGACCCGACCGCCGAGTTCATCTATGCTGCCGTCGATCCTGACCGCGAGTACGGCTTCGTCGCCGTGGCCGCCGGTGAGGGCCTGAAGGCTGTCTTCACCGATCTGGCAGCCGATGCTGTGGTCTCCGGCGGCCAGACCATGAACCCCGCCACCGAGGACATCCTCGCTGCGGTCCAAAGCGTCCCGGCTAAGACCGTCTTCGTTCTGCCCAACAACAAGAACATCATCATGGCTGCGGAACAGGCACAGAAGCTGGCCGACCGTCAGGTGGTCGTCCTGCCCACCCGCACGGTGCCCATGGGCATCACCGCCCTGCTGAACTTCGACCCCTCCGCCAATGTCGAGACCAACACCATCAACATGATGGCGGCTGCTGATAAGGTCTCCACCGGCCTGATCACCTACGCCGCCCGCGACAGCGAGTTCGACGGCAAGCGGATCAAGAAGGGCGAGATCATGGCGCTGGAGAACGGCAAGATCGTCGCCACCTCCAACGACCTGATCAAGGCCACCTACCGTCTGGCCCGCAGCATGTGCAAGAAGGACTCCAGCTTTGTGACCATCATCTCCGGCTGTGATGTCTCCGACGAGGACGCCGAGAAGGTGACCGAGATCGTCAAGGCAAAGTGCCCGAACCACGTCGAGGTCAGCCACATCCGCGGCGGCCAGCCCGTGTATTATTATATGATCAGCGTGGAGTAAGCACTCCCCTGACCTGCAATCAAGAATGACCAAGGCCCCCTGCATCGGATCGTTGATGCAGGGGGCCTTGTTGTTTTGCGTCTTAAATTTTACTTTGCATAAATCGCATCATTCTTCGCCAGAAGATAAACACAATACTGATTCATGCTGATCCCTTCTCTTTGGGAATGCTCTGCAAGAGAACGATGCAGACTGCGGGGAAGGCGGAGCTTGAACTGCCCGGAATAATCCGAAAGGCTGTCCGGCTCCGGGATTTTGATACCATCCTCCAAAGCCGCTTCCAACCAAGCTTTTTGGGCATCCTTTGCGTTTGCAATCGCAGATTCCATGGTCTCGCCGCAGGTGATACAGCCCGGCAGGTCTGGATAAGATACCACAAATCCTCCCTCCTCCGGGTCTTCCACAACTTCCATCCGGTAAGGCATTTTCAGATATTCATTCAGCGTCTTCATCGTTCTTCGCCTCACTCTCTACAATTTGCCGCACCATTTCTACATAAACCTTTTTGATTGGTTCATGCTTGGGAATCGTAATGGGCATACACCCCGCTTTTCGGAACGTATAATGGCTGCTCCCGCTTCGGGGTGCAGTCATTTCGTAGCCATAGCTTTCCAGCACCTTGCGAAGTTCTTCAAATCGAAGATCCTTCGATAACGCGCAGATTCTTGCAAGCAGCTTATCCCATTTTGACATCTCGATTTCCTACTTTCATTATATATGGTGTCACATATGGTGTCAAGCGTTTTTAGAAGAAACTCACCTGACTGCTCTCCGGCAGGTCGCCGAGGGCGCCGACTTGGCGCAGACGGTCAAGGATGGCGTTGCTGACGCCGGAGGCTTGCTGAAGCTCCTCGATGGACAGGTACTCCTGCCCGTTGAGGGTGGCCTTTTCCAGCGCATCGGCAGCGGCACCGCCAAGGCCCTTCAGGGACGAGAAAGGCAGCCGCACCTTGCCGTCCTCCACGATATAACTGGAGCCGCGGCTCTTACCCAGCTCGATGGGCAGGAATTCGTAGCCCCGCACCAGCATCTCGTTGACCAGCTGGAGTGAGACCAGAACGTCTTCGTCCTTGGCGTTCTTTTCCTCTTTCAGGCGGCGCTTGACCTCGTTCATGTGGGCGCGGGCAACGGCAGCGCCGCCTACGGCGGCCTCATAGTCGATGTCGTCACCGCGGACGGTGAAGTACACCGCATAAAACGCTTGGGGACGATAAATTTTGAACCACATCAACCGAATGGCCGACATCAGGTAGGCGACGGCGTGGGCCTTGGGAAACATATACTTGATCTTTCGGCAGGATTCAATATACCAGTCCGGAACCTCGTGCTCCCGCATGGCTTCCTCCCAGCCCGGCTGGAAGCCGCCCTTAGCCACCTTGCCCTTACGCACGGCTTCCATGATATCAAAAGCCATCTTGGGCTCCAGCCCCTTGCGCAGCAGGTACAGCATGATACTGTCACGGCAGCCGATGACCTCGGCGATGGTGCAGGTTCCGTCCCGGATGAGTTCATCGGCGTTGTTGGTCCAGACGTCGGTGCCGTGAGACAGGCCGGAGATCTGGATCAGCTCGGAGAAATTCTTGGGCCGCGCCTCCACCAGCATTCCGCGCACGAAGTTCGTGCCCATTTCCGGGATGCCGAAGGTGCCGGTCTGGCTGTCGATCTGCTCCGGCGTCACGCCCAGCGCTTCCGGGCTGGTCAGCAGACTGTACACCTTGGGGTCGTTCATGGGGATGGAGTCGATGGGGATGCCGGTGTACTCCTCGAAATACTTGTAGAAGGTGGGCATATCGTGGCCCAGCTCATCCAGCTTGAGCAGGGTGTCGTGGAGATATTTGAATTCGAAGTGGGTGGTCAGCAGACCGCCCACCACATCGTCCGCCGGATGCTGGATGGGGCAGAAATCGTAGATCTCGTAGGTGTCGGGCACGACGACCATGCCGCCGGGATGCTGGCCGGTGGTGCGCTTAACGCCGGTGCAGCCCAGCGTCAGGCGGTTTTCCTCAGCGTGGTTGACGGTCCTTCCCCGCTCTTCCAGATATTTTTTGACGTAGCCATAGGCCGTTTTGTCCTGAATACCGGACACCGTGCCCGCCTTGAAGACGTTCGCTTTGCCGAAAAGTTCCTCGGTGTAGCGATGGACGTTGGACTGATACTCACCGGAGAAGTTCAGGTCGATATCGGGTTCCTTATCGCCGTAGAAGCCGAGGAAGGTCTCGAAGGGGATGTCGTGGCCGTCCACCAACATCCGGGTGCCGCAGTGGGGGCAGTTTTTATCGGGCAGGTCGAAGCCGTCGTCCACGCTGCCGTCGGTGATGAACTCGCTGTATTTGCACTTGGGGCAGCGGTAGTGGGGCGGCAGACTGTTGACTTCCGAGATGCCGG
>ENA-ORSQ01001535-ORSQ01001535.1-human-gut-metagenome-genome-assembly--contig:-NODE-1535-length-11803-cov-3.267365_pt1 | contig 11803 bp, 10 predicted proteins | sample MGYA00241900_ERZ509164 | MGnify/ENA primary metagenome ERZ509164 (study PRJEB26280, sample SAMEA2338807) | human gut metagenome | biome: human gut; feature: human-associated habitat; material: faeces...
CCGGCAGCCGTGGGATCAGCTGCATGAGGAACATCGCCAGCAGCTGGCTGTCCCTGCTGTCCACTGTGCCGTCTGCGTTACAGTCCATCGCAGGTCGCTGCACTTCGCTGCCCTGTACGCTGCCCAACAGGTACTGATTCAGCAGCACCAGATCATCTACCCTGCACACGCCGTCATTGTTACAGTCCCCCACCTCCGGCAGCAGAATCTCTCCGGCAGTGACAGTTGTTGCTGTCGTGGTTGCAGTGGTGCTGTCAGAGGTAGTCTGTGTTGTCGCTCGGGTCGTGGTTGTCGTCTGTGTGGTGGTCGTTGTCGTTTCAGTTGCAGCTGTGGTTGCGGCAGTCGTCACAGTCCCGAACAACAGAAATGTCCGGTCATACTTTTTCGCGTAAGCCTGTGCGGTAGAACCCGCATAGCCGTAGAGCACCGTTTCCGCAGGAACTGCCGATGCTGCCCCAAAGGTGCAGTCACTGGAATAAACACGCAGCGTGTTCAAACTGGTACACGCCGCAAAAGCACCTGCTCCCACAAGGGTAACTGTCTGCGGCAGCGTGGCAGTCTGCAACGCAGAACAGTTCCGGAACGAGTGGTATTCCACGCGGGAAGTCAAAATCATGGAAACCGCCTGCAAAGCGGTACAGTTTTCAAATGCCCCGATGCCACCGGTGCCGTAGGAAACCGCAGTCACGGTTTTCGGCAGGTCCACCAGTTGTACGGCAGCGTTTCCGGCAAATGCCCCTTTGATCGCTGTAACCGGCAGCCCGTCTGCCTCCTCCGGCACGGAAACAGATACGTCCTCGCCAGTGTACGCCGTCAGAACCGCGTGGTCTGTGTACAGCTGGTAAGTGAAATCTCCCTCTGTCAGAACAGTACCCGTTTCATCAGTGCCGTCATCCTCCGGCACGTCCGGTAGGTCATAGAGATAGTCCCATCTCTCGCCGTCTGCCGTGTTGGGCGTGTGATTCTTGGAAAAACTCGTTTCTCCCGCGGCAAAATATTTGTCTGAACTGGTGGAGTCGTTCCACGTCACATCAAAATAATAATAGTAGCCGTCGTCCATCTGAGCCATGTTCCACGCATGCCCGCCGCCGTTTCCCAGCCCGACAATGTAGGCATTCGCCACGCCGGCAGCGTTCATCAGCAGCTGGAACGCCTTGGCATAGCCCTCGCACACTGCCGCACAATAGCGTTCATCAAACGCCCCTACAATGCTGTGTGATGCCATGGAATCGTCCGGATTACCGCTGGCATCATAGGCGTAAGTCAGGCTGTTGCAGAGCCAGTCATTGGCGGCTCTGGCTTTTGCCCATGCAGTATCCTGTGCTTCCACCTGTTCCCGTGCCGCAGTGATCTGTGTTTCCAGTGCACGGCGTTCCGCCTGTCGTGCCGTCCCGCTGGTGTATTCCTCGACGCAGGCGATATAAACCGCACCAACATAGTTTTTTTCCGTTTCAAAATCGTAGTCCATGCTGTACAAGTAGTTGTTCCCCACAAAAAAATACATGGGATTGTCATTGCGGAACATGGAAATGACCTTGACGGTATCCTCGTTGGAGAGAGAAGAATCCGTATTGCTGACTACGGCAAAGCAGGGTAGCTTTTCCTCATCAGAACCGTAAGACACTCCTTCTGCCGCCGCAGTTCCGGTATAAAATGCATGTGCCGCCGCCTTGATCTTGCGGTACAGGCTTTTTTGTGCATCGTTCAGAACGTCATAGCCCATTGTGGAACTGTAAATGTCCTCCGGATACGCTGCCTGTTCGTCCGGGGACGTGTTCCCTGCTCCGTAAAGGGCAATTTCCGGCGTGTGTTCCACCGGAATCCCCTGCACCGAAAGCAGATCATCTGTCATGGCAGTTTCCGCCGCAGACACCGGCGGCAACGCCGAAAGCGATGACATCAGCATTGCCGCCGCCAAAAAAAGCCCCATCCTGGGGGTGATCCAATTGTGCCGCATTTACCGACACCTCCTTTTTCTGCAATTGCAGAATTTTCAACTGCTTTTATTATATCATATTTATAATTTTCTGTCAATCCGGAGATGTATCTTTGTGCAAATTCACATCACTCACAAAAATTTCCTCCAATTCCAAAAATTCGGTGAGGAATTCGTACTGTGCAATTGGAAATCCACTAATTTTTTCAAACTGTTACATCTGGTTTTGTGCTTTTCCCCAGTCAATCGACACTTTTAGGGTGGAAAATCATTGGAAACGTACAATTTTCAGAAAATCGTTCGGCATTATTGACAAAAAAACTGAAATCAGTTATAATAATAAAGTATGTTGTGTTCCGCTTGTTTTTATACGGCACACAGGTGTTTATCGCGGAGAAACCGACATCCCAACGAGAGCCTGTCGGTTTCTCCCAGCTTCATGTATAAGGAGAGAGGTTTTTTCATGAGTCTAAAACTGTTCGAAGTGGCAGGCACGCATATTTTCAGCATGTCCGCCATTGTCATGGTCCTGTTCTTTGTCTTTGCGATCATCGTTGTAGGCTATCTGCTGGGCAAGATCAACATCAAGGGCGTTTCGCTGGGAACCGCTGCCATCTTTCTGGTGGCTCTGGTCGTTGGCCACTTCAAGGGCGTGGCATTCGGCGACAACGGTATTGCCGCATGGATCGCTGACGTAGAAGCACAGGACGCTGTCAACTTTTATTTCAAGTTGATCCAGAGCTTTGGTCTGATCCTGTTCGTCACTTCCGTTGGTCTGATCGCCGGTCCGACATTCTTCAAGAATCTGAAGAAAAACGCCAAGTCCTACGTTCTGCTGGGTGCGATCATCATTGCTGCCGGTGCAGGTGTCTGTGCTCTGATCACACTGCTGGTGCCGGACATGAATTCTGCCATGAGCGTTGGTCTGCTGTCCGGTGCACTGACCAGTACGCCGGCATTTGCCGCAGCACAGGAAGCGATCGGGGAAAGTTCTCCGGTGTTCAAGGAAATCGCCGTAGGGCATGCCGTGGCATATCCGTTCGGCGTTATCGGCGTTGTTCTGTTCGTGCAGATCGTACCGAAGGTACTGAAAGCCAACATGGACGAAGAACGTGCCAAGCTGACTTCTGTAGACACTGGCGAAGAAAGTCCGCTGAAGCAGAAAAAGCTGTTTGAAATGGACAAATTCGGTCTGGGTGCATTTGCCCTGACCGTTCTGACTGGTGCCATTCTGGGCTGCATCAACATTCCGCTGGGTGCAGGTTCCTTTAATCTGGGCACTACCGGCGGCCCGCTGATCATGGGTCTGATTTTCGGACACTTCGGCAGAATCGGCAAGCTGAGCATGAAGGTCAACAAGCATCTGCTGGAAGTCTTTCAGGAATGGGGACTGGTTCTGTTCCTCATCGGTGCCGGCGTAGACGGCGGTGCCGGATTCGTACAGACACTGGAAAAGTACGGTCCGCTGCTGTTCCTGTGGGGTGCACTGATGACGATCATTCCGCTGTTCATCGGCTTCTTCCTCGCGAAGAAGGTGCTGAAGCTGAGCCTGTTCAACAACCTCGGTTCTATCACCGGCGGTATGACCAGCACACCGGCTCTGGGTGCTCTCATCAATACCAGCGGCACACCGAACGTTGCAAGTGCTTACGCTGCAACCTATCCGATCGCACTGGTACTGGTGGTTCTGGCATCGCAGTTCCTCACATATCTCTAAATTTATTTGAAACTAAAAAACCCGTCCGCACCATGGCTCTCCGGTGCGGACGGGTTTTTTATGATTTCACAGCTTGTACAATATGATGCCTTACAGTCCTGCCTGCCAGTCCCAGTTGTACAGTTCCAGTGCAGTCAGGTCGTAAGGTGTCTGCTGGTAGACGCAGTAATTCAGCCAGTTGGAGAACAGCAGGTTCGCACTGCACCCCCAGCTGAAATGGGGTTCCTTGGTGGGATCATCATCTGGAAAATAGCCATAGGGAACCGCGATCTCTGCTCCCTTTTCCTTGTCCCGAAAATACTCCCCTTTCAGCGTGTCCCGATCATACTCGGAATGACCAGTGATGAAGTACTGTCTGCCGTTTTTGTTGGCGACGATGTGCACGCCGGAGAGTTCCGACTCCGTCAGAATTTTCAGCTGCGGCACCTTTTCGATGTCCTCCCGATGCACTTCCGCGTGGCGGGAATGCGGTGCGTGGAACACGTCGTTGAAGCCGCGGAGCAGCTGACAGTGAGGCTCCAGCACATGCTGCGGGAAAACGCCGAACATCTTCTGCGGCAGGTCATACTTGGGCACATCAAAATGATAATACAGCCCCGCAAGAGCCGCCCAGCAGATGTGCAGCGTGGAAAAGACGTGGGACTTTGTCCACTCCATGATCGTGCAGATCTCCTGCCAGTAGTCCACATCTTCAAATGCCAGATGCTCTACAGGAGCACCTGTGATAATGCAGCCATCGTAATACTGATCCTGAATTTCGGAAAAAGTCCGATAAAATGTGGCAAGGTGATTCTGCGACGTGTTCTTGCTGATATGACTGGATACATGCAGAAATTCAACATTCACCTGCAACGGCGTGTTGCTGAGCAGCCGCAGGAACTGACATTCCGTTTCAATTTTTTTCGGCATCAGATTCAGCACCAGCACTCGCAGCGGGCGAATGTCCTGATGAGCCGCACGGTCGCTGTCCATGACAAAAATATTCTCCTCGGACAGAGTGTGATACGCCGGCAGCTCCGGTGAAATACAAATTGGCATTGCCTGTTCCTCCTCCCAGAACGTTTTTTGATAGAACTATTGATAGAACTTATGAATACTCCGATTATCTCCGTCTGCCCTTGTTCTTTGCCGGAGCAGCGGTTTCGCCGGTCCCCATGGCATTTCGAATGGCACGGAGTTCCTCGGCGGTGAGGTCACGGTAAGTACCCGGCTTCAGCATGCCCAGCTTCAGCGGTCCGATGCTGATTCGCCGCAGACGGGCAACTTCCAGCCCGACGGATTCGCACATACGGCGGATCTGTCGGTTCTTGCCCTCATGAATGGTCATCAGCAGGACGACACGCCCCGGCTCCTTGGTCTTGACAACCACAGTTGCCGGCTGAGTCATTTTGCCGTCCAGTTCCATGCTGCCGGACAGGGCGATCAGCTGTTCCTCGGTCACGTCCGGACGAACGGTAACACGATAGGTCTTGCTGATATGGCGGCTGGGGTGCATGATGCCGTTGGCGAAGCTGCCGTCATTGGTCAGCAGCAGCAAGCCCTCGGAATCCTTGTCCAGTCTGCCCACGGGGTAAACGCGTTCCTCCACGTCCTCCAGCAGATCCATGACACAGCGGCGGTTCAGCTCGTCAGAGGTGGTGGTCACATAGCCCCGCGGCTTATACAGCATCAGATAACGGTACTGTTTCTTTCGCGGCAGATATACCCGTTCGCCGCCTACGGTGATCAGATCTGCCAGTGTTGCCTTATCGCCCAGCTTGACAGGGTGTCCGTTCACCTTGACTTTTCCGTCAGAGATCAGCTTTTCCGCCTGTCGTCTGGAACAATATCCGGCATCTGCCAGCAGTTTTTGAATTCGTATTTTTTCCACTTCCTGTTTGACTCCTTTTTTGCTCTATTTTTGCAGCAGCCGTTTCCACCAGCTTTGGGGTTCCGGCTCTGTCGTTTTTTCCTGATAAGTTACCGCAGACTGCACCAGCAGCCTGCCCTGTGCGGCAACTCTGCCGTCCAGCAGAAGCTTCCACGTGCCGGCTTCCTGTCCGGCGGTCAGCGGGGCATAGAGGAACGGCGGCGTGTTCAGCTGATACGACCACGCCGGCATGTTCCCGTCTTTCACACCTACTGTCAGCGTTTCCGCAGGAGCCACCGCAGCAGTTCCTGTGGTGCCGCCGGTCACGGGCAGCGTCCAGTCGGCGGGAAATGTCACCTCCTGCGGGGAAAGCTGCCCGAAGCCGTAATCGTACAGGACTTCATGATCCTGCCAGTCGTTCCGGTCGTTCAGAGTCACGCAAATCAGCGTGATGCCGTTCCGCACACTGGCGGACACCAGACAGCGACCGGCTTCGTCTGTGAAACCGGTCTTGACACCGATCACCGTTTCGTCCATGGTCAGCAGCTTGTTGGAATTGGTCAGCCACCGTTCATAGGGCGGATTGCCGAAGCACACCTTGGCAGAAGCCTGCCCACAAATCTCCCGAAAGGTTTCGTTCTGCAAAGCCGCCGCTGTCAGCAGTGCCATATCACGGGCAGTTGAGTAATGCTCCGCATCGTGCAGACCGGAGGGCGTGACAAAATGACTCTGGGTCATGCCCAGTTCCTGAGCCTTCCGGTTCATCTGCTCTGCAAAAGCGGCATAGCTGCCGGCAAGCTTCACAGCAGTTGCTCCGGCAGCATCATTGCCGGAGGGCAGCAGCATGCCATAGCAGAGGGCACGCTTGGTCACAATGTCCCCGTCTACCAGCCCCATGGAAGAGCCCTCTACATGGATCGCATCGTTGTCCACCGGAAAGGGCGTATCCAGATCGCCGCTTTCCAGACAGAGCAGCGTGGTCATGATCTTGGTCGTGCTTGCCATAGGTCGCTGCTGATCTGCCGCCTTTTCATAGAGCACTTCACCGGTCACCGCTTCCATCAGAATGCAGGACTCCGCCGAAACCGACAGAACCTCGCCCTGTACATGCAGCACCGGCATACCAGTCACCGCCAGACACACCGCCCATATCCCGCTGAGCCACCGCAGAAAATGTTGTTTTCGCATTTCAGATTCCTCCGCATACTTGTAAAATTACCACAATGTATGCGAAAGAAGCGGCAGTTTATTCTGCTTCGCCGGAATCCGTTTCCGCAGGTTTTTCCGGATTTTCAGTCTTTTTGTCGTTTTTCTTGTCGCCCTTCTTGAACATGCTGCCCAGACGGTCTACCACTTCCGGCACCGAGCGAATGGCACTGGACAGAGCATCGCTGCCCTCGTCCATTTGCAGCAGCCGCACGCCGTCCTCCTGTACCACCAGAAAGGCGACCGGCTGAATGGACACGCCGGCACCGGCACCGCCGCCGAACAGGTCTTTCGGATTGGTTTTCACCGGCAGGTCAGAGCCGCCGGAGGCAAATCCGTATGACACTTTTGACACGGGCACAATGGTCACCTTGTCAGAAACCACGATCGGATCTCCGATAATGGTCTGCACATCTACCATTTCCCGCATTTTTTCCATTGTAACTCCCATGAGATCCTGAATCGGACGCTTTTCTGCCATTACATTTACCTCCTGTTATCTCACCGCAGCGTGTTCTTTTTCTGCGGTATCTTCTTTCTCTTTCCCGTCAGTTTCCTACCGGTTTTTCTGCATCGCATAGCCTACGGCAAAGCTGCACAGTGCCGCCAGAGCTGCCAGAAAACAAAGGTGCAGCTTTCCGCGGACGACCCAGCGGGAGCACTCCTGCCCGAACGCACACTGCACCTGTATCTGCTGCACCTGTACCCGCATGGCACTGCCCAGCAGCCCCACAGCGGTGTACACTGCCGCATTGGCTGCTCCGTAGGCGAGGGCACATTCCTGTGCATCGAACCGTCCCACCTGCACGCCCACTGTCAGCTGCTTCAGAGAGATGCCTTTCCACAGCAGCCGCAACGGTTTCGGAAGCACGGACAGGCTGCCCTTGATGAGAGCCCAGCCGTGTTCAAGCTTTTGCTTTTCGGTCTTTTCCGATGATTCCGGCGACTTCTTTTTTGCCGGTCGGCGGGACTTTTTCGGCTTCTTCCGCTTCTTTTTCTTCTGCTTTTCCGGTTCTTTTTCCGGCTTCCGGGATTCCTCTTTTTCCCGCTGAAACAATCCCTTTCCGGCACTGTCAGCAAAGGAGATCCCCAGCCACGAAAGCTTCCAGAAAAAGCGGTCTTTCGGGGCATCGTAGTCCCACGCAAAGGAGAACGGCGACAACAGCAGTCCCAGCAGCAGTGCCAGAATCCCCAGCACGATCAGCCAGCCAACCATAGACCACTCGCCTCCTCTGCATCATTCTGCCAGATTGTCAGATTCCTCCGACTCCGGTACCATTTCCTGCGGCACAGCCGACACCGGCAGCGGCGGCAGCTCGTCCAGCGACTGCAAGCCGAAGCACCGGAGAAAATGGGGCGTTGTCGCATAGGCGACCGGCTTGCCCGGCACGTCCAGCCGTCCGGCTTCTGTGAGCAGTTCCTTTTCCACGAGGGTGTTCACCACGGAACTGCTGTCCACGCCGCGGACATGCTCCACAAAGCTTTTGCTGACCGGCTGGGTATATGCCACGATCGTCAGCACCTCCATGGCAGCCGCCGACAGCGGAGCCGCCTTTTTGGTTTCCACTGCCCGCTGGATCACAGTCGCATAGGCAGGGTGGGTGCACATCTGCCAGCTGTCCCCCAGCTGCTGCACGCAGATCGCACTTTTTTGTTTTTCATACCACGCCGCCAGCTGCTGTAAGGCAGTCTGCACCGCAGATTCTGATACTTCACAAGCCTGTGCCAGACGGGACACCGGCACCGGCTCTCCGCTGGCAAACAGCACCGCCTCCAGCATCAGGCAAAGCGGCGATCTGGTGTTTCTTTCCATTATCATTCCCCGATTCTTCGGATTCATACTTGATTCAAATCAAAACGCGGGATTGACTTAACCCTTTGCAGGGCGTTTCACATAGTCTGTCCGGCGATAGAGATAGGTGCCGTCCTCGCTGATGCCGATCCTGCCATGCTTGGTCAGTTCCAGCACCGCCAGAAACAGTGCCACCCGTGCAGAACGCTCCCGCACATCGGCGTACAGTGCCCCGAAATACACGTGTTCATCGTGATACACCTTTCGCATCACGTAGACCACCTTGGACATCACCGACACCACCGGACGCGTCACTACACGCTGTAACCGTTCGCGGGCGTTTTCCTGCGGGGCAAAGCGTTTCTGCCCCATGGTGTTCCATGTTTCCAGCAGCACACAGGGCAGGTGGGTTCTGGCGTATGCCGGAGAAACTTCCACCTGCATCGGCGGACGGGTGAAGATCTGTCCGCCCACAAAACGCTGTGCCAGAGCCTGTGCCGCCTGCTTACAGAGGGCGTACTCGATCAGTGCCCCCTGTAATGCCTGCTTTTCCTTTTGGGCATCTTCCGGACGGGGCAGCAGCGAAGCCGTTTTGATGTAGATCAGCCGTGCCGCCATTTCCAGAAATTCCCCTGCCAGCTCCAGGTCCTGTTCCCGACACTGATCCAGATACGCCAGATACTGTTCCAGCAGGCTGGAGATCTCAATGTCATAGATGTTCAGCTTGTGCTTGGAAATCAGGTTCAGCAGCAGATCCATGGGGCCTTCAAAGACCTCCAGCTTAAACGAAATCGTCTGCATGAACTCACATCACCATCTGCACCAGCGTGCCGATCCACTGGGTCGCCCAGACGAAGAAGTGCATGATCCAGTTGGACAGATAACTCAGCGGTGTGCTCAGTACGCCCACCAGAATCAGGATCCACAGTGCCAGCGACAAATACCGCTGGTTTCGCTCAAGCCACGCGGACTGGCGGTACGGCAGCAGCATCATCAGCACCTTGGAGCCGTCCAGCGGCGGCACGGGAATCAGGTTGAACACTGCCAGCGAAATGTTGATCGCCACGAACCAGTACAGCAGCGTATAGATGCCTGTCAAAACGGCGTTGGGGTCGGCATAGTAAAACGGAAAGACGATCTGCATCAGCACCACGCCCACCAGTGCCGCCAGCAGATTGGACAGCGGCCCCGCCAGTGATGTCCAGATGATGCCCTTGCGGGGGTGGTTCATTCGTGCCGGATTGATCGGCACCGGCTTTGCCCAACCGAATCCGGTCAGCAGCAACAACACTGCACCAAAGGGGTCTACGTGTGCCAGCGGATTCAGCGTCAGCCGTCCGGCAGCTTCGGCGGGGTCATCACCGCATTTCCGTGCCACCCAGCCATGAGCAAACTCATGCAGCGGCAACACCAACAATATAATCACGATTCTTGCCAGAATCTCATAACGGTTCAAATTCATAAAATTGCTCAGAATTCCCATTGCTCCAGTCCTTTCCAAATGAAAATGTTCTACCCAGATACCCTATAATGTGTTCTTTTTATTATACATGGTTTTCCGGAAAAATTCAAGCCTATTTTGCCATTTGACATAAAATTTACAAGATTTCCGCAGGACAGAATGCCGGAAATGTGCCGATTTCTTTTTCGGTTGCTTTTTGAAAATAAGTCTGTATTTGATTTTGCAGTCTGTTTTCGCAAATAATTGTATTTTTCGAAAGGTATTTTGATCGTAAAAAAAATATTCAAAAGAATCCAAGGAAAAGGGTTGCTTTTTTTCGGGAAATTTGATAAAATAGATATGTTAGTTTGCAGACTGCCGCAGAAGTCTATTTTCCGGCGGTCGGCATGCAATGTTAGGATAAGGAGGTGCAGTAGAATGGCTAAATGTGAAGTTTGCGGAAAGGGTGTTACCTTCGGTATCAAGGTTTCTCACTCCCACAGACGGTCGAACAGAACATGGAAGCCGAACGTAAAGCGTGTAAAAGCGATTGTGAAGGGAACTCCTTGTCATATGTACGTTTGCTCCAGATGCCTGCGCTCCGGCAAGATCGAGCGTGCGTAAGCTCTGTTTTTGACAGTTGAATATGAAAAGTGACCGAAAGCAAAGGCAATTGCCGCTTGTTTTCGGTTTTTCATTTTTATGAAGCAAAAAGAGCACTCTCCGGCTGGTTTCACCGGAGGGTGCTCTTTTGGGTTTTGAAAGTCTGTCACTTCGTGCCGTTTGCCAGCTTACGGAGTGCCTTATAGGACGGCTTCAGTTTGTGATACATGTCCTTTACCTGCTTGCCGTCGTGGTAATAGCGGGACAGCAGGTTGTTCAGTGTCAGCAGGTCTTCCGAAGCGGTGATGATCGCACAGATCCGGTTCACCGCCTGCTTGTCGTCTGTGTCCAGCAGTTCCCGCACTTCCGACTGTAACTCTTTCGGAAACAGCATTGCCGCACTGCTCTTTGCCTTTTTCGGTGCTGCCGGTACGTTTTCTTCTTCTGTTGAAGTCGTATCCGCAGGTGCAGCCGCAGCAGTTTCTTCCAGAGCCTGTACTGCATCTCTCGTGGGAATGCCTTTCATTGCATTCTCAATGGTAGAATAAATCGACAGAGCGTGCACATCCTCTTGCAGGTACCGGTCGTAGAACTGCTGGTTCAGGTCGAAGTCGGTGTCCTTGCTGATGATATACAGACGTTCTTTCGGACGGCTGCCGATCAGATAGCCGATATACATGGAAAGCTGCAAGTCCAGTGCATTTTTCACCGTGTTTTTTCTGGTGGACAGTGCTGTCACTTCCATCAGCCGCAGCTTTGCATCACAGGAGATCAGCCGCTGGTGCAGTTCAAACGTCAGCCCGCAGCGGTTCTGTGTGTAGAAAATCACTACCTCGTCCCGCTTTGTCAGATACTCCAAACCGGTCAGTCCCTCGATATAAACATTTTCATAGTCGATCAGATACGTTGCCATTGCATTTCCTCCTTTCCTTTCGATTGGTTCAGGTGCTACAAGAGCCTGTCCTGCACACTGCAAAACAGGTACAGGACAGGCTCTAAGGTATACGCATCCTCCAGCCGCAAAGCTTGGGCAATACCGCACAATCTTTGTGCGGTATTGCCCTTGACCTTCAAGAGATACAAAAAAAGAGAACGCCCGCTTGCGTTCTCATCTCTTGGAGGCGCCATCCAGATTTGAACTGGAGAATCAGGGTGTTGCAGACCCTTGCCTTACCACTTGGCTATAGCGCCATTGGAGCGGATTACGAGGCTCGAACTCGCTACCTCCACCTTGGCAAGGTGGCGCTCTACCAGATGAG
>ENA-ORSQ01001536-ORSQ01001536.1-human-gut-metagenome-genome-assembly--contig:-NODE-1536-length-11803-cov-2.087760_pt1 | contig 11803 bp, 9 predicted proteins | sample MGYA00241900_ERZ509164 | MGnify/ENA primary metagenome ERZ509164 (study PRJEB26280, sample SAMEA2338807) | human gut metagenome | biome: human gut; feature: human-associated habitat; material: faeces...
CATTCCACAAATTCAATGTCATCCACAACGGGCAGGCCGTAACGGTCGAGTTCGATGTGTTTGGAAATATCGTTACCAACAAATAAAAAACAGATAGGCATCGGATTCATAACGGATACCTGCCCGTTTCCAATCCGATGCCTATTCGCTTTTATCGGGATGATCACGAAATTCGACTTATTCGCTGATCAGTTCTATTTTTGCACTTTTCACACCCGAAGCAGAGGCTTCGAAGACAATGACACCCGGTGTTTCTTCTGTCTGTACGACTGCCGTCAGCTGTCCTTTGAAAAGGGACATCTGCGGAGCTTGGAAAGATTCGAGTGACGAAGGATCACCGTTAGCGGCCGCACGATAAGAACCGGAACCGCGGACGTTGAACTTCACCTTGTGGGTGGCGTCGGGACAAAGGTTACCGTTCTTGTCGACAACACGGACATTGATAAAAGAGAGATCCTTGCCATCGGCTTTCAGGCGGTCGCGGTCAGCAGTCAGTTCGATATGATGAGGCTTGCCGGCTGTATGAACTTCCTCTTCGGCAACAGCATTGCCATCCTTGTCATAACCAACCACTTTCAAGGTTCCCGGCTCGTATTTCGTATCCATCCACATCAGGCGGTAACGTTTCTGGCGCTCGAAGCTCTTTTGGGCGGCCTCCGTATAGCTGCTGTCCAATTCAACACTCAGATCTTTCGTACGTTTTCCTTGACTCTTACCGTTGATAAACAGCTCGGCAGAAGGGTAATTCGTGTACACAAATACAGGCGTCACCTCCCCTTCACGTCCCGGCCAGGTCCAATGAGGCAGGATATGCAACGTACGTGCCGTTTTGTTCCAATGGCTACGATACAGATAGAAACGATCCTTCGGAATACCCGCAAGGTCAATGATGCCGAACAGGGAACTATGACTTGGCCAATCCGTATAATAAGGAGTCGGTTCACCCAAATAGTCGAAGCCAGTCCACACAAACTCACCGATACAATACGGTAAATCTTCATGCTGGATAAAGTCGTCTTCCGGAAGATTGGACCAGCCGCAATGTTCCACGTCGTAAGAGGAAGCTTGGTGGTCATCGTATTTCGCCATCGCCTTGCGTTCGACCGGGAATTTATAAACGCCGCGGGAACTTACTGTCGAGGCTGTTTCGCTGCCTAAAACGATCCGCTGCGGCAACTTCTTATAGTTTATCTTGTACTTGAAAGGACGATAGTTGAAACCGGCCACATCCATCACGGCTGCAAAATTATTGTTGACCACGGCATCAGGAGCATCCATTCCCTGAGTTACCGGACGTGTCGGATCTTCACGATGGCAGATATCCTGCAACCATTTGGCAATCTTGCAATCCCCTTCGTTCCACTGGTTGGGCACTTCGTTACCGATACACCACATGACAACGCTCGGGTTGTTGCGGAAATTATGAAGCAGGTTCACAAGGTCTTTCTCCGCCCATTCATCGAAGAGCAGATTATAACCGTTCTTGCATTTAGCCACATTCCATTCGTCAAAACTCTCCGCCATGATCATCATACCCATTTCGTCACAAGCCCTTATCAATTCAGGAGCAGGCATATTGTGGGAAGTACGGATCGCATTACACCCCATGTCTTTCAGGATCCGTATCTGGCGACGGATAGCAGCATCGTTGACGGCCGCCCCCAACGGACCGAGATCGTGGTGATTGCAAACGCCCTTAAAGACAGTACGCTTACCATTTAGGAAGAAACCCTTGTCCGGGATTATCTCAATCGAGCGGATACCGAAAGGAGTTGTATAAATATCCTTCAGCTTGTCGCCTTCATACAGACGGGTTTCCGCAGAATACAATGCAGGCATTTCAGGAGACCATAAAGACGGGGCTTGGATGACAAACTCCTGCTCTGCCTGATTGTTGTTATATTTCATCTGCGCAAGAGAAGTGCGGACAGCCGTCAGCTTCTGCTTGTTCGGATTCCACACGCTGGTTTCCACGCTATATTTGGCGGGATCGGCGCCTTCGGGAAGCACCACTTTGGTGCGCACGTTCACTTTAGCAAACTTCTCATTTACCGAAGGAGTCGTGATATAGGTACCCCAAACCGGAATATAGGCGTCTTCGGTAATGATCAGGTGAACATTCCGGTAAAGTCCGGCACCTGGATACCAGCGGGAAGATTCCGGCAGGTTTTCCAAACGTACAGCCAACGTGTTCTTCTCGCCCGGCTTCAGATATTTCGTGATATCGAAGTGGAAGGAGTTGTAACCATACGGCCAATAACCGACCTTTTGTCCATTGATATAGACATTGGCATGGCTCATCGCCCCGTCAAACAGGATCGTTGCCCGCTTGCCTGCCTGAAACTGCGGAACGTCGAACTCGGTGCGATACCAACCCACACCGACAAACGGCAACCCGCCGGTACGTCCTGCATGCTCCATCGCTTCCTTCTGGCCGTCCTGCGAGATAGCGACCTCCTGTTTGTCGTTCAGGGAACTGAAAGGGCCGTAGATCGCCCAATCATGGGGGACAGTCACGGACTGCCACTTACTGTCATCGAAAGCTGGCTTTATAAACTCATTGTTGTCTTCGCGGGTGAACTTCCAGTTTTTTTCCAACAGAAGCTCACTCCGTCCTTGTGCCGACAATGCCGACACGCACCCAAACAAGCCTACCAAAGCTGCAAAATAGATTCTTTTCATTCGTATTAATTGTTTTTTGTAGTACTTAGCGCAACAAAAATAATTAAATTTGCAACCTTTACAAACTAAATCTGCATTTTACAAGACATGTTGTTACAATTACTATTCGTTTTAATTGCAATTATCATCGGAGCCCGCCTCGGCGGTATCGGTTTAGGAGTATTAGGTGGCTTAGGACTGGCCATCCTCACTTTCGTATTCGGCTTGGAACCGACTTCCCCTCCCATCGATGTAATGCTGATGATCGTTGCCGTCATCGCCGCTGCCAGTTGCATGCAGGCAGCCGGCGGACTGGACCTGATGGTGAAGTGGGCGGAAAAATTGCTGCGCAAGAATCCCTCCAAGATTACGCTTCTAAGCCCGTTGGTTACTTATATCTTCACATTTATTGCGGGAACGGGACATGTGGCTTATTCGGTCCTTCCCGTGATAGCGGAAGTGGCAACGGAAACAAAGATACGTCCCGAACGGCCGTTGGGGATTGCTGTGATCGCGTCTCAGCAGGCAATTACGGCCAGCCCGATCTCGGCGGCAACCGTAGCATTGCTCAGTATGTTGTCGGGACATAATATATCATTGATGGACATTCTGATGATCTCCGTTCCCTGCACGTTGATCGGTGTCCTGGCAGGAGCATTCTGCTCGCTACATGTCGGAAAGGAACTGGCGGAAGACCCCGAATACTTGCGCCGTGTCGCAAACGAGGAGTTCACAAGTGATAAATATAAGGCGAAAGGAGTCGAAAACCATCATGCAGCCCTCCTGTCGGTGATTATATTCATAGCAGCGACAATCGGTATCGTCCTGTTCGGCTCGATGACAGAACTGCGCCCTTGGTTCAGCCTGCCCGATGGCAGTCTCCGACAAATGCAGATGGCGCATATCATCGAGATTCTGATGCTCTCGGCTGCCGCCCTTATCCTGCTCGTCACCCGGACAGACGGGATAAAAGCCGTACAAGGTTCCGTCTTCTCCGCCGGTATGCAAGCGGTCGTCGCGATTTTCGGTATCGCCTGGATGGGTGATACCTTTATCGGTGGGAACATGGCGGAACTGAAAGGCTCGATCGAACATATCGTAACAGAAATGCCATGGCTTTTCGGTCTGGCCCTGTTCGTGATGTCCATACTTTTGTTCAGCCAGGCAGCAACCATCCGTGCCATGTTGCCGTTAGGAATCGCCCTCGGAATCTCTCCTTATATGCTAATCGCCCTTTTCCCGGCAGTCAATGGCTACTTCTTCATTCCCAACTATCCGACCGTGGGCGCCGCCATCAACTTCGACCGTACCGGAACGACGCATATCGGCAAATATGTCCTAAACCATTCGTTCATGATGCCGGGACTGGTCGCTACCGGAGTGTCGGTGGCGTTGGGACTGTTGATGATCCAGTTGTTTTAATGTAGAGATCTTTTGTCACTTCCAAGCGATATCAAACATCAAAGGTTATGACAAAAGTACTTCCCTTGCCGACTTCGCTGTCCACACGAATCGTGCCGCCATGGGCTTCGACAAAGTCTTTACTGATGGCAAGACCGAGGCCGCTTCCCTGTACTTTCGTGCCGGGAACGCGGAAATAACGGTCAAAGATACTCTGATGGTAACGCGGGTCAATTCCTTTCCCAAAGTCCTGCACGAATATTTCCACTTTCTTGTCCACCTGATGCGCACCGATAACGATACGGCCATTCTCCGGCGTGTAGTGGATGGCGTTGGAAAGGAGGTTCGTGAGTACCCAGGCGATCTTCTCACTGTCTACAAAGAGCTTGGATATTTTTTCAGGATACTCCACTTCGATATTACATTTAAACCGGTCAGCCAGGACACGAGTGGCATTGACTGCATAAGTGATCAACTCTATCGGCTTCGTGATCTTCGGATTCAGTTGCAACTTGCCTGCCTCCACCTGTGTCATTTTCAACAATTCACCGGTAATTTCGAGCAGGCGGTCGCTGCTTTCTCGAATACTTCCGGCAAGCGCGATCTGCTCATCGTTCATATCTCCTATACGTTTATCCTCCAGCAATTTGAGACTCATAAGAATAGCAGAGATCGGGGGTTTCAATTCATGGGAAATAGTAGAGATAAAAGTCGTCTTGGCAGAGTCTAACTCTTTGAACTCGGTAATATTTTTCAGGAGGATCACATCGCCCACATACTCTGTCTCACGTCCATCGCCATCCATCACATGGATCGGGATATATTTGGCCTGAAAATAGCTTTCCTTATCATCTGCATAGATCTTTAAGGGCTCCTTTTTCTTGTCGTGCTGTATCAGTTCGCGTACCAGCCGGCGCAGCAAGTCGTTTTTCAACGCCAGTTCGGTAGCAGACTTTCCCATCACATTCTCACGTTTCAGATTCAGGATGGTGAGCGCCTCATCATTAGCAAAAAGAATGGAACGGTCCCGATCGAGCCCGATTATCGGTTCAGTGATGCTGTTGACAATCGCTTCAATATATTTTTTGGCCTGGATAATGTCAGCCAACGTGCTCTTCCTGTATTCCGTCAAGCGTTCCGCCATCCGGTTGAACGAGGAGGCAACTTCGGCAAACTCCTGGTTATCGCCCAAGTCGAGTCTCTTTTCGTAATTGTGGTTAGCAATCTCCAAGATCCCGTCGGTCAGTTTACGGATCGGCGACGTAATGGAACGGGGCAAGCGGATCAGGAAAGCAAAAGCAATCAGGACACAAGCCACCGCGATAATGCAAATCCATAACAATGCTTGGTCCGCCGTACGCTCGGCTACCTTGCTTTTCCGGTAGATCGTCGCCATATTCAGACTCATGATATCGTTGAGTGCCATCCTGACACGCTGTATAGTCGTATCGTTCAGGTCCCGGTGCATCGCCTCGTATTGTGCGACCAGATGCGCCGTCGCCACATTCTCGTCGATCTCCGTGATATTCTTCTGCTGCAAATCCAGGTTCTTTTCAAACTCCGCACGTGCCTGCGGATCGTTCTTGATCCGTTCGAGGGCATCCAGCATCCGGCGAGAATAAAGAAGCGAATTATAATTATCCGCCAAGATATTCTGCGTGTCGGAAGACATATCCGTAATATTCTGCACAGCCAACCCGCCCAGCAGAACGATCATCGTAAACAAAAGGCCGATCCCGAAGGTCAGTTTCGTTTTTATTTTCAGTCTTAAGAACTTATCCATACGCTTATGCTATTATTATCTGGTCAATATTCAACTGCAACAAACTGTCCAGCAATGTCCTGTATCGGAAAACCGACAGCACCCGGTACAACTCGTCTACACCGGCAGTCATACCGATGCAGACTTTAAATGTGCATCTTCCAACCGGGGATTCCAAAATGCATTCGACACTCTCAACACACCAGCGCCTTTTCGCCCTACCGCCAATTCTATTTCACAATCAAAGGCCATATTCTTCGATCTTCCTGTAGAGGGTCGTCAAGCCGATACCTAACAGGCGGGAGGTTTCCGTCTTGTTGCCGTTGGTATACTTCAATACCTTTTGAATATGCATCTTCTCTACGCCGTCAAGGTCGAAGCCGGAATAGCTGCTGTCGGTATTATCTTGAGGGTTCTGTATTGTGAGCGGCAAGGTGTCTGCAGTCAAGGTGTCTCCATCGGAGATAATGAGGCTGCGCTCCACGACATTGCGCAGTTCACGGACATTCCCTTTCCAAGGATACCGTTTCAAGATACGGACATAGTCCGGCGAGATCGTGCGGATAGTCTTTCCTATCTTGGAAGACAGTGCGGAAACAAACGCCTCGACATGCAGAGGAATGTCGTCCACCCGTTCGCGGAGCGGCGGCAGGTGAATATGGAAAACAGAAAGCCTGTAAAACAAGTCCTCACGAAAATGGCCGTCGGCAATTTCTTTTGCTAAATCACGGTTGGTGGCGGCTATCACACGCACATTCACTTTGACAGGTTTCGTGTCTCCAATCTTGAGGAATTCACCGGTTTCGAGAATACGGAGTAACTTGGCCTGAAGATCGAACGCCATCTCACCGATCTCGTCGAGGAAGATCGTGCCGTTGTCTGCTTCCTCAAACAGTCCTTTCGTCTCTTTGAGTGCACCGGTGAAAGCTCCCGCCTTATGCCCGAACATCTCGCTTTCCAACAGATCGCGACTGAAAGAGGAGCAGTTGATAGCGACAAAGGCTTTATCACTGCGGGAACTGTGCTGGTGGATGGACTGTGCAAACACTTCTTTGCCAGTCCCGGTCTCTCCGGTGAGCAAGACGGGAACATCCGTAGCGGCAACCTTGCGTGCCAAAGAAACAGCCTCCTCTATAGCAGGCGAACGGCCGATGACAGTGGCAAACGAATACTGTTTGCCTACAGCCTTCTGCTGGCTGTAGGCAACGGTAGCCTTTTCCATCGCCTTTGCAATCAAGGGAAGGATTTTATTGTTGTCGTCACCTTTGGTGATATAGTCAAACGCACCGTTCTTGATAGCTTGTACTCCGTCGGGGATATTACCGTGGGCCGTAAGCAAGATCACTTCCGAAAGGGGACGCAGGCGTTTCAGTTCAGAGACAAGCTCCACACCGCTCCCGTCCGGCAGGCAAACATCACAGAGCACCACTTCGGGATCGTTCTGTTCGAGCTGCTTGATACCCACTTTGCAGTTGGTTGCTTGGAACACTTCATAACCTTCCAGCCCGATAATACGGGACAGGAGGCTTAAAATTTGCTTCTCATCATCGATAATCAATACTTTTCCCATCTTCTTATTCTGCTATGAGGAAGCAAATATAGCATATTATTCAGAGGTGTCCATTATTTCCCCTACTTTCATACTACCTTAATTATAGTTTAATTATTTGCAAATATTCTAAACCCAGTACTAGTTATGTGTAATAAATATTACATTCGCTAAAATTGTCTACAAAATGAAAAAAGTTCTATTAGTTGCAGTCTCCGTACTGCTTGTCTGCACTTCTTGTGTAACGAAAAAAAAGTATCTGCTAGCCGAGAACGGACGCCTGGAAGCCATTGCCCGGGGAGACGACCTGCAGAATCAGCTTGTAAACTGCCGTGACAACAACGACGGCCTCACTTCACGTCTTGCTTCACTTGAACGGGATACCACCCGCATGGGCAAGAACATCCGCAACTATCAAAGCATGCTCAACACCAACATGACGGAGCAGGAAAAATTGAATTCACTCCTGAGCCAGAAGATGAACGAACTGGATGAACGCGAACGGACGATCAACGAACTACAGGATATGATCAATGCACAGACTGAACGGGTACAGAACTTGCTCAACAGTGTAAAGGATGCCCTCCTGGGTTTCAGTAGCGACGAACTGACCGTCCGCGAAAAAGACGGAAAAGTCTACGTTGCCATGTCAGACAAACTTCTTTTCGAATCGGGAAGCGCCCGTGTCGACAAGCGTGGCAAGGAGGCTTTGGCCAAACTCGCCGAAGTCCTTAACAAACAATCCGACATCGACGTTTATATCGAAGGGCATACCGATAGCAAGCCGATCAACACCGCCCAGTTTAAAGACAACTGGGATCTCAGTGTCATCCGCGCCACTTCGGTCGTCCGCATCCTGACAAAGGACTACGGTGTCAAACCTTTGCAGATACAACCTTGCGGCCGCGGCGAATTCATGCCTGTTGCCGACAATGAGACAGCCGACGGCCGTGCTAAAAACCGCCGTACCGAAATCATCATGGCTCCGAAGCTGGATAAGTTATATCAAATGTTGAACCAATAGCACTCATAGGAAGGCAGCTACCGCGATTTGTCCGTTACCTTTGTTTCTTTCAAAAGTAACGGACAAATTTAACAAAAAGCAAGCAAGTTTTCTCGTGAAAACCCTTATTCCAGCAGGATTCCGACCCCCATCTGCACGGTATCGAGACCCAGGTATCAGAGGAACCGAGATCCGGGTCTCAAAAAGAATAGATAGGTAGTTACTTAAAAATAAGCTATATGCTTTGATAAAAAATGTGCTTGTCTTTATGATAATATGATAGTGGAAAAACAACCATCATGCCTCCTATCATTTTTTGTACACCTTAATATTCAATCGGCAGAAGGCAAAGTATGATAGTATGACAGTATAAATAGAGATTTTTTTTATGTTATTTCTTCTTGCACCGCAAAGCAAAATACAGGATATACAGGAAAGACAACAACGGAATCACAAACCCAATCGCCATGTTATCGGCTCCGATATATCCCATCAGCATTGGGGCAAAGGCTCCGCCTGCTACTCCCATAACGATATAGGATGATGCTTTCTTTGTAGAAGAACCCATACCTTCCAGGCCGAGTGCAAAGATTGTCGGGAACATAATGGACATGAAGAAAAAAGAAAGATAGAGCGCATACAAAGAAACCGTACCGACAGACACGACGACCAACGCCATACAGACAGCATCCGCCAAAGCGAACCATGTCAGGAGACGGGCCGGAGACATCCACTTCATCGTAAAACTGCCGGACAGACGGCCGATCATAAACAAAGCCATTCCTCCGAAAGCCAAGATACGCGAAGCCTCAATATTCGTCATCGAAGTATCGACTTCCGTCACATAATTAATGAAGAAACTGAAAATTCCCGTCTGGGCAGCACAATAGCAAAACTGTGCAATAATAGCCCGGACAAACTGCGGATGTCTCCACATGGAGGCAGTACCGGATGCGGGTACATATTCTTTTTCTTCCGCATCCGTATCTTCTTCCACCTGTACTTCGGGTAGTTTGGTAAAGATGAAAAGAATGGCTACCAGTAAAACAACCGAGCCAACCAGGATATATGGTTTCGTCAGCGTAAACGGATCGCTCTCCTCGCCACCGAATATCAGCATGCCACCGACCAGCGGGCCTAATATCCAACCTAACCCGTTAAACGATTGAGACAAATTCAGGCGTTGCGCCCCCGATTCCTCCGGCCCTAAAATCGTGGAATAAGGGTTGGCTGCCGTTTCCAGAATACAAAGCCCACAGGCAATCACAAAAAGGGCGATCAGGAATGGAGATGCCGAATGCAAATAAGCCGCCGGAATAAAAGCGAACGCTCCAACAGCAAACAGGCATAACCCTAAAATAATCCCTTTCTTATACCCGAACCGTTTCATGAACATACCGGCAGGGAGCGCCATCAGGAAATAAGCGATATAAGTGGAGAACTGCACAAGGCCGCTCTCCGCCTTCGTCATCGTAAAGACACCTTGAAAATGCTTATTCAATACGTCCAACAGACCATGAGCAAAGCCCCACAACAAGAACAGGCTGGTGATCAATATAAACGGGACAAGATAAGACTTCCCTCCGGGAGCGGAAAACAAAGTTTTCTGATTATTCTTTTTCATGCTTGCTATTTATTACGAGTCGGCAAAGATACTCTTTTTTTCAGATAATACCCTCCTCCCATATAAGAGACCGTATAAGCCGAATCCGGCGAACTGCGGTAGACAGAAATCTCGCCGAACACATACAGAGCCGAATCCAGCTCCAGCCGGAGAATATCCGGATATAAATCATCCGGGATCGAATCGGACGGAGCCAACCCAACCTTCTCCATCTGGCGGAAAAGCAAAGAATCTCTTTCTGCTTCAAAAAGAATTAGTGAGTTTTTATCGCATAAATAGAAGGTGTCCATCTGTATCATGCTGTTTATCGGGCCTTCGTCATAGCGGCCGACAGCCTGGAGCGTTTCATATCCCGTAATATCCAAAGGTGAATAATCGGTAATGGTTACATATTCATAATAATTGCCCGGATTTGCCGGAATCGGATAATTGTCGCGCTTTTCCTGCGAGATCCGTTCTATGTCCCTCGCTGTTATGCACGGTATATACGTGACAAAGGACAACAAAACGACGGCAAGCACAACCGCATACAAATAATGTGCGGTCCGTCGGAAAAAGAACAGCAGGACAGTCCCCGTCAGGATAGCGCCTACCACCACCAGATACACCCGCGCTTCCGTATATCCGTACTGGTTGATCCGGTAGAAAGTTCCCACCCAATACATGACCAACGCCGGAAGTACAGCCCAACCGGAATAGCGGTAAAACCAATCATAATATCTTCTCTCCAGGAACGGCTGGCAACTTTTCAGAATGAATGTAGCCGAAATAAAACTAACGACAATATAAGCAACCGCACCTTTGGGCAAGGACCACAAAACGGCCACTTTGACAAAATAGAGATACAAGATAACCGCATATATCAGCAAGGCCGGCGAAAGGACGTAATTCAGCAATACATCGAACAGTTTGTTCACGCCTTCCTCCTCCTCTTTCTCCCGGTTAAACAAAAGGAACAACAACGGCAATATCCCTGCAAATGCGATACTGGACGAATAGGCCATAAACCGCCGTTCCCCATATTGCCATATCTAAGCCTATATTGGAAATGAAGAGTACGATGAAGCTATGTCGATCCTGCAGCAGGGATATGAGAAGCAGCCAGGCAATCCCGGCCAGCAATCCGGCAGAAAGCATCGCCCGAAGGTAACAAAGCCCTTTCCTGACAAACCTATCGTTATCCCGTCTCCAGTCGCACACCAGATACAGCAGTTGCACTACTACGAGCGTCACCCAATAGAAAACAGACCAGAGATCTTTCTCCTTCCAGAAAAACGGAATAAAGAACAACACAGACAGATAATAGGCAAAACGCCAGCGCGATCCTTCCGTCATCGAATTCAATGTACAGGTAATCAGGAATAAGACCGGGAAGTAATAAACGACAACAGCCAGTCTTGCCCAAGATGTTTCATACAGCGCGCAACCGAAACAGCAAAATAAAACAGACAGAACTACCTCTGCCGGATTGTGCTGCACTGCTATCTGTAAACGTTTGAGAAGAGCCTCTATTTTCTTTTTCATACCTTCAATATTTATAATTAAACCATAAAGATAAGCGTTATTGCTTTTCTGCCACTATTTACATGCCAAAATGGTTCCTTTTCTGCCAAATTTTCCTACAGGCACTCTCCATTAACAATCCCATTTTCAAACACATATATCCATACGAGTAAGCCTGTTTACCTAAAATCATGGCCTCCGGAAAGGATTTTCAACTTCGTTTATCATCCTTTATTCATATTAACGCCGGACATATTGTTCTGGCATGTCTTTTGAAGTTGATATAGTGCTTTCGGGTTA
>ENA-ORSQ01001549-ORSQ01001549.1-human-gut-metagenome-genome-assembly--contig:-NODE-1549-length-11740-cov-2.530937_pt1 | contig 11740 bp, 10 predicted proteins | sample MGYA00241900_ERZ509164 | MGnify/ENA primary metagenome ERZ509164 (study PRJEB26280, sample SAMEA2338807) | human gut metagenome | biome: human gut; feature: human-associated habitat; material: faeces...
CGCGGTTTTGCGCGAGCGTCTTGCTCACGATCTGCCCCTGCTGGTATTCAACCTCGTCGCCGAGGCGCAGCACCTGTGCTTTTTCAATGTTTTTCAGACCCATGATCCGATCTCCTTTGTTCTTGACTGTTGAAATTTTACCCGCCGTGCGGCGGTCGTATACGTTCGTTCAGTTGTCGAGGCCCGGCACCTGCGGCAGGGATGCAAAGCTCTCGGCGAGCTGCGCGTCGGTGGGGATGAAATCGCTCATTTCGCCGTTGTGGAACTTCTCATAGGCGACCATGTCGAAGTAGCCGGTGCCGGTCAGACCGAAGACGATGGTCTTGGCCTCGCCGGTCTCGCGGCACTTGACGGCCTCGTCGATGGCGACGCGGATGGCGTGACTCGATTCCGGAGCGGGCAGGATGCCTTCGATGCGCGCGAACTGCTCGGCCGCCTCGAACACCTTCGTCTGCTCGACGGAGCGGGCTTCCATGTAGCCATCGTGATACAGCCGGCGTGGTTCGGTGAGGGGATGAAGCCGCTGCCGAGCGTGTACATCTTGGCCAGCGGGCAGACCTTGCCGGTGTCGCAGAAGTCGTAGGCGAACCTGCCGCGCGTGAGGCTCGGGCAGGAAGCGGGCTCGACGGCGATGAACCGATAGTCGCGCTCGCCGCGCAGTTTCTCACCCATGAATGGGGAGATGAGGCCACCGAGGTTGCTGCCGCCGCCGGCGCAGCCGATGATGATGTCCGGCACGATGCCGTATTTGTCGAGCGCCGTTTTCGTCTCCAGACCGATGACCGACTGGTGCAGCAGCACCTGATTGAGCACGCTGCCGAGCACGTAGCGGTAGCCGGGAGGCGAGGTGGCGACCTCGACGGCCTCGCTGATTGCGCAGCCGAGCGAGCCGGTCGTGCCGGGGTGCTCGGCGAGGATGCGCCGGCCGATCTCCGTCTCCGTGGACGGGCTCGGCGTCACGGACGCGCCGTAGGTGCGCATCACCTCGCGGCGGAAGGGCTTTTGCTCATACGAGCACTTGACCATGTAGACTTTGCAGTCGAGACCCAGATAGGCGCAGGCCATCGACAGCGCCGTGCCCCACTGACCGGCGCCGGTCTCGGTCGTGACGCCGCGCAGCCCCTGCTGCTTGGCATAGTACGCCTGCGCGATGGCGGAGTTGAGCTTGTGCGAGCCGGAGGTGTTGTTGCCTTCAAACTTGTAGTAGATCTTCGCCGGGGTCTGCAGCTGTTTTTCCAGACAGTAGGCGCGCACGAGCGGCGACGGGCGGTGCATCTTATAAAAGTCACGGATCTCGTCCGGGATGGGGATCTCGCGGTCGTCGTTGTCGAGCTCCTGACGGATGAGCTCGTCGCAGAATACGGGGCGCAGATCGTCGAACGACATCGGCGCGCCGGTGGCGGGATTGCGCAGCGGGGCGGGCTTGACCTTCATGTCCGCGCGGACGTTATACCATGTGCGCGGCATTTCGTCTTCATTCAGGTAGATCTTATAGGGGATGTTTTCATTTGTCATGATGTCTGTTCCTTTCGGCGGGGCCTTTCCGGGCAAGAAAAAACGACCCTTGTCCATGAAAGACCAATACGGAATTGATCTTTGGGACAAAAGTCGGAAAACTTCTGCGGTGCCACCCAAATTGGCGCAATGCGCCCACTCAGCGACGTGCCATCACACGCCTTTCCTTGGTAACGGGGGAAAAGCCCGTCGGACTTTACCGCCTCACGGCGTCTCGTCCGCCCTCTGCAGTCCATTCGGCAAGGTCGTCTCTGCTGCACTCGCACCGGCCGGCAGCTCTCTGGGAAAGACGCAAACCCTCGCTTACTTCTCTGCTTCTGTGGTTTGCTGCTTTGAACTTGGCGCAAGCATACGCCCAAATATCATCGCTTGTCAAGCGGGCAAATGCACTTTTTCCGCTTTCCACAAACGCGGTACGCCGCATGGCGGATTCATTAGCTATTTAAACACAAAAAGAAGAAAGTCGCTTGAAAATTCAGGTATAACTCACACTTTACATTCGCAAAACGGCGGCATATACTGAAACCATCCCGGAGTGGGTTCGGGTCCGGCAAACAGAGAATGGAGGGATCACCATGGCGGAAAACAAGACATTATGTATTGCCTGTAAGTACAAATTCCATGATCGGGATCTGCAGCCGTGCGCAGACTGCCTGCGCAGCACACAGCTGGCGCAGCAGGGCATCGACCGGTATCAGCGGGCTGCGCAGCCGCAGCAGGCATCGCCCGCTTCGGAGACACGCAAGGCGCATCCGGCGGCCAGAACGCTGTGCTTTGCCTGTAAGTATATGTACTGCGACTGGGACGCCGAGCCGTGCCTGACGTGCCTGCGCCACACGCTGGCGGAGGCGGGGCAGGCGGACGCCTTCGAGCAGGATCAGACGGAAAAAGATAGGCTTTTATGAATTTCGCTAAATATATCGATTAAGAAAACAAATAGTTTGGCGGTTATCGCCGTTGATTTTTGCGTGCGATTTCCCCTATAATAAGAGCGTGCAAGGGAGCACATCTTCGAGCAGAAGTTGTGCGCCCTTGCGTTTTTTTATTTCCTTCGCCCACAAAAAACGGAAAAAACACAAAAAACGGAACCGGACCCACCGGGCGGGCGAACATTCAGATAGGAGGATATGAACATGAAACTGAAACGATTGACTGCATTGCTTCTCTCTGTCATGCTGGTGCTCTCACTGGCAGCGTGCGGAGGCGGAAAAGACGCCAAAGATGATTCTGCCGACGGCGATTTGTCGGGCAAAGAGATCATCATCGGCAATATCACCCCGGTGACCGGCGCGCAGGCGGCCTATGGCCTGGCCATCACGAACTCCATCCAGCTGGCGATCGATGAGATCAAAGCTGCCGGCGGCATCCTCGGCGCGACCGTGAAGCTCTCCACCAAGGACGATCAGGGCACGCCGGCCGAGGCCGTTTCCGGCTTCAACTCGCTGCTCAGCGAGGGCGCGGCGGCCATCATCGGCGCAACGCTCTCGAGCTGCACGTCCGCGATCACGAGTCTGGCCGACGATGAGGGCATCGTGCTCGTCACGCCGAGCTCCACGGCAGATTCCATCACCACCACGGACGACTATGTGTTCCGCTCCTGCTTCAAGGACAGCTTCCAGGGCGAGATGGTCGCGGCCTACGCCAAGGATCAGGGCTGGACAAAAGCCGCGGTCCTGTACGCGACCGGCGACACCTACTCCTCCGGCCTGCACGACTCGTTCGTGAAGGCGGCCGAGAAATACGGCATCGAGATCGTCTGCGAGCAGTCCTCGTCCGACACCGGCGCCGTGGACTTCTCCTCGCAGCTGGCGACCATTGCAGCCTCCGGCGCGGATATGCTCTTTGCCCCGTATTACTACGACGCGGTCGGCCCGAAAATCATCCCGCAGGCTCGTGAGGCCGGCTTCAAGGGCGCGATCATGGGCTGCGACGGCTTTGACGGCACGCAGGACTACACCACCGGCGACTTGAGCGCTTATGAGAATGTCTACTTCACCAACCACTACTCCCCGGAGGACAGCTCTGAGATCGTGCAGTCCTACGTCAAGAACTACACGGAAAAGTACGGCTCGGAATCCATGAACGCCCTCGGCGCGCTTGCGTATGACGCCATGTACATGGTCAAGCAGGCCATTGAGAAGGCCGGAAGCATCGATCACGAGGCCATCCGCGACGCGATGAGCGGCATGCACTATGTCGGCGTCACCGGCGACATGACCCTTGACGAGACCGGCACACCGGAAAAGAGCGTGGCCATCCTGACCTTCACGCCCTCTGACGGCAAGCTCGTGCAGAAGTTCGTCAAGACGCAGAGCTGACCCGACCCCGGCGATACAGCCGGGACCGGACGCGATCCAAAGCAATGACCTTTGCGCGAAAGCGCCGACCGGCGCTTTCGCGCACGAATATTCCGGCGCGGCTGACCTGCGCAAAAACCGAAAGGCATGGAGAGAATATGACTGACTTTTTACAGCAACTCATCATCGGGCTGCGCCTCGGCAGCGTCTATGCGCTCGTGGCGCTCGGCTATACGATGGTTTACGGCATTATCCGACTCATCAACTTTGCGCACGGCGACTTCATCATGGTCGGCGGCTATACGCTGTATTTCACCGTGCCGATCCTGCTGCACAGCATGGGGCTGCCGGCGTGGACGGGGGTGCTTGCGGCGATCGTGATCTGCGCGCTCGTGGGCGTTGTGGTCGAGCTGGTGGCCTACCGGCCGGTGCGGCGCAAGGGCACGAGCATGTCGGCGCTCATCACGGCGATCGCCATGAGCCTGCTGCTGGAAAACCTCGCGCAGGCCATCCCGGCCATGGGACCGAACCCGCGCGTGATCTCCGACGAGATCTTCAGCACGGCACCGATCTCCATCGGCGGCGTGTCGGTGAATATGGCGGCCGTCGTCACGATCATTATCGCAGCCATCGTTATGGCGGCGCTGCAGCTGTTTGTGCAGAAGACGAAGCTCGGCCGCGCCATGCGCGCCGTGTCCGAGAACAAGGAGGCGTCCACACTTGTGGGCATCAATGTCAACCGCACGATCGTGACGACGTTTGCCATCGGCTCTGGGCTTGCGGCAGTTGCGGCGCTGATGTACTGCGCGCAGTATCACACCGTGACGACGACAATGGGGTCCATGCTGGGCCTCAAGGCGTTCGTTGCAGCCGTCATGGGCGGCATCGGCCTGATCCCGGGCGCCATGCTCGGCGGCATCGTCGTCGGCATCATCGAGGCGCTCGTGACGGCATACATCAGCTCGTCGCTGGCAAATGCCGTGGTGTTTTTGATCCTGATCGTGATGCTGCTGGTCAAGCCGGCCGGCATCCTCGGAAAGAATGTAGGTGAGAAGGTATGAATACGCTGCAAAAAAAGAAACTGCGCGGTACCGGCGTCAACTGCGGCCTGATCGTGCTGCTCTTTGCCGTGGTGCTGCTGCTTGGTCAGGTGCTCCCGGACAATACCTATCGCCGCGTGCTGGTACCGATCATCTGGCAGATGTGTATCTTCATCCTGCTCGGCACGTCGCTCAACCTCACGCTCGGCTATCTGGGCCAGCTCACGCTTGGGCACATGGGCTTTGCGGGCATCGGCGCGTATACCGCCGCGCTGAGCTCGCTCGCGCTTGAGCGCGCGGGCGTGTTCGAGGCGTCCAAGGCGGCGCCCGGCCAGCTCATTCTGGTCGTGCTCGGCTGCTGTCTGCTCGGCGCCATTTTCGCAGGGCTGCTCGGACTGCTCGTGGGCATTCCGGCGCTGCGTCTGCGCGGCGACTATCTGGCCATCGTGACGCTCGGCTTCGGCCTCATCGTCGAAAACGTCATCGCAAACCTGCCCTTTGCCGGCGGTGACGGTCTGGCGAGCGGAACGGCCAGCTCCTCGCTCTATGCCAACGGCCTCGGGCTGTCGACCTCGCTGCAGGCGAAGTATGTGTGGCTCGTGCTGGGCATCACCGTTTTGTGCATCGCGCTCATGTGCACATTCATCCGCTCCAAATACGGCCGCGCCATTGAGGCCATCCGCGATGATGAGATCGCGGCGGCGGCCTCCGGCGTGAACACGACGTATTACAAGATCCTCACGTTCGTCATCTCGGCGTTCTTTGCGGGGCTTGCCGGCGGACTGTATGCCACGTGCTTTTCCTCGCTCACGACGGCAAGCTTTACGTTCACCAGCGCCTCGATCTGGAATTCGACCTTCATCGTCGTCATCGTGGTGCTTGGCGGCATGGGCTCCATGACCGGCTCGGTGCTGGCGGCCGTTGCGATGTACCTGCTCAACTATGAGATCAAAAACGGCGCATGGGTGTCGGCGCTGCCGGGCTTTGTGCAGTCGCTGTTTCAGTTCCCGATGCTGATCTATGCGCTTGTGCTGCTGGTCGTCATCATCTTCCGCCCCAGAGGCATTCTGGGCACGTATGAATTTTCACTCGACCGGCTGCTGTTCGACGGCCGTCTGATATGTTCGGAAAACTGGTTCCCGTCCCCTCCGGCGCTGTGATCCCGGAGCGTGACATCGGCAAGCGTCCCATCCTCAATTGCATCAATCTGGGCGTCACCTTCGGCGGCCTGAAGGCCGTGTCGGACTTCAACATGGAGATCCATGAGGGAGAGCTCATGGGGCTCATCGGCCCGAACGGTGCAGGCAAGACCACGGTCTTCAACCTGCTCACCGGTGTGTATGTGCCGACGGAGGGTGCATTCTACCTCTGCGGGCAGAAGCTCAACGGCAAGCAGACCTATCAGGTGGTAGAGGCCGGCATTGCCCGCACGTTTCAGAACATCCGCCTGTTCAAGGCCATGACGGTGCTCGACAACGTGAAGATCGCCTTCACGAAGGACATCCATTACAACCTTGCCGACAGCCTTCTGCGCACGAAAAGGTACTGGAACACGGAGCAGGAGCTGACCGACAAGGCCATGGAATACCTGCGCATCGTCCATCTGGACGACAAGGCCGGACAGCTCGCGTCCAGCCTGCCCTACGGCCAGCAGCGCAAGCTGGAGATCGCCCGCGCGCTGGCAACGAACATGAAGCTGCTGTTGCTCGACGAGCCGGCAGCTGGCATGAACCCGACCGAGACGGCGGAGCTGCTCTCGTGCATCAACACCATCCGCGATACGTTCCATGTGGCCATTCTGCTCATCGAGCACGATATGAGCCTGGTCATGCGCGTCTGTGAGCGCATCCAGGTCATCAATTTCGGCCAGACGATCGCTGCCGGACTCCCGTCGGAGATCGCGAGCAATCAGGAGGTCATCGAGGCGTATCTCGGCGAAGAGGAGGCGGACGACGATGCTGAAGATTGAAGATCTGGAGGTGTCCTACGGCGCTGTGCAGGCGCTGCGCGGCATCAGTATGGAGGTCAACGACGGCGAGATCGTCTCGCTCATCGGCGCCAACGGCGCCGGCAAGACCACCACGCTGCACGCCATCACCGGGCTCGTGCCCATCAAGAGCGGCTCCGTGATCTACGACGGACACGACCTGCGCAAGACAGACTCCAGCCGCATCGTCACCATGGGTCTTGCGCACGTGCCGGAGGGGCGGCAGGTGTTCACGCGCATGACCGTTGCGGAGAACCTTGCCATGGGTGCGTATTTCCGCAAGGACAAAAAGGCGATCGCGGACGATCTCGAGCGGGTCTATGCCCGCTTCCCGCGTCTGAAGGAGCGCGCAAAGCAGCTCGCGGGCACGCTCTCCGGCGGCGAGCAGCAGATGCTGGCCATGGGCGATCATGAGCGCACCGAAGCTCATCGTCATGGACGAGCCGTCCATGGGCCTGTCGCCCGTGCTCGTGCAGGAGGTGTTTTCCATCATCGGCACGATGCATGAGCTGGGCATCACGATCTTGCTCGTGGAGCAGAACGCGAAGATGGCGCTCGCCATCGCCGACCGTGCCTATGTGCTCGAAAACGGACGCATCACCATGTCCGGCGGCGCACGCGATCTGCTGCACGATGATAAGGTGCGCAAGGCCTATCTCGGCGCGTGAATACAAACAAGCATCATCAGGCGGAGCCGCTTTTCGGCTCCGCCTGATTTCGTTTTGAAGCGGCGTCTTGCGCGTGGACTGCATCTGCGCAAGATGCCGCTTTTGCGGTTCTGTGGTAGAGACAACTTCACGCGACACATAGATTTTGCGGTAATTATGTCGCAAAACGTGTCAATTGTGCATATGACCTTACATTTATACTTGCGAAATGGTATCAATAGGATTGGAACAAATACTTGCTGCTACTTGCTGCGTTGATGTGAGTCTTGGATGCCATGTACGCAGCACGCAGAAAAGTGCGCAAAATCACGAGAAAAATGTAGGGAGGAGACCATATGAGAAAACGACGTTTGAGCGAAGGGGTGTGCTAGCACTAGTGCAGGTTCATCGCTTGCTTTCGAATCCAACTTATTGAATTGTTAATTGATTGTATTTTTTGGCGAGTTTAACGCCTTAAAGTGCAGCGGAAAGGTGTGGTCAGAAACGTGAAACGTGTTATTTCGATTATCTTAATTATTTGCCTAATAGCAAGTTTTTCAATTACGGGGGCTTTTGCGGCTGGAGAAGACTATCGCGGATGGGCGCAGTCAGACTCGCGGTGGGGTAATCTCCCGATGGGGTCATCAGGTTCAACAGTATCAAGTATTGGCTGCTGCGTCACATCTGTGACAAAGCTAATTATTCAGGCAGGACTGCGCAATTCAAATGATTTCAATGTTGGAACACTTGTCCGTTGGCTTAATAATAATGGCGGGTTCACTTCCGACGGAGGCTTATACTGGGGAAAGCCGGGAGAATGTGTTTCCGGTTGGTCAAACTATGGTGATGTTTTGGGATATGGGTCGTATTCATCGTCATCATATAATGACCAGATGATTGCGTGGATCCGCAAGGGATTACATATGTTGATCAACGTAAATTCTGGCGGTCACTGGGTTGCGGTCGATGAAGCAAAGTCGCTGGCGACCGGGCAAATATATATTATGGATTCCCTGAGCGGTGCGCAAAATACGGATTTAACACTTGCGAGTAGATACGCATCCTTTAATGCCATCCATGCATACACTGGTGGTTCCACGCCTAGCGGCGGAACAGTGACACCAGATCCGGGTCTGTCCGTGAAAGAAACGATCACCTGCAAGCGTACGATCAAGCTCCCGGAGCGCGTGGTCAATCTGTACAGCAATCCGACAGATACGACACGCTTTACATATTTTAGTGATGGCCCGACTGCGTATTCGTCTCGCTATGCCATTATGAGTGACGGCAGCATTATGTATGAAGTTGGTGCAAATCATCAGGGACAGGATATGAAGCTGTGGCTGCAATATGCAAGTGACATGACCGTCACAAAGGAGCATACTTACGGCAGTACGCAATACGAATCTGCGCATCCGCACCGTGGTTATCGGGTATGTGAGTGCGGAGACAAAACTTATACCGGGGAAACGACAACCAGAGACGACTGCAGTGAATGCGGTGGGGAAGTGAAATATGCTGTGGAAGGCGGCTATCTCACGTTCGATAAAAAGACAGGAACCGTTACCAATTGCGATCCGTCCGTTACCAAAGCCAATATTCCGCATACAATCAAAGGTGTGACCGTGACGAGCATTGGCGGGAGTGCTTTCCGATATTGTACATCTCTGACAAGCGTAACGATTCCGGACAGTGTAACAAGCATTGGTGGTTGGGCTTTCACTGATTGCGCATCTCTGACCAGCGTAACGATCCCGGACGGCGTGACGAGCATTGGCGAGTATACTTTCTCTTGGTGCACATCTCTGACCAGTGCGACAATCCCGGACAGCGTGACGAGCATTGGCGAGTTTGCTTTCCATAATTGCAAATCTCTGACAAGCATGACGATCCCTAGAAGCGTGGTGAGCATTGGCTATGATGCTTTTGGTTGGTGCGAATCTTTGACGAGCGTGACGATTCTAGACGGCGTGAGGAGCATTGGTAATAGTGCTTTCACTGATTGCAAATCTCTTACAAGCGTGACGATCCCGAACAGTGTGACAAGCATCGGCAGGGGAGCGTTCAGCAGTTGTGCCTCTTTGACCGGTATATGGGTCGCTGAGGGCAACAGTCATTATGTCAGCGATGCGTCCGGTGTTCTGTTCAATAAAGATAAGACAACTTTGGTGCAGTGTCCAGGTGCTTTTGCGGTATATACGATCCCGGGCAGCGTAACGAGCATTGGTGACGATGCTTTCTCTGGCTGCGCGTCTTTGACGAGTGTAACGATTCCAGACAGTGTGACGAGCATTGGCAATTACGCTTTCTCTTGCTGCGGATCTCTCACAGATGTATATTTCACCGGCACTGAGACGGCATGGAATTGCATTACAATTGGCACCGCTAATGACGCATTGAAAAACGCCAACATCCATTACAATTATGTTTCCCATACCCACAGCTACAAGGCTGTTGTGACCGCCCCAACTTGCACGTCCAAGGGTTACACGACCCACACCTGCGCCTGCGGCGACAGCTACGTGGACACTTATGTGGACGCTCTGGGTCACGCATGGGACAACGGCAAAGTGACGAAGGAGCCGACCGCGACGGAGACCGGCGTCAGGACCTTTACCTGCACGCGCTGCAGCGCGACCAAGACGGAGTCTATCCCAGTTGTCAGCGTTGACGTGACGCAGATGTTCACCGATGTGGAGAAAAACTGGGCGTACCCCGGCATCCAGTACTGCGTGACGCACGGCATCATGGGCGGCATGGGCGACGGCACGTTTGCCCCGACCGGCACGACGACGCGCGCGCAGATCGTGCAGATCCTCTATAACCTCGAGGGCACACCGGCGGTGAGCGGCACGACGCCGTTTACCGACCTGACCGCGAACTGGTACAAGCCCGCCATCCTCTGGGCGTACCAGAACAATGTGGTCGCGGGCACATCGCCGACCACGTTCGCCCCGGATCAGCCCGTCACGCGCGAGCAGATCGCAGTCATCCTCACGCAGTACATGTTCCATGTCCTCAAGATGAATCGCACGTGGACGCCCGCCGACCTGAGCACGTTCCCGGACGGCGCGCAGGTGAGCGGCTGGGCGAAGGAGGCCATGCAGGACGCGGTCGCGCTCGGGCTCATCAACGGCACCAAGGCGCCTGACGGCAAGGTCTACCTCGACCCGCAGGGCAGCGCCGCCCGCCAGCAGGTCGCAACGATCCTGATGAACTTCTGCCAGAACGTGAAGAAGTGACCCACGCGGCACAAAATATGTGCGGGCGGTGCATTGGCACCGCCCGCGTTTTGCTGCGCTTCGCCGGTGAAAATGTTGCGGCGGCGGAGGCGGAAGTTTTGCGCGCGCTTTACAAAGCGCTTGCATTCTCCCGTGGGGTGTGGTAAGCTGTCGATGGTTTCCGGAATGCGGCGAAAGGGGGAGCTCCCTGGCGCCGCGCTCAACAAAACAGTGATGACGAAACCAGATCGCGAGGGAGCCCGTGTTCCGGGCTGAGAGGATCTCAGGGAAGATCGACCGACCAAATCCGTCCGTAAGGGGCGGATTCTCAGCGTCTGCCGGTCGTCGGGTTGGCATATGCAGCGCTGCATATGCCGTTTTTTATGCCCGCGGCCGGGAGAAAGAATTTATCTGGAGGGTATGTACATGAAAAAAGTAGTGGCAATGGTGTTGTCTCTGGTCATGGCGTTCGGCCTGATGGCCGGCTGCGGCCAGAAGGACAGCGGCAGCGGCAGCGGCGCAAAGACGGTCGAGAGCCTGAAGATCGCGTTCTCCCCGTATGCGGACGCCGACCAGATCACGACGGCGACCGAGCCGCTCGAGGCGCTGCTCAAGGCAAAGCTCCTTGAAAAGGGCTATGACGTGCAGAACATCGACATGACCGTCGGCACGAGCTATACCGCCGTTGGTGAGGCGCTCAGCGCCGGCAGCGCGGATATCGGCTTCATCTCCGGCGGCAACTACGTCCTGTTTTCCGATGACTGCGACGTGCTGCTCACGGCGCTGCGCTACGGCATCAACAAGGACTCTGAGAACGCTGCCGACTGGAATGACGGCAAGCTCGAGGAGAACACGCAGGACATGACCACCTACTACCGCTCGATCATTCTGGCCGGTCCGAGCGCCAAGGGTCAGGCGCTGCTGGCAAAGGTCAACAGCGGCGAGGAGCTGACGTGGGATGATCTCAACGGCGCGACCTGGTCCGTGCTCGCCCCGACGTCCGCTTCCGGCTACATCTATCCGAGCCTCTGGC
>ENA-ORSQ01001556-ORSQ01001556.1-human-gut-metagenome-genome-assembly--contig:-NODE-1556-length-11682-cov-3.211749_pt1 | contig 11682 bp, 9 predicted proteins | sample MGYA00241900_ERZ509164 | MGnify/ENA primary metagenome ERZ509164 (study PRJEB26280, sample SAMEA2338807) | human gut metagenome | biome: human gut; feature: human-associated habitat; material: faeces...
AATACCGACGCCGAGCACGGTTTCCGTCGGGCAGCCCTCTTTTTCGAGCAGGCTCTTTACAAGCTCGGCGAGTCCGGCGGCGTAGGCGTCGCACCGCTCAAAGGGGCGCTTTTTTCGCTCAAACCGCACCAGTTCGCCGGATAAATCGACCAGAACCGCACCGATATGGTTCTGCGTTATTTCGAGACCGACCGCATAGCGGGCGTTCCGCACCGGGGCAAAGGCTTTCGCCTTGCGGCCGCCGGTGGACTCGAAGGTGCCGACCTCCTGCACCAGTCCCATTTCCATCAGCTCTTTGACGTTCTGGAGCACAGTCGGCCAGCTGTTGCCGACCTTGGCCGCCAGTTCGGGCTGGGAAATGCGCTCGCAGGCAAAAATGCTGCGCATCGTTCGAATACGGTTGATTTTCTTTACATCGCGGTTGTTCGCTCCGCCTTTTATCATCTGGATGCGTCACCTCCGGATACGAAAACGACATCTGAAATGTAATTTATAAAGTCATTTCTATTATAGGGAATTCGGAGAGATTATGCAAGGGGAAACCTTTGATTCGGCGGAAGTTATAAAATAATAGAAACCCCGGAGCGGCTGCCCCGGGGTCTGTCTGCTGTCCAATCAAATTTTTAGTTCTTGCTGCGATACAGGAACGTTACGATCTGCGCTCTGGTGCAGCCGTCTGCCGGGGCGAAGGTCGTTGAGGAAGTGCCGGTAGTGATGCCGTGCGCGACCGCCCACTGAACTGCATCGGCATAGAATGCGCCGTCCGCCAGATCGCTGAAGGCGAGATCTGCCTTGGCTGCGGGTTTGCCTGATGCACGCCACAGGAAGGTTACGACCTGATCGCGCTGTACCGTTACATTCGGGTCAAAGGAAGTTGCAGAAACGCCGTTCGTTACATTGTTCGCAACCGCCCACAGAACCGCCTGATAGTAATAATCCGAACGTTTGACGTCGGTGAACGGATTATCTACGCTGTTCGTCTGCGGAGAACCGGCAGCGCGCCACAGGAAAGTGACCGTCTGTGCGCGCGTACAGGTCTCCTGCGGCCCGAAGGTCGTTTCGGTCAGACCGGAAGTCACCTTGCTGCCTACCGCCCACTTCACCGCATCATAGAAGTAATCCGACTTGGCAATATCGGAAAATCCGGTATCGGGATCTTTCATCGGAGCCGTCGCAAAACGCGCCTCGATGGTGTGCGCGGTCTGCACCTTGACGAACTTATAGGACGCTACCGCACCGATGCTTTTGCCGTCCACCAGAACGTCCGCGATTTTATAGCCGTTATTTGCGGTAATCGTATAGTTCTGATTGTTGCCGTTGGTGATGCTGCTGGTACCGTTCGGGCTGATGCTGCCGCCAACGCCTGCCTTGGCCGTAATCGCATGCTTTTCTCGGGAGATATAGCCGCCCGAACCCTGCAGGACCGGGAAAGTTGTATACGCTTCGCCAAGTGCGCGTCCGTCTCGGCCAGTTCCCTTGAGGGTATAGTAGCCCGGCTTTGCATCCGGATCGACCCATACGCCCTTGTTACGGATATAGACTTCGGAAGGCTCCTGCCCCTCTTCATCTGTAATCGACCAGTCCACCTTGCTGAAAATATCGTTGCCGTCGGCGTCATAGGCATATACTACGGCTACCGTACCGCCGTACATGCCGGGCCAGCCGGCAAGATCGACCTTAACGGAAACAACGGTCGGCAGTTCTTCCTCCGCTGCGCCTGCCGAGAAGACAGCCATGCTGCATACCGTCATAAGCGCCAGCAACAGAGATACGATTCGTTTCATCCTTTTCAAATGTACCACTTCCGTAAATTGGAATTCGTCAATGTTTGACTTGTTTCAGTTTACAACATTTTCTGCGGGATGGCAAGGGCGTTCCGGGGGGTTCGCTTCGTGTGTTGCATGAAGATAACTTCGCTTTTGATTATTATCGGTATAGCACATAACAAAGCCGGAATCAAGCGTGATTTGGTCGTGGATTTTGTCCGGCCCACGCGGCTTTGTTCGAACTATTCGGATTCCATAGACAACATTATACAATAAGTTCTCAATATTTCAACGAACAGCCGCAATTTTTCGGGCGGTTCCATAACATTTATGGGCTGATGAATGACTGCCAGAAACATACAGAAATATACTTTTGCTGAAATTTTATATAACCAATATTGACAAAGCAGGCAGAGGGGGTATAATAAGCGTGTCAAATAGGCACAAGGGTACCCTTGTATCAGGATAGTCCTATCCTGATACAATCCGTTCAAATGACAAAATTTTTCGGAGCGGAGCGGAGAGACCTGCGGCCGAAGGTTCTGCAAATAAACGGAAAACCGCAGAACCGGAATATAAGCGGAAGTTGCCGCAATCCTCATGCGTTTTTGTGAGAATGTTAAGTAAAAAATAAACATCTTTCTGAGAGCAGCTGCACCTCACCGTGCGGCTGTTCCTTTATGGAAAAGGGGGGCATTCCTTGATGGGAATGAGCGAAAACAGGGCGCAGAGGGCGGTTTTAGAACGGCTTTTCGCCTTGCAGGACACGAAATACCGGGCGTTTCAGAGCAAGCTGATGCCGACCGTCGCGCCCGAAACCGTAATCGGCGTGCGCACGCCGCTGCTGCGGAACCTCGCAAAGGAGCTTGCGGGCACCGCCGAGGCGACGGACTTCCTGCGTGTTCTGCCGCACGCATACTACGAGGAGAACAACCTCCATGCGTTCCTCGTGGAGAAAATCCGCGACTACGACGCAGCGCTCGCGGAAACCGAACGGTTCCTGCCGTACATCGACAACTGGGCGACCTGCGACTGCTTTTCGCCCAAGGTTTTCGCGGAGCATAAGGACGAGCTGCTGACGCCCGTCCGCCGGTGGCTCTTATCGGAAAAACTCTACACCGTGCGCTACGCAATCGGCATGCTGATGCGGCATTATCTCGATGCGGATTTCCGGCCGGAATACCTCGCGTGGGTGGCGGATGTGCAGAGCGAGGAGTATTACCTGAACATGATGCGTGCGTGGTACTTCGCCACGGCGCTCGCCAAGCAGCCGGACGACACGCTGCCGTATCTCACCGAGCGGCGGCTCGACGTCTGGACGCACAACAAGGCCATTCAGAAGGCCGTGGAGAGCTATCGCATTCCGCCCGAATTGAAGCAGCACCTTCGCGAAATGCGCATCCGCGCGTAAAACTTCCATAAAAATACCGGAGCGCACGGCCCAAATCGTCAGGCTGTGCGCTCCGGTTTTTACTTATCGTCCTTATGGTTCATCGCGCTGATGACGGCTTTCAGCACGTTTTCCAGATAAGGAAGCTGACTCGGTGTTACGCTCTCGATCATCGGAGAAAGCGCCTTGAATGCCCAGGATTTGTCCTTCTTTTCCTGCTTTCCGAACAGGATATAGTCGGTGGACAGGCTGAGCGTCGAGGCGATACGGCACAGCGTCGGGACAGACATACCCTTAATGCCGAGCTCGATATCTGAACAGAATTTCGGCGTAATATCCAGTTTTTCAGCAAACTGCTCGCGCGTCAGTCCTAAATACTCGCGCTGCTTGCGGATTCGTCCGCCAATCGCTACCCAGTCCATTCTGTTCCTCCGTCAACTCTTTTCATTTAGTGTACCCCGGATAGTTCCTGCAAAGAATAAACTATTAGGGTGGAAATAAGAGAACTTTGGGTGTATAATAAAGACAACTGAGGGGGGACTGCCGATGGAGTACAAGGAGCATGCGTTTACGGTACACGGAAGGGAAATCCGTTTTTCGCGTGCGCAGGATATCTATAATGCAATCGAACAGCAATTCTGGCCGCGATATAACGAGACGGTGAAAGATTTCGACCGGTTTTATTCGTCTAATATTTCTTCGTTTGAAGACATCTTTCGATATCTGCCTGGGGGAGCGGACAGCCGCATACGGAACCTTGTGATATCGTCCGTGGGCATTCTGCCGAGTGCTGGCGTTCTGTCCTATACGCCGGTGAGCTTTTACGGGGAGTACGAAAACGAACTGATTTACGAACCCTGCATGAAGGAGCTGTACGAGACACGGGAGCAGATTGAACAGGCTCGTGAGCAGCAGGAGCAGTACCGTGCCGCGCAAAAGGCAAGCCGGAGACACTGGCAGGGCGGCGGATTTGGTTTTTCGGGTGCGATCAAAGGTGCCGTGATGGCCGGTATGCTAAACGCAGGCAGCGGACTGATTCATGGTGTCGGCGACTCATTTGCCGCGGCAGGAGACTGGGCCCAGATCGCAGGCGCGAAACGTCAGGTCTTTCAGCATGTGCAAAAGAGCGGAATGCTGAAGGAGGCGTTTTATCTCCGCTGCCAGCGCATCTTTTATGAGGTTTTAGAAACCGTCGGGTATGAACTGCATGTTGAAATGCCGGATTATGACGAGGAGAAAGCAAACGCGACGTTCCAAAATGCGGCGGCGCAGCACCGAAAGGGACAGCTTTCGGACGAACAGTATTTCGACTATCTGATAAAATGCGTGCAGCTGTACCCGTACAAGCCCAGCATATATGGAGAACTGTATCGACTGCATCCGGAGGACGATAAAGAATTACAGTCGCTGTCCGAATATCTGCATTTGCGGGAAGAATATCTGAAGCAGAGGGCGGCGGTCATTGGAGCACAGCTTTCCTATATTGCGGACATGCCGAGCGATACGATCATCGCAGTACAGAAGAAAATACAGGCGCTTGACGAGCTGGCGGAACGCTATCACGCAGCGGATGATAATGACTGGCTGAGCGAGAAAAACAAGGCACAGGCGAAGCTGCAAGAGCTGCTCCGGCTGAAGGATGAGCAGGAGCGCACCGCACTGGGCGTTCTCCTGCCGACAAAAGAGGAAGCGGACCTCGTTCGCATGGAATGGAGGCAGGTATCTGCTGTTCTGGATGACTATCCGTACCTGTCAGACATTGGTGCGGCACGAAAGTGCGCCGAAGCGCTGAAGAAAATTTCGGTCACGCATCCTCTGGTGCGCGAACAGGTCGAGCGGGTAGAAGACCAGGTGGTCATTTTACAGGCGAAGCAGGGTTCGTTCCAGGAGGAGATGACGCGGCAGTACCGGAAGATTTTCGGCAGTGCAGAACTTGGGGAATCCCTCGTCAATATCGACAGCGAGTACGATGAGGACTCAAATGCCGAGCTTGACCCGGAGAGCGAAAAATTTATCAATATGATCTGCGATATGACGGTCGAAAGAATGCTGCTGTACAGCATGACAAGGCAGGTGCTGTGTCTGACTGACACCATGCTGCACATCGCTACATTCGAGAACGAGCAGGCGCATTTTGTCCATTTTCCACTGTACGGAGACAGAATTGAGATCGAATTTCCGTCCAGTACCATGATGGAGCTGCATACGCGCACGCAGAGAGCGCAGTTTTCACTGGAAGACCTCGAAAACGTGCCGCAATTCAAGGAAAAGCTGCAAGTATTGCTCCGCGAAGCATCGATTTGCAGACTGCTGCCGTTTTCGGGTGCACTCAGCTGCAAACGTCTGCTCAGCCGGTTCGCGGCAGAACTGCCGCAGATCGATACCGAACGCCGAGACCGGATTGCGGAGCGAATGCAGCTGCTGAAAGATGCCGTGCTGTGCAGCAACCCATTCCCGGGGCAGGTACAGCAGGTGCTCCCTAATCCGATGTCGCGGTGGCAGACCGGAGAAGATGTCTGGCAGAGGATGTGCAGCATTGCGGAACAGCAGGAGCCGCCTGAAATCCCGACGGTGCTTTATCGGGACGCGCCAGAGGGCGCACAGAAACTCACGGCGTTCTTTACCGACCGGGCGGTGTACCGGCTGAACGGCGATGCGTGTGAACGGCTTGCACTGAATGAGATTACGGAAATGACAGTGCATGCCACGTTAGCTGAACCGTATCTTCAGCTGAGCAGTACGGTCGTTCTTCCGGCGGAAGAGATCGGTCCGCATCATCTCGGCGAGTTCGCACAGCTGGTCGGCAATATCGTGCATGTGCTGCTTGGCGGCGTGATTGCGGAAGCGCTCTGCGAGCCTCCGCAGGAAGAGCCTGCGCTGCCCGCATCGCCGTCTGCATCGTCGGTTCGGTTTTGCCCGTCCTGCGGCGAGGCAGTAGAAGAGGGCGCACGGTTCTGCGGCAGCTGCGGTGAGCCGCTCTTCCGGTACTGCGCTTCGTGCGGTGCGGAAAACGATATAAGCGCCATGTTCTGTATGGAATGCGGCGAGAAAATGATGTAAACAGAGGAGAATTACAATGGCAATCAAAGATGCAACCTGTCCGGCCTGCGGAAAGTCGATCAAGCTGAATGATGAGAAACCGTTCGGCTTTTGCAGCTTCTGCGGACATAAGATCGATACGGCAGAGTATTTCAGCGCTAAAGTGCCTAAAGCGTCTGCTGTTCAGGCAGAAACGGATAAGCCGGAGCCTGCGGCAGCACCAATCTCGGCTCCGACTCCAACTCCGGCAGCAGCGCCCTCCATCAAGATTACGCAGGATGCGCAGAGCAGCGCAATCAGCCAGATCGAAGCGATGTATACGCTCTGCTCGACCGAACAGGAATACATGGGCCTGCGTCAGCGCGTACTTGATGGAACTTACTCCGACCAGGACAAGGCGGTCATGGTATCCGAGCTGGACCGGCTGATGAGCAAGCGGCTGCACGACGAACTGGCACTGGAGGCAGACCTGCCTGCGGCAAAAGAAGAGGTCTCCAAACTCGCGATGGGAACGGTATTGATCGCCGTTATCGGCCTTGTCGTGACGATGTTTTTCCCGATTGCGCTGCTGATTACCGCCGTTCTGGTGCTGTGCTGCATCGCGGGCGGCGCGAAGGACCGCAAGAGAAAGAAACAGTGCGTCCGGGCGCATAAGCGTCTGGAGCAGTACCGCAAGCTCGGATATAAGCTTTGATTGAGACGCTATCAATGCAAAAAATTCCGGCCGTGTCGTATTGACAAAGCCGGAGCGCACGTTATAATCAAACAGAAAGGGACGCTGTTACCGCAGTCAGTCCCTAATTGATCAAAACTTAAAGTAGTCATTGACCGTTTCGGAGTCCACCCGAGCGGTCAATGCGCTTTTGTGCAGAAAAATGCACAGCAAAAATGCCTCACAGTGCGCCTGTCGAGATGCTTCGTAACATCCTGCGGCTTCACGATACACAAGCCGTGCTCGCACTCTGCGTAGTCGTTCGAGCACAGTTCTGTAGAGAACCTTGCGAAAAAATAATGAATATTTATATAGCTAATTGTACGATAATGTCTTATCTGCTGGGGATATGTCGGTTTACTCCGGCTTTGTTAATTTTCATGAAATTTTCGAAACACTCTGGTGAAAATTCTGATGTGAAAAATCAGCAGATTTTCAGGGGATGGAGGGGACGGACGCGCGGAAATCTGTCACAGGGGCGAAAAATCAGCAAGCACTTTTTCAAAATAGGGAAAATGTGGTAAAACGGCACTTGCCGTGTTCGGACGATTTCCTTAACGGTATCTTAACACGGAGATGCAAAATTCGGGAAATTATTTGTATAAAATGCTGTCTGGAATACGGAATTTCGACGCGATAGGGAAATAATGGATATTACACGAAAAAATCATACTTTATTCCTTCGAAATCTTATGATATAACTTTTGTATAGGCAGGAGGTAAGCTGGAAATACAGAATCAAAAGGAAGGTCGTGTATAAGATGAAGAATAGAATTGAGCGGGGAACTGGGCTGTATGCGGAAAATCTGCGCACGATTGCTGCGAGAGAAATTGAATTTCGCTTAACGCCATATATCTTTAATCTCGGCATCCCGCCGCACGTTTCGGGGTACAATTATCTGCGTGATGCGGTGATTGAGCTGCTGCTCGAGCCTGCGGCACAGGTCGGAGTGACAAAATGTGTATATCCGAGCGTTGCCGCCATGTACGGCACAACGGTGCACGCGGTGGAGCGTTCGGTGCGGCACGCGATCACGTCGGCATGGAATGGCGGCGGCCTGCGCCGGGTGAAGGGCGATCCGCAAAATACGATTCTGAGATTTCACAGCAGACCGACAAACAAAAAATGTATCATGGCGCTCGCACAGATGATGCAGGAACAATATGGGAACCAGATTCCCGACTGGTATGGCGATGCGGTATGTAACGAAACCGAATGACAGGAATACACCGGATTACCCAGGCATCTGAATGCCCTCAGCTTTTACTGGACTTTTTCGACAGGCAAAAAAATCTCCCGGCCGGCGAGAGAAACCGGTCGAGCGTGTCGGCATTCAGAATCGTTTCGGCCAGGTCGGTCCGCAGGATTTCCTGATGAAGCAGTACAGCCACACGGCCGAGGACATCGCGGCAGCAGCATTGCGCGCCATCGCTCGCAGGAACGGATAATCTGACAGATTGTGTAATCTCTCCGGGGAAGCTCTGGGCAGAGAGGAACCGGAGGGATTTTTTACGTCGAAAACCGCACAGCACACACGGAAAATCTGGTGATCCTGCTGCAAATCGGTTCTTTGGTTTTATGGAAAACCACAAAGATAAATTATTTCGGAAAAAGCGGTTGACAATCCGGCAGGGGACGCGCTACAATAACAGCGTCAGGTAACGAGTACGTACTCGTAAAGAGAACGAGGACGTACACGCTGACAGAAATACCGATGAAAGCGAGGCGAAAGTTCGGCATGAGTGTTACCATGAAGGAAATTGCCGAACGCGCCGGCGTTCATCCGTCAACCGTTGATAAGGTCGTGCATCACCGCATCGGCGTCAGCGATGAGGTCCGCGCGAGGGTGCAGGCCATCATCAACGAACTGGGTTACACGCCCAACCCGACCGGCCGCGTTTTGCAGCGGCAGGGCAAGAAATACCGCATTTCCGCGATCCTTGTGGATGTTGACGCGCTGCCGTACCTCAAAAGCGGCATCGAGCAGGGCGTGAAGGAGCAGGACGGCTTCGACATCGAAGTCACCTACGCCGTCACCGGTTTCCAGGAGGCAAGACTCCAGAGCCAGTACATCGACAAGGCGGTCAACGACAAGGCCGACGGTATCATCGTCAGCCCGATCAACGCGGACAACGTGCGGCGCGCGATCGACCGTGCGGCGGACGTCGGTATCCCGGTCATCACGACCGACGCCGACATCGACGGTTCGCGCAGAACGTGCTGCGTCAGCATCGACAGCGCGCGCGCAAGCCGCATTGCAGGCCGTCTGATGGGGCAGTTTCTGGACGGAAAGGGTAAGATCGCCATCATTTCGAGCGCGGTTTCGTCGGAAAACAACAACTATTACGTACAGATGCGCGAGCACGGCTTTACGGATTTTCTGCAAAGAGAATACCCGCAGGTCGAGATCGTGTCCTGCATCGAGAGCTTCGAAAATCCGCAGATCACCTATGAAAAGACCATGCAGCTGCTCCGGGACGAACCCGAGCTGCGCGGTATCTACATCACATGCGGCGGCGTGGCGCAGGTCGGCAGAGCGCTGATCGAAAGCGGCAGAGCCGACAGCGTGCGTGTGCTGTGCTACGAGAACTATCCCGAGATCGTGGAGCTGATGCGGCAGGGCGTGATAGACTGGACGCTCGGCGGCGACAAGGCGCAGCAGGGCGCGCTCCCGGTCAAGCTCATCATGGATGAGCTCGTGTTCGGCCGAAAGCCTGCGACAGATCGGATTTACACCGACACCCGTATTTTGGTGAAGGAATGTTTCGCATAAAAGATATTTGCTGAAAGACGCAAATATTTTTTATGGAGATTTACGAGTACGTCCTCGTAAACGGAAAACGGGAGAATACAGGCTTTGAGAATTTCATTACTGAGAAAAGATATTTGCTGAAAGATGCAGATATTTTTTATAAAACGTTACGAGGACGTACTCGTAACACGAAAAATATTGAAGTACAAATAAACGGAATTGCTCGCAAAAAGTTTGCCTCGTGCAAATATTTTTTATAGAGAGTTACGAGGACGTCCTCGTAAATAAAAATGAGAAGAACTGACATGAATTAAGGAGGAAAATATCATGGAAGAACTGAGAATCGGTCTGGTAGGCACCGGCGCAATCGGCCGTACCCACATTGAACGCATCAACAACACCCTGCAGGGCGGCAAGGTTGTTGCCTGCGCGGATGCAAACATCGACTTCTGCAAGTCGGTTGCCGAGAAGTACGGCATCAAGGCTTACGAAAAGGGCGAGGACATGATTGCGTCCGACGAAATCGACGCAGTAGTCGTTACCACGCTCGACCCGTTCCACGAGCAGTACGTCATGGCAGCGATCAAGGCCGGCAAGTACGTTTTCTGCGAGAAGCCGCTGGCTCCTGAGGCTGATGCCTGCAAGCGCATCGTTGAGGCCGAGATGGCAGCCGGCAAGCAGCTGGTTCAGGTTGGCTTCATGCGCCGCTATGATCCGGGTTACGGCCAGCTGAAGAAAGCTATCGACTCCGGCAAGTACGGTCTGCCGCTCATGCTGCACTGCGTACACCGCAACTACGATGCACCGGGCTTCACCACCTCGATGCCGGTTGAGAACTCCATGATTCACGAAATCGACGTTCTCCGCTGGCTGCTCGGCGAGAACTACAAGACCGCTGAAGTCGTATTCCCCAAGACCACCCGCAATGCAGAAGGCGAGCTGCGCGACCCGCAGATCATGTATCTGACCACCGAATCCGGCGTGCGCATTGATGTCGAGTCCTTCGTAAACTGCCGCTACGGCTATGACGTTCGCTGCGAGGTCGTCTGCGAGGAGGGCTGTCTGAACCTGCCCGAACCGGCCAATGCGATGATCCGCACCAACGATGCCCGCGTTACCCCGATCTGCCATGACTGGTCCGAGCGTTTCCCCGAGGCATACAACATTGAATTCCAGTCCTGGATCAACGCCTGCAAAGAAGGCCGCGTAGACGGTCCGTCCGCTTGGGACGGCTATGTTGGTCAGGTGACCGCAAAGGCAGCTTCCAAGGCTCGCGATACGCAGACCGTTGTAGAGATTCACTACGACGAGATGCCGGACTTCTATAAAAAGTAACACCAATTTTCTCTTTCTCTTCTCTGTTGTGCCGCGGTGCATCGGACATCGCGGCACCTGCTGAAAAAATCGTTTGGAAAGGACAAACAACTATGAGATTTTGCTTAAATACCGACTGCCTCGGCTACATGCCGTTTGAAGAAATGCTGGACACGGTTGCCGCTCTCGGCTACGAGTCCATCGAGATTGCTTGCGGTAACTGGTCCAAGGCACCGCACATCGACCTCGATGTCATGCTGGCCAGCGAGGAAACCCGCAAGAACTACATGGACGCGATTGCAAAGCGCGGTCTGGTGCTCGAAGTGCTCAACTGCTCGGGCAACCAGCTTGCACCGAATGAGGAAGGCAAGCAGCATCAGGAGGTCGTAGAAAAGACCTTCAAGCTGGCCGGTCTGCTCGGCATCAAGAAGATCGTCATGATGTCCGGCTGCCCGGGCGGCTCGGCGGAGGACCACACGCCGAACTGGATCGTAACGAGCTGGCCGCCGATCACCACCAAGATCCTGAACTGGCAGTGGGACGAGGTACTGATTCCGTACTGGAAAAAGACCATTGAGCTCGCGAAGGCCAACGGCATCGAGAAGATCGCGCTCGAGAATCACGGCTGCCAGATGGTCTACAACCCGGAAACCCTCATTCGCCTGCGCGACGCTGTCGGCCCGATGGTCGGCATGAACCTCGACCCGA
>ENA-ORSQ01001558-ORSQ01001558.1-human-gut-metagenome-genome-assembly--contig:-NODE-1558-length-11675-cov-4.848623_pt1 | contig 11675 bp, 10 predicted proteins | sample MGYA00241900_ERZ509164 | MGnify/ENA primary metagenome ERZ509164 (study PRJEB26280, sample SAMEA2338807) | human gut metagenome | biome: human gut; feature: human-associated habitat; material: faeces...
CCCATCAAGGAGGGAGACGAGCCGCTGCCCGAGCTCCCTTAAAAATCAAAATGGAGGCTGCAATGAGCAAGTTCAAAGATATTTCTCTGGCGACCATCGTGCGGACGCTGTGTCTGGCGTTTGCACTGTTCAATCAGGTGCTCAGCGCCTGCGGGCATCCGATGATCCCGCTGGACAACGCGCAGATGGAGCAGTTCCTGACCAGCGTCATCACGGTCATCGCAGCACTGGTGAGCTGGTGGAAGAACAACTCGTTTACCAAGGAGGCCATTGAGGCGGACAAGGTATACGACAAGCTGGTGGCGAGCAGGAAGCGCGGAGACTGATATTTTTGTCGTGACACGGCAGAACAATGCATTGATATTTTACAGTGTGCATCGAGGGTCGTTCGTTCTGCCGTGACGAATACAGCACACGAGGGAAGCTGAGCCGGCTTGGCATCAAAATGGAGTCCTGACTGTGTGCGGGAAAAGTCTCATCGATATTTTTGCCCGGGTGGGCGAGAATTTCAGGGACTTTTCTTTTTTGAATTCTATCGCAAGGCAGAGTGGCGGCCTGAACTGACCGACATATCTGCGATACGCAATCCAACGATGTTGCCTTTTACGTTGAAAAAGTTGGATTGCATGTATTCTAGATTAGAAGGAATTTTTCAAAACGACCCATTACTCATGCCTGAAACGAGAAAAAACAGGACGCACACGCCCATTTTTGCCTGTAATATCCTTTTACAAAGACTTTTATAAAGAAAAGAGGTTTACGGCATGAAAGAAGTTCCGGTATGGGAGAAAACGACCCTTACATTGGAAGAAGCCGCGGCTTATACGGGAATAGGCGAGAACCGGCTGCGGGACATCACCAACGACGAGCAGAACCTTGTGCTCTGGGTGGGAACCAAACGGCTCATCAAGCGCAGGGCGCTGGAGAAGTACATCGACCGGACCTATTCCGTGTAAGATGGCTGGCATCCGGGGCTTTGGTGTGGTATACTCGGGGTGTCACATCAGAGCTTCTTATAATGTAAGGAGTTCTACTATGAAACGAAGAAAAGACAATAAGGGAAGAGTGCTGAAGGAAGGGGAGAGCCAGAGGAAGGACGGGAGGTATCAGTACAGGTGGACGGATCGGCGAGGCGAAAGGCACATCCTTTATGCGATGGACCTGAAAACCCTGCGGGACAAAGAGGACGAAGTGGAGGAGATGCGGCGCAGCGGCATCAACGTGCTTTCCGCTAACATGACGGTGATGGAACTGATGTTGAAATTTGCGGAGATACGAAAGCTATCTATAAGGAAAAACACGAGGGCGAACGCCAAGTGTATCATCTCGGTTCTCAAGGAGCACCCAATCGCGGACAGAGATATTTCGTCCGTTACCAGGAGCGAAGGAAAGATGTTTGTAATAGGCCTGTACGAAGATGGCTATGCTTACGGCACAATAGAGAATTTCAAGGTCGCACTGCTTCAGGCGTTTGGGTCTGCCTGTGAGGACAAGCTTATCGCTGAAAATCCTTTCCGATTCACGCTATCCAAGGTGATCCCGAAAGAAGAAAAAGAAAAAGCGATCCTGACGGAGGAACAATACGAAAGACTGATCGACTTTTGCCGCGAAAACAGAAGATTGACAAAGCATCTCGATGAGGTAATAATATTACATGAGACCGGGCTGCGCGTAAGTGAATTCTGCGGGTTGACCGTGGATGACGTGGATCTCGAGAGAAATGTTGTGCGAGTGGAGCATCAGTTGATCTATTACGCCGGGAAATTGTTCATCGAAGCCCCCAAAACAAAGCAGGGGGTGCGAACGATCCCGATGTCTGCGAAGGCAAAAGAAGCTTTCGAGCATATGATCGCGATTCGCCCTCGGCTGGATAAGGAACCGGTTGTGGATGGGTACAGCGGATTTTTTCAGATAACGCCATACGGCAAGCCAAGGCGAACACCGAGTGTCGAAGCCAACCTGAAAAAAATCATAATGAAATACAATGAGTCTCATCCTCAGGATACCTTACCGCTCATCACCCCGCATTCACTCCGACATATGTTTTGTACCAGACTTGTGCTATCAGGAATGAACCTGAAAGCCATACAGTATATTATGGGGCATAAGAAGATGGAGATGACCCTTGAACTCTACAGTCACATGAACGAGAAAAACGCTATCAAAGCGTTTCGGCACTATATGGCCTCTGACACCAATTTTGACACCAATTCCCATAAAAATATGTAGAGTTATAAGGAAATACGTGGATATAGGAAATGGAGGAAGAAAAACTGACAACATGAAAAACGACTGTATTTCGGTAGAAAATACGATGGGTCGGTATTTTTTGAGGCATCTTGAAGATGCTGTATTTTTGTGAAAAAGGGTAGTAAAATTATGGAAACAAGTTATTTGAAAACGCTGGAACTGGACAAGATCATTGCCCGGGCGGCGGAGGGCTGTGTGTGCAGGGAGTCCCGCGAAAAGCTCCTTGCCATCGAGCCTCAGTGCGACCCCGATGAAGTGCGGTATGCGCTGGAACAGACCGATGCCATCAATTCACTGCTCATCAAGAACGGCTCGCCCCGCTTCGGTGGAGTAGAGGGCGTCAGTCAGCTGGCCGCCCGCGCCGTCAAGGGCGGTGTCCTTTCAATGGGTGAACTGCTGATGGTGGCCGGTGCGCTTCGCAACTTTCAGAACCTCGTCAGCTGGTATGGCTCTTCGGAACACGATGCACTTCCGACGGACGACTTATTCTATGCGCTGGCTCCTCAGCCGGGCCTTGAGCAGCAGATCTCAAGTGCCATCCTTGCACCGGATGCAATGGCAGATACGGCATCGCACACCCTGAACGACCTGCGCAAGAAGATCCGTGCGACTGAAAACAGCATCCGCGACCGTCTGGAAAGCATGGTGCGCAACATGGACACCTCAAAATATCTGCAGGAGAGTGTGGTCTCCATGCGCAACGGCCGCTACGTTGTCCCGGTCAAGAGCGAATACCGCGGCGAAGTGAGCGGCATCATCCATGACGTTTCCTCTACCGGTGCAACGGTGTTTGTGGAACCGCAGGCTGTCGTGGAAGCCAATGCCCGCATCCTGCAATACCGTGCACAGGAGGCGCAGGAGATTGAGCGCATTCTGGTGGCCTTTACCGCACAGGTGGCCGCTATTGAGCCGCAGTTTCAGTACAGCTACAAGGCCATGCTGGAAATCGACATCCTGCTGGCAAAGGCGCGGCTTGCACTGGAGCTGAAGGCCTTCAAGCCCGCTGTGCGGACGGATTCTTCCTTTAATCTGATCCGTGCCCGCCACCCGCTGATCGACCCGCAAAAGTGTGTTCCTGTGGATATTGCACTGGGCGGGGAATACGATTCACTTATCATCACCGGTCCGAACACCGGCGGTAAGACGGTCACCCTGAAAACCGCCGGTCTGCTGTGCGCCATGGCGCAGTGCGGTTTTTTGATTCCTGCTGACGAGCGCAGCGAGATCTGCGTGTTTGATGAATTTCTGGTGGATATCGGCGACGAACAGAGCATTGAGCAGAGCCTTTCCACCTTCTCTGGCCACATGAAAAAAATCACCGGTATTCTGGAACTGGCTATGCCGCACACCCTTGTGCTGCTGGACGAGCTGGGTGCCGGTACCGACCCCGCTGAGGGTGCCGCGCTGGCAGTTGCCATCATTGAGGAGCTGCGCCGCCGTGGCGTACTGCTGATGGCGACCACCCACTATGCGGAACTGAAGGTCTTTGCACTGGAGACTAAGGGTGTGGTCAACGCCAGTTGCGAGTTTGATCTGGAGACCCTGCGTCCCACCTATAAGCTGAGCGTGGGTGTACCGGGCAAATCCAACGCATTCCTGATCAGCGAAAAACTGGGCATCCCCAGCCGCGTCATTGAAGCGGCTCAGCAGCATCTGTCTGCCGAGGATAAGCGTCTGGATGCGGTTCTGGGTCAGCTGGACGACCTGAAGCTGCAGCTGAAGGAAAGCCAGAACGAAGTGGAGCAGCTGCGCAACGAAGCTTCCCATCAGCTGGAAGCCGCCCGCAAAAAACGGGATGAGTTGATCCAGCAGGGCGAGAATGAATTGGAAGCCGCCCGTGCCAAGGCGCGCACGCTGGCACAGCAGGTGGAAACACAGGCCTACGCACTGACCGACGAGCTGCGCCAGCTGCAAAAGGACGAGCGCATGAGCGCCCAGCAGAAGGCGCAGCGTGCCCGCGAAATTGCCAAAAAGGAGACCGAAAAGCTGTTTGCCGGTACGGAGGTGGTGCATAACCCCGTCAAGGAGTTTGTGCCGCTGAAGGAGGTAAAAGTGGGACAGGAGGTCTGCATTGCAGAACTGAACCAGCTGGCCACCGTTCTGGCGCTGCCTGATAAAAACGGCGATGTGCTGGTGCGTGCCGGTATCATCAAGACTAAGGTGCCCCTCAAGGGCTTGAAGCAGCCGGAAAAGCTGGTAAAAGAACCCACTGCACCTAAGACTAAGACAAAGGCGCAGCAGCGTTATTCTCGCCTGACCGGCGATACCAACCGTCCCAACGGCAGGGTAGAGCGCGTACAGCGCACCGCCAAAATGGAGTGCAACCTGCTGGGACTTACGGTGGATGAGGCGCTGTCGGAGGTGGACTCCTTTATTGACCGCGCCATCCTGAACGGACAGACAGTAGTCTATCTGATCCACGGCAACGGCACCGGCGCACTGCGCACTGCCATCCATAAGCATCTGCGCGGCAACCGCATGGTAAAAAGCTTCCGTCTTGGCCGTTACGGCGAAGGCGAAAGCGGCGTGACGGTTGTAGAACTGAAATAACCCCAAAGGACTGCCTTTTGAAAAATTGGCAGTCTTTTTTTGTTGCAGTGCAAGGAAAAGGCGAGTATACTCGTATTATATAAATAGGAATGTAAAACGAACAGGAAGTAAAGCTTTATGCCAACCAGTCAGCGCAGACCAGTAAATAAACATAGCAAACGTAAAACGCACCGCTGCAAAACGAGGAACCGGTTTTTACACGGTTTGCTGTTTGTTTTTGCGGCATTGATGCTCTGTTTCGGCCTGTTTTTATGGAAGGCGACGCTGGAACTGAACGTGCCCGCAGAACCTGCAGTCTCGGCCGCAGAGGATGATTTTCGTCCTGTGGTGGGCGACCCGCCGTATCGTGTGGCAGTGGACGCCGGACATGGCGGCAGTGACCCGGGCGCAAGGGGAGAGGTCGAAGAAAAACAGGTCACCGCAGCCACGGCTGCTGCGCTGCTCCAATGGTTAGAAGAGGATTCGAATTACATCCCGCTGCAAACCCGGGAAAGCTTTGATGCAACCGCTACGCCTGCCCAGCGTGCAGCCGCAGCCAGCGCCCAAAGCCCGCAGCTGCTGCTGTCCATCCACGGCAACTCCGCAGCCAATGGCTCTACGGCATCCGGCTTTGAGTGTTATCCGGCAGTGCCCGGGCGTACATGGCATCAGGAAAGTTTTTATTTTGCAAAACTGCTGGCCGGTGGAATGCAGAGCATCGGCGCAAGGCTGCGCGGGCGAGGGGGAGTGCGTTACATTTATTATCTGGAAAACGACCAGAAGCAGCTGGTGGAGAATACCTACACGCAGGTGCGGCCTGAGCGCAGCTTTACGCTGCTGGAGGATGTGGATTGTCCGGCGGTGTTGGCAGAGCAGTGCTTTGTAACGAATGCCGAGGATGTAGAGCGCTTTGGTAGCGAGGAGAGCTGCAAGACTGTGGCGCGCATTTATTACGAAGCCATCTGTGCATACTTTGGCACAGAACCGTTGCCAGTAAAATGAGCATCGCTTCACCAAAGCAGAAGAAACGATACCGCTAACGCACTAGAACAGCTACCGCAGGCATAAGTTGAACGCTTGAACATACTGGTAATATGTCCAGCGGCGCAGAAGCGGGCGTGTGTAAACTGAATAGCATCCACAGAAGCTGCCGAAAATCTGACAGAAAGAGAGAAGGGCAGCTTCTCTTTTTAATTGCACCTGTTTCGTATAACGCACGTTATGCGAAACATAGGGAAGCGAAAAATGCCCATTTCCCGGATTTTTGGCGTTCCAGCCTCAGCTGGCTCATTTTCGGGCTTAGTTCAGCCGTTCTGCACATTCTGCAATTTTTATCATATTTTATGGTTTTATTTGTCTCATGCTTACAGATGCTTCCTGTGTTATGTGCTGCTGCATCGGTTCATTTGTAATTCATTTTATTCCAGTAAGCATCTAGGTGCTTGCTTTATAACATTTGTTTTTGTGTAGACATTACGTTGCGCGTTTCTATGGATGCTCCTGTATGTATTGCTGCTGACTGCTTATAATGTAAATTATAAAGACCCATGACGTTATCCGGTCAAGCCGGATAACGTCATGGGTCTTTGAATCGTCTCAGACGTTTTGTGCAGGTTTAAGTATCGCGCGATGAATCGTCTATTTCATCGTTGGACATTGCCGAGATATCTGCCCGGAAGCCATCCTGTGCAGCGCCCTCAAAGGCCGCCATAGGGCCGGACGGCTCAGAAACGGCCTCTCCCGCCGGGTCATTTTCAACAGATGTCTCCCCTGCTGCATCTGTTGTATCCAAACTTGCTTTTGCAGCATTGATGGGTAGTACCTTGCCCAGCGGGTTTTCCTCAATGGCAGAGCGCACCTGAAATTCTTGTAAGTGCGTATAAATTTGTGTTGTTCCCACACTGCTGTGCCCCAGAAGCTGCTTGAGGGTAAGGATATCCACATTGCCGGTCTGATACATCAGCGTTGCGGCGGTGTGCCGCAGCTTATGGGTGGAAAAGCCCTTCAGCCCCGCAGCCTTCATTGCACCGGAGATCAGCTGTTCTACTCTGCGGTTCGAAATACGTTCCTTGCGCATACGGGTAATAAACACCGCTTTTTCCTTGGGTGAAAGTCCCTCCATGGTGTTGCGCTTGCGCAGATATAGTTGCAGTGCCTCCACGCAGGCATCATTCAGGTAGACCATACGCTCTTTATGGCCTTTGCCGAACAGGCGGATCTGACGCTGCTCTAAATCGATGTCTCCAAGGTCCATGCCTACCAGTTCCGCAAGACGCATACCGCAGTTGAGGAACAGCACCACCATGCAATAATCCCGCTCCGGGAAATCACTCTGGGTCTGGGTGCTCTCCAAAAGCGAAATGGATTGCTCTGCCGTCAGGTACTTGGGCAAGACCTTATCCTGTTTGGGCGGGCGGATGGCCGCCGTAGGGTCCTCGGATAAGCGGTTGACCTGATTGACCAGATAATCATAAAAACCGTGCAGACTGGCCAGCCGCCGGGCGGTAGAGGATTTTTTGTTGCCGCACTCCCGGTTTAAAAAGTACAGATATTCGTAGATATCCTCTTTTGTTATGCTGCCCCAGAAGGCCGTATCCAGCCCCTTGGGATCGATCTCTTTGAATTCTGCATCCGTGGCCACAAGCCCGCGGCGGCGCTTCATAAAGCGGCTGAAGGAGCGCAGGTCACAGTAATAACTGAACGCCGTATTGGCACTTTTGCCGGCGATCACCTCAAGGTACCGCACATATTCTACAATATCCGGCGCAGCATCCTCAAAGGGTGCGTGTTTGCCGGGGTTTCTTTCGTCCAGATAAATCGACATAGCTTCCTCGTTTCATCACAGGCGGTCATTTTTTAGCGCATTGATGGCATCTGCGATATACGCCGCACCGACCAGCTTCATGCCGGGATAATCTGCGGCATTCAGGTGTGCAAGGCTGTGCTTTGGGATAACAGCCCGCTCAAAGCCGATACGCTCAGCCTCGTGCAGGCGCTGTTCCAGATTGGGCACACTGCGCACTTCCCCGCCCAGACCTACCTCTCCGATAGCGATAAGCTTATCACTGACCGGGCGGTCCAGCAGCGAGGAGACCATACTCAGGCAGACTGCAAGGTCGCAGGCGGTATCTCGCAGTGCAATGCCGCCCACAATATTGACGTAAACATCCAGATTTCCAAAGAAGTACCCTGCCCGCTTTTCCAGCACGGCGATCAAAAGGTTCGTGCGGTTATAGTCGTATCCGCTGCAGGCGCGACGGGGTGCCGGAAAATTCGTCTTGGTGGCAAGCGCCTGTATCTCGCTTAGGATAGGACGGCTACCCTCCATGGTGCATGCCACGCAGTTGCCGGAAACGCCCAGCGGACGTCCTTCCAGCAGCATCTGGGAGGGGTTTTCAATCTCGGCAAGTCCTGTGCCGGTCATATCGAACATTCCCAGCTCATTGGTGGAGCCATAGCGGTTTTTGGCTGCCCGCAGAATGCGGTACGGCAGCATCTTGTCGCCCTCAAAGTAGAGCACCGTATCCACGATATGTTCCATGACCTTGGGGCCTGCAATTGCGCCGTCCTTGTTCACATGACCCACGATAAACATGGGAATCTCCTGCTTTTTGGCTACCGCCAGCAGCCGGGCGGCACTCTCCTTCACCTGACTGACCGTGCCGGACGAGGACGAGATATCCATGCAGCGCATGGTCTGGATGGAGTCAATGACCACAAGGTCCGGCTTTTCTTTTTCGATCAGACCGCAGATCTCATCCACGTCATTTTCCGCCGCCAGAAAGATGTTATCCTGCGGTACCTTCAGCCGCGCTGCACGCAGCTTGACCTGCCGGACAGACTCCTCGCCGGTGATATACAATACGCTGTGCTGGTTGGAGATGGCGCCGCACAGCTGTAACAGCATAGTGGATTTACCCACGCCCGGCTCACCGCTCAAAAGCACCACGCCGCCCAGCACGATGCCGCCGCCCAATACGCGGTCCAGCTCCGAGATACCGGTCAGGATGCGGCTTTTTTCCTCCGTGGTGCTGATCTCTGACAGCCGCCGGGCGGTCAGGGTGGTCACGCCCTCCTGACGAGCCGCGGCAGCCTGACGGGCGGCAGGAGTCCCCGCCTTTGGCGCTTCAGCAACAACATCCTCGTTCATGGTATTCCAGCTGCCGCAGCTGGGGCATCGCCCCATCCAGCGGGGGCTTGTCTCTCCGCAATTGGAGCATACATAGACGGATTTTAGTTTCATGTCTGTCCCTCATTTATTATGGTCTTTTGTTATTGTAACACACTGCGCCAAAACCCGCAAGAAAAGGATGCCATTTACAGGCGGCTGCCCAAATACGAAAGTCCTGCCGCTGCACCGCAAAGCGGCAGCAGCACCACCATGGTCAGCAGATACTGCCCCAGCAGTGCCTGCACCCCGGGGCGGGCTTGTCCGCCGGGATGCTTGCGGAAAGAATATGCGTGGATTCGGCTGCTGACCTGCAAAGCGCAGGCCCCAAAAAAGCACAGACAACCACTTGCTGCTGCCGCCGGTAAGCCTGTCCATAGCAGTGCCGGAAGTATTGCTTTCCACCCGCCTGCGGCGCAAAGCTGTACCATAAGCAGCCCGCTGCCCAAGCCGTACAACATCATATTGCCAAAGATCATTACTGGGCCAAGGGCAGAAAGTCCCAGTAACAGAAACAGGCTGACCACAAGGCCGAGTGCCAGATATTCCATGCCGAAAAGCTGTACAGCCCCCTGCATACCGCTCGGTGTAAACAGCCCTTGCCACGCTTCCAGATAATACCGCAATAGCTCTGCCTGCCGGGCATCGCATACGGCCTGTAACACACCGGCTGCCGTACACCCCAGCAGAAACGCCGCAGCCAGCAGCCAGCAATCCCGGGTGGCGTGGCGCTTTGCCGGGATGCAGGACTCTTTTTGCGTCAATTGCCCTTCCGCCTGTGCCGGTACAGGCGGAAGGGCAGGCTCTGCTGTTTGCACCGGTAGGTCGACCGTCTGCGGCAGCAAAGAAAAGTTTTCTTCTGATTTTGTCTGTTCATAGATCCACATACGCTGTTTTCTCCCTCTGATGGATTCGATTTGCCGGATCGATCAACGAAGCGTGTGTCTGCGACTGCGCAGGGTGACTCCAAGAAGCCCACCAATGCAACCGCAGAGTAGCACCGCCAGAAGGCGGCATACCACAGCAGGCTCAGCGGCTGTGCCGTTCCATATAGCAGAAAGCGCCAGCGGCACTGCCAGAAATGTACTTTGGAGCAGTCCGGTCAGCAGACCGCGCGCCTTTTTACGAAACGCTGCCGTCAGTGCACACAGCAGGCTGCCCATGCACACGGCTGTTGTGGCAAGTATCGGCACTACACTGCCGGAGCAGCCCTGCCCTGCCATCAGCTGCGCAAAACATGCCAAAGCTGCCGCCGTTACAGCTACCCCCAGCACCCCGAAAAGCAGAAACGAAAGAAGCTCCGCCGGGAAACCTCGAGACTCAGACATAACAAAACCGCCTCCCTGCACATAGTCTATGCAGGGAGGCGGTTCATGTATGCACGGTGTAAACGCTTACTTCTTGTCGGCAGGAGCCTTGTCCATGTTCAGCTTTTCGACCGAAGAGATCGCAGACTTGGTGAAGCGGATCTTCACGCGGTCAGCGCCGGTCTCCAGAACAAAGGTGTCATCCTTGATGGCGACAACGCGGCCAATGACACCACCGATGGTGGTGACCTGATCGCCGATCTCCAGACTGCTGCGCATAGCGGCATCCTTCTTTTCCTGCTTCTTCTGAGGACGGTAGATCATGAAGTACAGCAGGACCAGCATCAGTGCCAGCGTGAAGAACAGGCTGATATAGCCTTCGGACGTGGTAGTCAGAAATTGCATGGGGCAAAATCTCCTCTCAAAAATTCAGATAATGCTATTATACCCTCTTATCAGCCTTGTTGCAAGGCTAAAGTTTAAATTCGGGTATCCAGAAGTTTAACGTATCTGTCATGGAAGGCGGTAAAGGTGCCGGCATCCAGTTCGTCCCGGATACGTTCCATCAGATGATTGTAGAACCACAGATTGTGCATCACGGTCAGGCGCATACCCAACATCTCATCTGCCTTGAGCAGGTGCCGGATGTAGGCGCGGGAATAGTTGCGGCACACCGGGCAGCCGCAGGCGGGGTCAATGGGACGCTCGTCCCGCTCGTACTCGGCATTTTTGATGTTAATGATGCCGCTCCATGTATTCAGGTGGCCGTGGCGGGCATTGCGGCTGGGCATAACGCAGTCAAACAAGTCTACACCGCGTGCTACGGCCTCGATGATGTTGCCGGGTGTGCCGACGCCCATCAGGTAGCGCGGTTTGTCTGCCGGCATATAGGGCTCGACGGCGGCGATGGTGTCGTACATCTCCTGCGTCGTCTCCCCCACCGCGAGGCCGCCGATCGCATAGCCGGCCAGATCCAGTTCTGCGATCTTTTTCATATGCTCAATGCGCAGATCATGAAAGACCGTACCCTGATTGATGCCGAAGAGCACCTGGCCGGGATTGACCGCATCGTCGCGGCCGGTATAGTCATCGAGCGCCGCCTTGCACCGCTTCAGCCAGCGGTAAGTCCGGTCGCAGGAATTTTTCACATAGTCATAGGGCGAAGGGATCTTAATGCACTCGTCAAACGCCATCGCGATATCAGAACCGAGGTTCGCCTGAATGCGCATACTCTCCTCCGGCCCCATGAAGATATGCCGCCCGTCAACATGGCAGTTGAAGGCGACACCCTCCTCCGTGATCTTACGAAGCTGCGCCAGAGAAAAGATCTGAAATCCGCCGCTATCCGTCAGGATCGGTTTATCCCACGTCATGAATTTATGCAGACCGCCGAGGTCGCGGATCAGCTCATCTCCGGGTCG
>ENA-ORSQ01001561-ORSQ01001561.1-human-gut-metagenome-genome-assembly--contig:-NODE-1561-length-11659-cov-10.764305_pt1 | contig 11659 bp, 8 predicted proteins | sample MGYA00241900_ERZ509164 | MGnify/ENA primary metagenome ERZ509164 (study PRJEB26280, sample SAMEA2338807) | human gut metagenome | biome: human gut; feature: human-associated habitat; material: faeces...
AGCACACGAATGCGCACTGGTTGCAGCCAACGCACTTAGAAGCATCCCACTCAGGGACATTGACGGCAGTGCCGCGCTTCTCATATGCAGAAGCACCCTGCTCCCACTCGCCGTTTGCATTTGCAACGAAAGCGGAGACGGGGAGGCTGTCGCCGTCCATACGAGCGATGGGCTCCATGACGTCGCGGATCTGCTTGACCAGTTCCGGACGGCCAGAGAGAGCCTTCGGAGCGGGATCGGCTTCGGGGTTGGACCAAGAAGCGGGGACATCGACCTTGTGGATCGCGTCAACACCGGCATCGATGGCCTTCCAGTTCATCTCAACGACGTCCTGACCCTTCTTGCCGTAGCTCTTCTGAGCTGCCTGCTTCATGAAGTTGACGGCGTCCTCGATGGGCATAACGTCAGCCAGCTTGAAGAAAGCGGACTGCAGGATGGTATTGGTACGCTTGCCCATACCGATCTCGATTGCCTTATCGATTGCGTTGATGGTGTACAGCTGGATGTTGTTGTCAGCGATGTACTTCTTTGCCTCAGCGTTCAGGTGCTGATCCAGCTCCTCATCGGACCACTGGCAGTTGATCATGAACACGCCGCCGGGCTTGACATCCTGAACCATCTTCATGCCCATGTGGATGTAAGCGGGGTTGTGGCAGGCCACGAAGTCAGCCTGGTTGATGTAGTAGGGGCTGCGGATGGGCTTGTCGCCGAAACGCAGGTGGCTGATGGTCACGCCGCCGGTCTTCTTGGAGTCATACTGGAAGTATGCCTGAACATACTTATCGGTATGGTCGCCGATGATCTTGACGGAGTTCTTGTTAGCGCCGACGGTGCCGTCGCCGCCCAGACCCCAGAACTTGCACTCCTTGGTGCCAGCAGCTGCGGTGATGGGAGCGGGCTTGACCTCGGGCAGGGACAGGAAGGTGACGTCATCGGTGATACCCAGAGTGAAACGCTCCTTCGGCTGATCCTTCTCCAGCTCCTTGTACAGAGCGAAGATGGAGGACGGGGGAGTGTCCTTGCTGCCCAGACCGTAGCGGCCGCCGGTCAGAACGATATCGTTCAGGCCAGCCTCACGCAGGGTAGCGGCAACATCCAGATACAGGGGCTCGCCCAGAGAGCCGGGCTCCTTGGTGCGGTCCAGCACAGCCACCTTCTTGGCGGTCTTGGGCAGGACCTTCAGCAGAGCGGAGGACACCCAAGGACGGTACAGTCGGACCTTGATGATACCGACCTTCTCGCCCTTGGCGTTCAGGTAGTCGATGACCTCGTCAGCAACGTCGCAGATGGAACCCATAGCCACGATCACGCGGTCAGCATCGGCTGCGCCGTAGTAGTTGAACAGATCGTAGTTGGTGCCCAGCTTTGCGTTGATCTTAGCCATGTACTTCTCAACAACAGCCGGCAGAGCGTTGTAAACGCTGTTGCAGGCCTCGCGGTGCTGGAAGAACACGTCGCCGTTCTCGTGGGAACCGCGCATCTTGGGGCTTTCGGGGTTCAGAGCCTTCTTGCGGAACTCCTCAACAGCCTCCATGTTGCACATTTCCTTCAGATCAGCGTAGTCCCACTTCTCGATCTTCTGGTACTCGTGAGAAGTACGGAAGCCATCGAAGAAGTTCAGGAAGGGGACCTTGCCCTCGATGGCTGCCAGATGAGCCACGGGAGACAGATCCATAACTTCCTGCACGCTGCTCTCGACCAGCATTGCGAAGCCGGTCTGGCGGCATGCCATAACGTCGCTGTGATCACCGAAGATGTTCAGGGACTGGGTAGCAACGGTACGTGCAGAAACATCGAACACGCAGGGCAGCTGCTCAGCAGCGATCTTGTACATGTTGGGGATCATCAGCAGCAGGCCCTGAGAAGCGGTGAAGGTGGTGGTAACAGCACCTGCACCCAGAGAGCCGTGCACTGCGCCGGCTGCGCCGGCCTCAGACTCCATCTCGACGACCTTGACCTGATTGCCGAAGATGTTCTTCTGACCTGCTGCAGACCACTGGTCCACAGAGTCAGCCATCGGAGAAGACGGGGTAATGGGGTAGATGGCAGCCACGTCCGTGTAGGCATATGCTACATGAGCGGCAGCGGTATTGCCATCCATGGTTTGCTTTGCTCTAGGCATTTTTCTTCCTCCATTGTTCAGAATTTGGTACCTTTTGCGCGGGGCAATATGCGCCCCGGCGGGGCCGGAGAACCCCATAAAGGCACTATTGCTCGTATACTATAATAGCAAATTCCGCCCTTAAAGTAAACGCAAACCGACTGGCAAAACACAACAAAAATTCAAGAAATTTTTTGGCTGTTTTTTACTCTTGTGTTTTTGGTGAGATTTTTCTTGCAGAATTTTAAGTTTTTGGCGGGATCAGCGGATTTTTCTTAACTTTTCCTTAATTTTGAATTGACAATCATACAGGAGATGCCGTAAACTGGAACCAATGGATTTTCCGGGTCCGGAACGTTTTCGGCCCGCTCAGAAAGGACGCAGAAACGATGGACGCAGCACATTTTGAGAAGAAACTGACCAGTGAGGTGATCTTCGAGGGCCGGGTGGTCACCCTGACCAAGGATACCGCCCTGCTGGAGAATGGAAAGACCGCCACCCGCGAGGTAGTCCACCACCACGGCGGGGCCTGCATCGTGCCCTATTTTGAGGACGGCACCATCTGCATGGTCCGCCAGTTCCGCTACGCCATGCAGCAGGAGCTGTGGGAGCTGCCCGCCGGCAAGCTGGAGCAAGGGGAGGACCCCTTCGAGGCCGCCAAGCGGGAGCTGGAGGAGGAGTGCGGCCTGACGGCAGAGCACTACACCTCGTTGGGGGAATTTTACCCCACCGTCGGCTACGATACCGAGATCATCTACACATGGGTCGCCACCGGCCTGACGAAGACCCACATGCACCTTGACGCGGACGAGTTCCTGACCCCCGACCGCGTGCCGCTGCAAAAGGCCTACGAAATGGTCATGAGCGGTGAGATCAAGGACGGCAAGACCATTGCGGGCGTGCTGAAGCTCAAGGCCCTGCTGGACGAGGGCAAACTGTGATCGTCTACGAAGATGCGGCCCTTGCAGTGGTGAACAAACCGGCGGGTCTTTCCAGTGAAACGGGTCTGCCCGATGCGCTGCGGGCCCTCTGGGGCAAGCCGGACGCCTATGTGGGGGTGGTGCACCGGCTGGACATCGGCGTTTCCGGGCTGATGGTGCTGGCCAAGACGCCGAAGGCCGCAGCGGCCCTGACCCGGCAGATCACCGAAAGTCAGGACGCCTACGCCGTGCTGGACGGCCGGGCCGAACCCACGAAGCACACCCCCGCCGCACCGGTCTTCGTGAAGCAATACCGCGCCGTCCTTGCGGGAGCGCCAGATGAATCCCTGCCCGAAGCGGGGACTCTGCGGGACTATCTCTTCAAGGACAGCCGGAAGGGGAGGGTCTTCCCGGTCAGCCGCCCCCGCAAAGGGGTGCGGGAAGCGGTGCTGGAATACCGCATCACGGCCACAAATGGGGCCCTGAGCCTTGCGGACATCATCCTCCACACCGGGCGGACCCATCAGATCCGGGTGCAGTTCGCCTCCCGGAAGCATCCGCTCTGGGGTGACGGCAAATACGGCAGCCGGTTCAAGGGGAACATCGCCCTGCAAAGTGCGCGGCTGCAATTCCTGCACCCGGAAACGGGGCAGCAGATGGAATTCCGGCTGGAAAAGCCGAACGAGGAACCATGGAACATCGGGTAAATGCTATGGAACAACAAACATACAAGGCGGATGCCGAAATTTATGAAGTGCTGGAGCGGGAGATCATCGACCTGACCATCCGCCCCGGCAGCTTGCTGAGTGAAAACCCGCTCTGCGCCCGGTTCGGAGCACCGCGTTCCCTCATCCGGGTGGTCTTGCAGCGGTTGCAGGAAAACGGGCTGGTGAAGATCGTGCCCTACAAAGGTACCACCGTCACCCGGCTGAATCGGGAGATCGTGGAGGAGCTGATCTATGAGCGCACAGCCGTGGAAGCCCGCGTTCTGCGGGATTTTTCGCCCAAGTGCACCCCGGAGCAGCGGGCGCTGATCCGGAAGCGGGCCGCCGCCTACGAGGAGCTGGCCCACGCCGAGCACCCGGACTTCAACCGCCTGTATGAGGCCGACCGGCTGCTCCACGAGACGTGGTTCGCGGCTATGGGCAAGATGTACCTCTGGCGCACCTTGCAGAGCGCTCACGCCGACTACAGCCGCTTCCGGATGCTGGACACCATGACCAGCGGCGGGCTGGCCGAGGTAATCGCGGACCATACGAACCTCATTGAGGCCATCGAGCGGTGCGACCTTGCGGCCTTTGAGCCGCTGGTGGAGCGCCACCTCTACGGCGGCATCCGTCGGCTGGGCAGCAAGCTGACCGAGGAATACGCCGACTATTTTGAACCCGAAAGATAAATGTTCCACGTGGAACGTCAAAAAAGACCAGCGCCGCAGGGTGAGATACTCTGCGGCGCTGGTCTTTTGCTTATCGGAGAACGTTCGCCCTTGGGGAAAGAGCGCGGAAATTTTATAGTTTATTAAAGTCTATTGGAGCGGTTCAGCACAAAGCTGCGGGTCTCGTTCGGGGCAAAGTACGGCGTATACTGGATGCCGATCTGCTCCCAGTTGCTCGGAACGATCGCATAGATCTTGATGCAGCCCGTCTGCTTCGGTTTCAGGTTATCCCGCACACCGTAGCTCTCCAGACCGGTCTCGTTCGTCAGATAACCGATCTCCGCATGGCCGATCTTGCCACTGTCCGACGTCATCTTGAAATCGCTCTTGCCCAGCGTCTCATACTGGTTTTTATAGATTGCCTTCAGCACCTCGGCCAGTTCGGTCTCCGTGGTATTTCCCATCTTGACCGTCTGCTCCGACTGATTTTCCAGCCCGATGCACACGGTGATGAACGTTTTTCCTGCATAGTTCTCGACCATGCCCGAAATCGGATCAAGGCGATAGCCCAGCAGCTTTACGTTCACTCCATTGATCTGTGTGGACTCACCCACTCCGTACACGGTGTCTTTCGATCCGCCGCCCTCCTCGGAACACCCTGCGAAGATGCCGGATGCGGTAACAGCCAGCGCAGCAGCGCCGGCGCATTTCAGGAAAACTCTACGGCTCATGCTTGCCATATTCGGTACCTCCCTTAAATGATCTGGTATCTCAACTTATCAGACCTTTGTCCGGTAAGCTGGTTTCTGGCTTGAGAATACCAGAACTCCAAGGGTTTGGCAAGAGGATTTTTTGCAAAAATCCGACCGCATAGCGTTTCTTTGTACGAAATTTCAGTAAAGAATCTTTGCTCATTCGCTGAGGGTGCGGAATTTGCGCACGAAGCGGCAAAAAACACAGCAGCTTTGCCAAGCCGCCCCCAAATTTCTTAGAGAAACCGCCGAAAATGCAGTTGTTTTTCCCCAAGGGCACCAGAAAACGTTTTAGCCGAAGATGCCGGTCAGGAAAATTTCCAGACCGATGCCGATGAGGATGATACCGCCCAGAACGGAGGCTTTTCCGGCCAGCTTGGTGCCGAACTTTTTGCCGATGTGCAGACCGGCCATGCAGATAAAGAAGGTGACCGTCGCGATGATGAGGGAAGCCACCAGTGCCATGACCCAGCCGTACTCCGAAATGGTGAAGCCCACGGAGAGGGCGTCGATGCTGGTGGCGACGCCCTGCACAAAGAGGGCACCGGCGCTGAGCGCGGCGGCTTCCTCGGTCTCCTCGCCCTTGATGCCCTCCATCAGCATCTTTCCGCCGATGTAGGCCAGCAGGATGAGGGCGATCCACGGAATGAATGTCTCAAAGGATGAGAACAGCTCTACGACGGTGTGGACGCAGACCCAGCCCGTCATGGGCATGACTGCCTGAAACAGGCCGAAGGTGCCCGCGATGATGCACATCCGCTTCATCGACATTTTGGGATCGTGCAGACCATTTGCCATCGAGACCGAAAACGCATCCATCGCCAGACCCACGCCCAGCAGTGCGCTGTTGAAGAAGAATAAGAAACTCCATTCCATACTGAATATGCCTCCTAAATTTGACCGGATTTGGTGCGGCTAACAAAACCCGGAATCGGTGCGCGTGCACGTCCGATTCCGGGTCATTTTTTTACAAACTGACTTCATGCGTTATGGGCGTGGTACTCGCACCAAAACGCGGCCTGAGAGGTGTTATTCCGAATCAGTCCTCGCTGCTGTCCGCTTCCGGGGTCTCGGCAGCCGAAGCCTCATCGGCGGCTTCCATGGCGGCCAGCTGCTCGGCGGTGGGCTCGTCGCCCTCCTCTGCCTCGACGGTCTCGGTCTGGGCTTCGTCGTCGTGGTCGGTGCGGGCAAGGACCATGACCTTATCGTTCTCGCCCAGACGCATGACCCGGACACCGGAGCCGTAGCGGCTCTGGACCGGGATGGAATCGGCGTGGAGGCGGATGATGATGCCCTCCTGACTGCTCAGCAGGATATCATCCACATCATCGACGATCTTAACGGCAGCCACCTTATCCTTGGAGGCATCGTAGTTGCGGATGCCCTTGCCGCCGCGGGCCGTGATGCGGTAGGTGTCGATCTCGGATCGGCGGCCCTTGCCGTTTTCGGTCACGGTCAGGATGGTGGCACCCTCGCGGCAGATGCAGACGCCAACGACTTCATCCCCCTCGGCCAGCTTGATGGCACGCACGCCGTGGCCGCTGCGGCCCATGGGGCGGGCGTCCTCTTCGTTAAAGCGGATGGCCTGACCGTTGCGGGTGGCAACGATGAGCATATCGTGGCCGGTGGTCAGGCGGGTCCATGCCAGCGCGTCGCCCTCGTTCAGGGCAATGCCGATCAGGCCGGACTTGCGGATATTGGCATACTGTTCCAGCGGAGTGCGCTTGATCAGGCCCTGCTTGGTGACCATGGTGACGAAGCCGCCCTTGTTGTCCTCATCCTTGGGGTAGCAGAGCATATTGGTGACCTTTTCGCCCTCGGCCAACTGGAGCAGGTTCACGATGTTGGTGCCCTTGCTGGTGCGGCTGCCCTCGGCGATGGTGTAACCCTTGAGGCGGAACATCCGGCCCCGGTTGGTGACGAACAGGACATAATCGTGGGTGGAGCCGACGAACATTTCCTGCACGATGTCCTCTTCCTTGCGGGTCATGCCGGAAATGCCGCGGCCGCCGCGCTTCTGGGCCTGATAAGTGGCCTTGAGCTGGCGCTTGATATAACCGGCCTCGGTCAGGGTGTAAACGCACTGTTCCTCGGCAATGAGGTCTTCGATGTCCACTTCGCCGTTGACGGTCTCGATCTCGGTGCGGCGCTCGTCACCGAAGCGCTTCTTCATATCCAGCAGCTCGTTCTTGACGATCTCCAGCACGCGGGCGTCGTTGGCGAGGATGTCCTCCCAATCGCGGATCTTCGCCTGCAGGGTGCCCAGTTCTTCCTCGATCTTGAGGATCTCCAGACCAGCCAGACGGCCCAGCTGTAATTTCACGATGGCGTCGGCCTGCGGGTCATCGAAGCCGAACTGTTCCATGATGGCAGCCTTGGCCTCGGCCATGCCGCCCTTGCAGGCGCGGATGGTGGCGATCAGTTCATCCACGATGTCGGTGGCCTTCTTCAAGCCTTCGAGGATGTGGGCGCGCTCCTGTGCCTTCTTCAGGTCGTACTGGGTGCGGCGGCGGACCACTTCGTCTTGAAACTCGACGTATTTCTGGATCATCTGCTTCAGGGTCAGCACCTTCGGCACCTTGTGGTCGATGGCCAGCATGATGACGCCGACGGTATCCTGAAGCTGGGTGTATTGATAGAGCTGGTTCAGCACCACCTGCGGGTTCGCGTCCTTGCGCACATCGATGACGATGCGCATTCCCTTGCGGTTGGTCTCATCGTTCAGATCGCTGATGCCCTCGATCCGCTTTTCCTTCACGAGGTCTGCGATGTTCTCGATCAGGCGGGCCTTGTTCACCATGTAGGGGATCTCGGTGACGATGATCTGGGCGCGGCCGTTCTTCTTCTCCTCAATGGTGGCGCGGCCGCGCAGGGTGATCTTGCCGCGGCCGGTGGCGTAGGCGGCGCGGATGCCGCTGCGGCCCATGATGATGCCGGCGGTGGGGAAGTCCGGGCCTTTGATATATTCCATCAGGCCGGGCAGGTCGATGTCCGGGTTCTCGATATAGGCCACGCAGCCGTCGATGACCTCGCTCAGGTTGTGGGGCGGGATGTTGGTGGCCATGCCGACTGCGATACCCTGACTGCCGTTGACCAGCAGGTTCGGGAAGCGGCAGGGCAGGACGCTGGGTTCCTTCTTCGTTTCATCGAAGTTGGGGTCCCAGTCGATCGTGTTCTTGTCGATATCGGTCAGCATCTCGACGGCCATCCGGCTCATGCGGGCCTCGGTGTAACGGTAAGCAGCCGGGGGGTCGCCATCGACGGAACCGAAGTTACCTTGGCCGTCCACCAGCGGGTAGCGCAGAGAGAAATCCTGTGCCAGACGGACCATGGCGTCGTAAACGGATGCGTCGCCGTGGGGGTGGTAGGAGCCCAGCACTGCACCGACGGTATCCGCCGACTTGCGGTAGGGATGGCTGGGGTCGTTGCCGCGCTCGTGCATGGTATAAAGAATGCGGCGGTGGACCGGTTTCAGACCATCGCGCACATCGGGCAGAGCACGGGACACGATGACCGACATGGAGTAATCCAGAAACGCCGTCTCGATCTCCTTCTTGACGTCGCGGATGATCTTTTTGGTACCGCTGCCCGGTATCATCACAAAATCTTCTTCCATTTTTTCCTCCGTAGGATAAACCTCTCAGTCTGCTTCGCAGCCAGCTCCCCTCGTAGGGGAGCCCTTGGCAGAGAGATCAAGTGTTATGCTTTTGGTCAAGGATCAGACATCCAATTTTGCATATTGAGCATTTGCCTCAATAAAGCGGCGGCGGGGCTCGACCTGATCGCCCATCAGGATGGTGAAGGCTTCGTCGGCCTTCTCGGCGTCCTCAATGGTGATCTGCACGATGACGCGGTTATCGGGGTTCATGGTGGTCTCCCAGAGCTGCTCCGGGTTCATCTCACCAAGGCCCTTATAGCGGTTGACCTTTGCGCCCGGCATTTCCTGCGAGAGCACGGCCATTTCGGCGTCGTTGTAGGCGTACTTGATGGTGTTGCCCTTCTGCACCTTGAACAGGGGCGGCTGGGCAACGTAGACATGGCCCTGCTCGATGAGGGGGCGCATATAGCGGAAGAAGAAGGTCAGCATCAGGGTGCAGATGTGAGAACCATCCACATCGGCATCGGCCATGATGAACACTTTGTCGTACCGCAGTTTGGTGATATCAAATTCTTCACCGATGCCGCAGCCCAGTGCCAGCACGACGGGCATCAGCTTATCGTTGCCGTAAATGCGGTCGGCGCGGGCCTTTTCGACGTTGAGCATCTTGCCCCACAGGGGGAGGATGGCCTGAATGGCCGAGTCACGGCCCATCTTGGCCGAGCCGCCTGCAGAATCGCCCTCGACGATGAAAATTTCGGTGCGGGAGGGGTCTTTTTCGCGGCAGTCCGCCAGCTTGCCGGGCATCCGGCTGGTCTCCAGCGCGCTCTTGCGGCGGACCAGCTCACGGGCCTTCTTGGCAGCAGCGCGGGCGCGGGCGGCCTGTGTGGCCTTTTCAAAGATGGCCTTGGCCACGCCGGGATTCTCCTCGAAAAACTCCATCAGCTTGGTGTAGACCATGTTGGAGACGAGGGTGCGGATCTCGGTATTGCCGAGCTTCGCCTTGGTCTGACCCTCGAATTCGGCCTCCTGCAATTTCACGGAGATGACGCAGATCAGGCCCTCGCGGACATCGGAGCCAGAAAGGTTCTCGTCCTTATCCTTCAGCAGACCGTGGCTGCGGCCGTAATCGTTGAACACGCGGGTCAGGCTGGTGCGGAAGCCCTCTTCGTGGGTGCCGCCGTCGGGGGTGTTGACGTTGTTGGCAAAACTCAGCACCAGCTCGTTGTAGCTGGAATTGTACTGCAGCGCGATCTCCGCCATGCCGCGGTCGGTCTGGCCCTTGAGGTAGATGACGTTGGGGTGGAGCACTTCGAGGTTGCGCTTCTCGTTCAGGTAGGTGACAAAGCTCTTGATGCCGCCCTCATAGCACATGACCTCGGTGCGGTAGCAGGGGTCGCCCTCCTGCCCATCCTCCAGAACGGGGGTGTAGAGTTCCCGCTCGTCGGTCAGGGTGATCTTGACGCCCGCGTTCAGGAAGCTTTCCTCCCGCAGACGCTTTTCCAGCGTCTCGAAGTTGTAGACGGTGGTGTCCTTGAACATCTCCGGGTCCGGCTTGAAGGTGACACGGGTGCCGGTGACGCCCGGCTCCACAGTGCCGATGCACTTCAGCGGGCCGTCCGGGTCGCCGCGGCGGAAGGTCTGCTCATACTCGTGGCCGTCCCGGCGGACATTGACGGTCAGCCACTCGGAACAGGCGTTGACGACGGACGCGCCGACGCCGTGCAGACCGCCGGCCACCTTGTAGCCGGAGTTCTCGCCGCCGAACTTGCCGCCGGCGTGGAGGATGGTGTAAACGACGGTGACGGCGGGCAGACCGGTATCGGCCTGAATGTCCACGGGGATTCCGCGGCCGTTATCCGTGACCTGAATGATGTTGTCCTTTAAAATCTTGACCTCGATGTGGTTGCAGTAACCGGCCAAGGCCTCGTCGATGGCGTTGTCCACGATCTCGTAGACCAGATGATGCAGTCCGCGCTCGCCGGTGGAACCGATATACATACCGGGGCGCTTGCGCACCGCTTCCAAGCCCTTCAGGACCTGAATCTCACTGGCGTTGTACTCGTGGTCCGTCGCGGTTTCCACGTTGGTGCTGGTGATGATTTCCTCTGCCATATCCTTTCTCCCTTTTTAATTTTTTATCGTAAAATTTTATTGGATGGTTTGTTCAGCGCGCCGTTTCATCGCGGCGCTGGACAGCTCCGAAAGATACACCGTATCCACCGGGGCATCCGCTAACACATAACACTGGGGCAGCTCTTCCGAAAGGCTGACCACGGCCCCGTTCTTCTGGGCGTAGTTCAGAAACTCGCGCCCGCGGGGGGAGATGGTGGTGGTCTCCAGATTGAAGATTCCGATGATGTCCCGATCATTCAGAACATAGTCGCGCCCCAAGTGAATATACATTTCGTATTATCTCCATTTGTTAGCAAGGACAGCGTTCGTCTGCCAGTTCAAGCCTTGGTCAGCACACCGCCGTTCATGCAGTAGACTTCGCCGTCCGTTTTCAGGAAGGCGGTGTCGTCGCAGCTGGTGACGAAGGTCTGCTTTTCCCGCATCCGGGTCAGCAGATACTGCTTGCGGCCATCGTCCAGCTCGCTGAGCACATCGTCCAGCAGCAGCACCGGGTAGCCCTCGGCTTCCAGTGCGCTCTTGAACAGCTGTGCGGCCCCCATCGTCTGCTTGCAGCCCCATTGGCAGAAGTAGACCACCCCGTCGATCTGCTGCATGCGGCACAGCTCCAGCGCGCGCTGGATGCGGTGCTGGGCGCTGCCGTTAAAGATGTTGTTCACCAGCCGCGCGGCCATGCTCTCAAACGGTTTGTCCGGATCCATGCAGCAGCCTAAGGTATCGGCGTTCATATCGCAGGTAATAAGCTGGTTTTCTGCCGAGAAATTCAGCCGCTCCCGCACG
>ENA-ORSQ01001564-ORSQ01001564.1-human-gut-metagenome-genome-assembly--contig:-NODE-1564-length-11650-cov-4.717292_pt1 | contig 11650 bp, 10 predicted proteins | sample MGYA00241900_ERZ509164 | MGnify/ENA primary metagenome ERZ509164 (study PRJEB26280, sample SAMEA2338807) | human gut metagenome | biome: human gut; feature: human-associated habitat; material: faeces...
AAGGTAAAGGAGGAAATACCTTGTTCCTGCCTATCCCTTATGCCCGTGGGTGTAAAGTGACATTCGAAGACGAGCCGGGAGTGAATCCGACTCCCAAGTATTATCACATCAACTTCCGTAAATATCCCGAAGGTACACAGGTAGAGACTTTTTCTAAGGAGGTAGTGGAGAGAGCGGCACAGAAGATTGCCGAAGTAGACAACCGTCTTCTTCAGCCGGTAGCCGGCCGTAAAGGTGAGATCCTCCGGGAGGAGAAGAGTATTCTTCCTTCCGATTCATTGGTCATCCCTCTGCCTGCAGGCGAAAATGCGGTATACGAAGTGAAGTTCAATATTCGTACCGATAATCCTGAACAATATGCCCAGTTGATGCGGGAATTGGTGTTCAGTGCCGGGTTTGACGGAAAGCAGACCGTATGGGTACCGTTGAGTGACTTCTCCGGAGGTGGTATGGGTGCCCCCAAGGTAGATAGCTGGTATCTGACATCCGATGGAAAAGGAAATATCTCCAGTCGTTGGTTGATGCCTTACCAAAAAGATGGTGTGCTGAAAGTGCTTAACCTCTCTTCCCGGTCGGTTGCTGCTACAATGGAGGTGAATGTAGCTCCATTAAAGTGGAATAAAGATCGTTCGTTGTATTTCTATGCTTCATGGAGACAGGAAAATGGTATCTATATCCACGATAAACCTGAAGAGGCCGACCAATGTGTAGAATGGAACTTTGCTACCCTGAAAGGTAGAGGTGTCTACAAAGGCGATTTACTTTCACTTTATAATCATGCCCCGTTGTGGTATGGTGAAGGTGATGAAAAGATTTGGGTGGACGACGATACTTTCCCATCACATTTCGGTACAGGCACGGAAGATTACTACAATAGTTCATGGGCACCGGTAGTGCCTTTCTATACTCCATTTGGAGGAGCCCCGAGAGCCGATTTGGAAAGCTCTCACGGTTATAATGCTTTCTATCGCACCCGCCATCTGGATGGTATTCCTTTCAATAAGAGCTTTAAGTTCGATATTGAAATGCTGGGATGGAAACGAGGTGAGGCCGATTATGCCACTACTATTTATTGGTATGGCGATCCGGAGGCACAGGTTGTGCTTCCTCGTATGAAGACAGACATTATTGATGTATTTGAAGCCTGCATCGACGGAACTCTCGACCAGATCGACCTGCAGTTTGCAGATAATGCGTGTGTCTGCATCGTACTGGCTTCGAACGGTTATCCGGTTTCCTACGAAAAAGGATTCCCGATCCGCGGACTCGAGACGTTCAAAGAGCATGAGGGCTATTACTGCTTCCATGCAGGAACGAAGTTCAAAGACGGCGAGATCGTGACAAACGGAGGCCGTGTCCTCGGCGTGACAGCACTTGGCGATACCCTGAAAGAGGCACGTGCGAATGCATATAAGGCTGTTGACTGGGTTGACTTTGACAATAAATATTACCGCCATGATATTGGAAAAGCGATTGACGAAGCGTAACGTGAATGTGAATTTTAATTTTGAGTAAAATGGAGCCGCCAGAATCCCGGTGAAAGGGAAATCTGGCGACTTTGTCTTTTTATTCTGAAAAGGGAATAAAGCGCCGCCGTTCCGGATACAATAGTAAGGAGATCCTTTGCTTTTTAGCAGAATCAGAACAGGAAAGGCGGTCGGAAAAGATGGGAATCGTTTGTCTGGCGGGGATTTTTGCCGTATTTCTTCTGCTTGCATGGACGCTCTGCCGGGCGGCAGGATGGGAGAAAGAACGGGAAGATCTGGAACAGGAGCAGTACCTGAAAGAGTGGCGGGAGAAAAAGTTGAAAAAAATCGAAAAAATTTGAAAATTAGTGTTGACATTTGGCGGGTGGAATGCTATACTAACGAAGTCGGTTGGTGATACAGATAAAAAGCCAACAGACAAAACACCGATGTGGGGTCTTAGCTCAGCTGGGAGAGCATCTGCCTTACAAGCAGAGGGTCATAGGTTCGAGCCCTATAGGCCCCATTTTTGAACAAATTAATTGAATATGCGGGTATGGTGGAATAGGCAGACACAAGAGACTTAAAATCTCTCGGGGGCAACTCCGTGCCGGTTCAAGTCCGGCTACCCGCAGTATCAGTAAGATTCCTTTTTAGGGATCTTTTTTTGTATCATAAAATTTATTGATGAAAACGGGAAAATATTCCTAGCTTATTGGTAGGGATATTGACAAGGCTATTTTCCCATGATAGAATCCTGACAGTTGTAAAACAAATCGGACAGATATAAAAAATATATCCGTTGTCAGTATAAATATACATGGAAAGAATATAAGGAGAGGTCAGAAAATGCTGAATCAGTTTTCAAGAACAGAATTATTAATCGGAAAAGAAGGAATGGAAAAGCTGAAAAATTCCAGAGTCGCAGTATTTGGAATTGGCGGTGTTGGCGGATATACGGTGGAAGCACTGGTCAGAAGTGGCGTAGGTACCCTGGATCTCATTGATGATGATAAAGTATGCCTCACCAATATCAATCGCCAGATTTACGCAACAAGAAAGACCGTAGGGAAATATAAAGTTGACGTGGCCAGAGAACGTATTCTTGAAATTAATCCGGATGCAGTTGTAAATATCCACAAAACATTTTATGTGCCGGAGACAGCAGATTCCTTTGATTTTTCCCAGTATGATTATGTAGTCGATGCGATCGACACTGTAACCGGAAAGCTGATGCTCGTAGAGCAGGCAAAGGCTTCAGGAACACCGATCATCAGCTCTATGGGGGCCGGAAATAAGATGGATCCAACAGGTTTTATAGTGACAGATATTTATAAAACGTCCGTCTGTCCCCTTGCAAAGGTCATGCGCCGTGAACTGAAAAAAAGAGGAATCAAAAAACTGAAGGTGGTTTACTCACAGGAGAAGCCAATGACTCCAATTGATGATATGGCGATCAGCTGCAAGTCTCATTGCATCTGTCCTCCGGGAACAGAAAGAAAATGTACTCAGAGACGTCAGGTACCGGGAAGTAATGCCTTCGTGCCTTCCGTAGTGGGACTGATCATTGCCGGTGAGGTTGTAAAGGATCTTATTAAATAAAAATTGGATCATTCTGTGTTACTGAGAACGGAATGAACAATAACCATTCTGTAAGAACAGATATTGCATGTATACTTATATTGTGCAATATCTGTTTTTTTGTGATAAAATATTTTTTACAGATAGTTTTGTAAATAAAAGAGAAGGACAGATAAAGTATGGGGATCGTTGAAAAATTTATAAAAGAAGGACAGCTGACAAAGGAAGAATATCCGGAACTTCTGCACTTATACCAGGATCCGGATACGGTTCGTCTGCTTCGGGAAGAGGCTGTCCGTATACAGAAAAAATATTTTGGAAATAAAATATATACAAGAGGTCTGATAGAATTTACTAATTACTGCAGAAATGACTGCTATTACTGCGGAATCCGCCGTTCTAACAGGAATGCCAGCCGTTACCGCCTTACGAAGGAAGAAATCCTGCAGTGCTGCGAGAATGGCTATGAGCTGGGATTTCGGACATTTGTGCTCCAGGGAGGGGAAGACCCATGGTTTAATGATGACCGGATGGTTGACATCATCCGGTCCATCAAACAGGGATATCCGGACTGTGCGATTACGCTGTCCATTGGGGAGAAATCAAAAGAAAGCTATCAGAGATTTAAAGATGCCGGAGCAGACCGCTATTTACTCCGTCATGAGACGGCCAGTGAGGAACATTATCGTTATCTTCATCCGGAGAGTTTAAGTCTTGCAAACCGTAAACAGTGTCTTTATACCCTGAAGGAACTGGGATATCAGATAGGTGCCGGATTTATGGTAGGTGCGCCGGGACAGACGCTGGAGTATCTGGCGGAAGACCTTGTTTTTCTTAAAGACCTGAATCCGCATATGGTGGGGATCGGACCATTTGTCCCGCACCATGATACGAAATTTGCAGAGGAACCGGCAGGAAGTGTGGATCTGACACTGTTTCTGCTGTCTGTCATCCGGATCCTGCTTCCACAGGTACTTCTTCCGGCAACCACAGCACTGGGGACCCTGGACCCCAGAGGCAGGGAAAAGGGTTTTCAGGCGGGTGCAAATGTAGTAATGCCCAATCTTTCTCCGGTGAAGAACCGTAAACAGTATGAGCTTTATGATAACAAGATCTGTACAGGCGAGGAAGCAGCAGAGTGCAGAGGGTGCCTTACCAGACGTGTGGAGTCTGTAGGCTATGAAATCGTTACAGACCGTGGAGATTCCCCGATGACAGATTGACACGGGGTACAAAATACTTTCTTTTTTCAGCGATTTAAGGTAAAATATCAGTAAGATCAGATTGCTAAAAAATTAACAGCTGGTCAGAAATAAGCGGAATTTTCCTGCAAAGCGGAATGCAGGAAAAATGATGGAGTGCGTAAAATATGGAAAAATCAGAAAATGCTGTGCGGAGCAGACTTCTGGAAGCGGGGAAGGAAGAATTCAGAGACAGGGGATTTCTGAAGGCTTCTCTTCGTGCGATCTGCAAAAAAGCAGATGTGACTACGGGAGCGCTATATTTCTTTTTTGAAAGTAAAGCAGCTCTTTTTGAAGAAATCGTGGAAGAGACGGTAGAGGATCTGAAGCGGATCATGGGAGACTTTACGGATCAGGAAAAACAACTGCATCCGGAAGAATATGACAGGATACTTATGGAATTTATCTGGGAAAACAGGGACATCGCAAAAATCCTCATAGATGGAGCTGAAGGTACCAGATATGTGAATTTCCGTGAGGATGCCTGTACGAAAATGGAGCAGATCCTTAATGAACGCTTTCAAAAGGAATGTGGACAAGAAGTTGATCACGAGCTGGTACATATCCTGGTACAGATGAAATTTCAGGGATATTGTGAACTGCTCCGGGGAAACTGCTCTAGGGAAAAACTCCTGGAAATTTCCAGAATTCTGCAGATATGTTCCAGCCAGTGCCTTCTGGCAATTGAGGCAGAACTAAACAGAAAGCATTAAAAACCATTGCTCATTCTCCTAAAGTATGTTATGATTAACTTGGTTAGTTTTAACAAACCGAGGGAGGTGTAAATAACGTGAGATCAAATGAATCATCTGAAGATTATTTGGAAACGATCCTGATCCTTGGAAACAGGAGCTCTCTTGTAAGAGCTGTGGATATCGCGGCAGAGATGGGCTTTAAGAAACCGAGTGTCAGTGTTGCCATGAAGAATCTTCGCCAGAAAAATCTCATCACAGTAGCCGACAACGGAGATATCCGTCTGACAGAGGATGGACATAAGATTGCCGATAAGGTATATGAACGTCATCAGCTGATCTCTTCCTGGCTGATGATACTGGGAGTCCAGGAAAAAACAGCGATTCATGATGCCTGCAGGATCGAGCACATAATCAGTGAGGAGAGCTTTCAGGCATTGAAAAAGGCAGTTTATGAGCTGAGGGAGCAGCAGGCTGTGCTCCATGGAGAAACCGCGGATCAGGTTTGATCCTTGCAGCAGAAGCTATCAGGAATTGACAACTGAAAAAATAAGAATATAATGGAAATCCAGGTTATGAAATGGAGGATACCAAAAGATGAAATTACTTTTTATACGACATGGAGACCCGGATTACACAATAGATTCCCTGACCGAAAAGGGCTGGAAGGAAGCGGAATTTCTTTCTGAAAAGATCGCAGCTCTTGATGTCAGGGATTTTTATGTTTCTCCGCTTGGAAGAGCAAAGGATACCGCATCCTGCACACTGAAGAAAAACGGAAGAACAGCTACAGAATGCAAGTGGCTGAGAGAATTCGACGTAAAGATCAGAAGACCGGATCTTCATGGGGAAAAGATCATTCCCTGGGACTGGCTTCCACAGGACTGGACGAAAATCGAAAATTTCTACAGCTTTGACCGCTGGTGGGATAATGACATCCTGCGAGAGGGAAAAATGAAAGAAGAGTATGACTGGGTCACACAGAATTTTGATAAAGTTCTGGCAGAGCATGGCTATGTGCGGGAAGGACATTATTACAGAGCAGAAAAAGCCAATGAAGATACGCTTGTGTTTTTCTGCCATTTCGGTGTAAGCTGTGTACTCATCAGCTATCTTCTCAGTATCTCTCCGCTGGTGATGCTGCAGAATTTCTGTGCGGCGCCGTCATCGGTGAGCACCATTGTTACAGAGGAGAGGCGAAAAGGGATCGCGTCCTTCCGTATGAGCTCTTTTGGAGACATTTCTCATTTGTATGCGCATCAGGAGCCGCCGGCTTTTGCTGCCAGATTCTGTGAGACATATGATAACAAAGAGCAGAGACACGACTAAAAAGCGAAAGAAACGGCTGTAATATTTCGGCTTTTTTCCGGAAGACCATGGTAAATAATGATCAGCAGGATTATTTTGGAAAATGATTAGACTTCGTTAATAAATTTTATAAATTTATTAGAAATTGTACAAATTTCTCTCACATTTATCCTGTATGATATAAACATCTTAAGAGAACAGAAGCTCTTAAGAAAAACTCTTTCCTTTCCCTAAAATATGTATGAAGATAAACCACCGTTCCATTGGCAAGACAGAGCCGACAGGACGGTGGTTTTGCATTGCAGAAAAAAACTGCCGAATGACAGAGGAGATAAAGATTTCCAATGTTTATCGGCAGCGTTTTTTGGTTGTCTGAGATTTATTGGATATACAGCTTCAGGCACAGCTACGGCCTGCGATAGCGGTTAAAGCAGGAATATATTTCCTGGATCCTGGGCATGGCATAACCGCATGGAATATAAGAGCCTTCCGAGAAGAAGGACAATCCCTGCCTTTTCAGCTGAGTATCCAGATAAGTGATGATCTCCGGCAGAGTACGTTTTCCGTCAATGAGATGTTCGCAGGCATATTTCAGAAGCAACGCCAGGGATGCAGTTTGCTCGGAGTCGATCAGCTGCTCCACATAGCGGAGATCCACTTCGGTTTTTCCAAGAGAAAAGCCATCTTTGCCGTGAACCTTGGTTTTCAGTCTTTCCGGCTGTCCGGGACGGCTGTGGCGGGATGGAGTCACTTTGGCCTTGGTCATGATGCGATGGCTTCCCGGAAGGCGGAATGCAGGGGCCTCAATGTCTGAGAGAGGATATTCCTGACAGAGCTTTTTGGTGACTGCTGTGATGTCCACCGGATGATAATTATCCATCTGGATCACAGTATCCGCAATATGGAAAAAAGCTCCGGAGCTTCCGGCAACCAGGATAGTGGAGATCCCTGCCTTTTCATAGAGATCCCGCGCACGTTCCAGAAATGGAGTGATGGGCTCCTTTTCCCGGCAGATCACCCGCTGCATGAAGGAATCACGGACCATAAAGTTGGTGGCAGAGGTATCCTCGTCAAGGAGAAAGACTTTACTTCCTGCTTCCATACTTTCCACGATACCGGCAGCCTGTGAAGTACTGCCGCTGGCATCCTCTGTAGAAAAGCAGAGGGTGTCTTTTTTATTTGGAAGATCGTTGATAAAAAGAGAAATGTCCACATCTTTGATAAAACGGCCGTCCTCAGAGCGAAGCTTCTGGGCAGAAGGATCAGTAATGACATACTCCCGGCCATCGCCGGAAATGTGATCGTAAATTCCCAGCTCCAGTGCGTTAAGTAAGGTGGATTTGCCATGGTAGCCGCCACCTACGATCAAGGTGATGCCGCAGGGAATGCCCATGCCTGTGATGGGTCCTCTGTGGGGCAGCTCCATGGAAACCCTCAGGCTTTCCGGAGAAACAAAAGGAACAGAGTTTTTCATCGGGCGTGAAGAGATGCCGCTTTCCCTGGGGAGGATAGCGCCGTCACTGACAAAGGCAGCCAGAGAACGTTTTTTCAGCTCCTGACGGATAAATGCCTGATCTTCGGCAAGGCAGATGGCTTTTCTCAGCGCTTCCGGGTCAAGATTCCGGTAAAAAAAAGCCTTGTGAACACAGACCGGAAGAAAATCGAAGAGGATTTTTTCCAGTTCGGGAGAGTTGATGGTTCTGCCATTGGCCGGGAAACCGATGAAAAAACGGGCAGTGATGCCTTTTTCCGTTATTTCACAGGCGGTACGTGCAAGAACCTCCTGACCACAGTGGCTTACTGAGATCAGGCCGCTTTTTCCGGAGCCCTTTGCACGGAAGGTATAACGGTTTACCTGCTGTTCAAACTGGCGGTTCAGAAAGTCTCCCAGTGTGATGCGGGTCAGGGAATCCTTATAATATTCTGCCGGAAATCCGGTGTCTCGGTGGGAAAGCTTCACACTGATGTGAGAGGGAGAGGCAAAAGGATCCCCCTGTACGTGGTCAATGGACAAAATATAACGGTCAAACTGGTATGCACCCCGCAGAGACTTGTATGCAGGATAGCTTTTGCGGTTGATGCTGTGAAGAAGCTCTTTTAGCTGAGCAGATGCTTGCATGTTGTTTCCTCCTTTGCCCTGTTGGAGCATACAGGTAAAGTCTACGGTGAAACAGAAAGCTTTCCGTGTGTGAGATACCTGAAAATTTTGGATACAGGGCCAATTCTTAAGAACTACTATAACGAATCATAAAGATTTTGTAAAGAATGGGAATTGCGGTGGAAATTCGTAAATGTTTGACCTATAATAGTAGACAGATTGCAGATAATATGATGAGAAACGGCAGCTGCCGGAAGCTATAAAGAAAGGTGGACCACTAAAATGGAAAGAAGAAATGCGTGGCTTTCTTATAAGGAAGCAGAAGAGACAGAAATGGAGAAGCTTGCGAAGGCTTACAGAGAATTTTTGGATAAAGGAAAAACGGAACGGGAATGTGTTGCAGAAATCGTGAAGGAAGCAGAGGCTGCCGGATATGAATCTCTTGAGTCGAAGCTTGAAAAAGGCGAGAAGATCAAGGCCGGTGACAAGGTTTATGCGGTAGGGATGAAGAAGATCGTTGCTCTGTTTCATGTAGGAACGGAAGAGCTTTCAGGAGGTATGAGCATTCTCTGTGCACATATCGACTCTCCGCGACTGGATGTCAAGCAGAATCCTCTGTATGAGGATACGGATCTGGCTTATCTGGATACGCATTATTATGGTGGCGTAAAGAAATACCAGTGGGTGACACTGCCTCTTGCCATGCATGGTGTTGTTGCAAAGAAGGACGGAAGCATTGTGGAGATCAGCATTGGTGAGGATGCGGAAGATCCGGTACTTTACATCACAGATCTTCTGATCCATCTTTCCGGAAAACAGCTCCAGAAAAAGGCAGCAGAGGTTATTGAGGGTGAGATGCTGGATATCCTGATCGGCAGCAGACCTCTTGCAGAGCTTCCGGATGATTCCAAAAAGGATGCGGTAAAACAGAATGTGCTGAAGATTTTAAATGAGAAGTATGGTATTGAGGAAGAGGACTTTCTTTCAGCAGAGCTGGAGATCGTTCCGGCAGGAAAGGCAAGAGACTGTGGACTGGACCGCAGCATGATCGCAGCATATGGACAGGATGACCGTGTATGCGCTTACACATCCCTTGCGGCAATGTTGGAGATGGAGGAGACACCGAAGCGTACCGGCTGCTGTCTCCTTGTAGATAAGGAAGAGATCGGAAGCGTTGGTGCCACAGGCATGCAGTCCAGATTTTTTGAGAACAGTGTGGCAGAGCTTCTGGACGGAATGGGCTGCTATTCCGAGCTTGCATTAAGAAGAGCTCTCCGTAATTCCAGCATGCTTTCTTCCGATGTAAGTGCCGGCTATGATCCGGCCTATGGTGAGGCTTTTGAGAAAAAGAATGCAGCATATCTTGGACGCGGTATCGTTCTTAACAAGTTCACCGGAGCAAGAGGAAAATCCGGTTCCAACGATGCCAATGCAGAGTACGTTGCAAGAGTTCGCAGGATTTTTGATGATCACAATGTTGCTTTCCAGACAGCAGAGCTTGGAAAGGTTGATTTTGGCGGAGGCGGAACCATCGCTTATATTGCGGCACTTTACGGAATGGAGGTTATCGACAGTGGCGTGGCAGTGCTGAGTATGCATGCTCCGTGGGAGGTTACCAGCAAGGCGGATGTATATGAGGCATACAAGGCATATAAGGCGTTTTTACTTGATGCATAAACAGATGTATAAATGGCGTCAGTTCTGAAGACATTCAGGTGATCTTTTCGTTACAGATCAATGAGCGGGGTTTTCCCGGAAATGACAGAGCAGTCTGCCTGCTGCTGTTTTGGCTTGGAGCGTTCCGACGAGAAACAGCAGTATCCCCTGCAGACTTCGCTCTGTATTTTTAACCTGATCAGGGAAGCTCTCTGTTTCAATGGCAAAAAGCAATAAGCAGAGGAGAGGCTTGCCTGGGACTGATTTACTTTACAAGGAGTAATTTTATTATGGAAGATGCATTGGTACGGGTAGTAGATCTGTGCAAGGTTTACAATCCCGGAGAAAATGAGGTGCGGGCGCTGGATCATGTGGACCTGGAGATCCATAAGGGTGAATTTGTGGCTATTATCGGACAGTCCGGTTCCGGAAAATCCACCTTTATGAACATGCTGGGCTGTCTGGATGTCCCCACCTCCGGGAAATATTATCTGAATGGAACAGATGTATCCACAATGAAGGATAATGATCTCTCGGTGGTACGAAATAAGGAGATTGGTTTTATCTTTCAGGGCTTTAATCTGATCGCAAATCTTACGGCGCTGGAAAACGTGGAACTTCCTCTGATCTATCGTGGGATCGACCGGAAAACAAGAAGAAAGCTTGCTGTGGAATCTCTTAAAAAAGTCGGACTTGAGAAACGTATGGATCATAAGCCAAACGAAATGTCAGGGGGACAGCAGCAGCGTGTGGCTATCGCAAGAGCTCTGGCACTGAATCCGAAGATCCTGTTCTTTGATGAGCCGACTTCCGCACTGGATCCGATCTCAACATCCAAGATAGAAGACCTTGCGGTGGAGCTGAAAAAGGATTATACTATTGTTATGGTCACGCACAATATGCAGCAGGCCGCCCGCATCTCGGACAAAACGGCGTTTTTCCTGCTGGGCGATATGGTCGAATTCGGCCCGACGGAGAAGATCTTCTCCATGCCGCAGGACCGTCGCACCGAAGATTACATCACGGGGAGGTTTGGCTGATGCGCATCCGCTTTGACGAGCAGCTGGAGCTGCTCAACCGGAAACTGATTGAAATGGGCGCGCTGTGCGAGGACGCGATCTCCGCCTCCATGCACACGCTGAAAAATGAAACGGACAAGCAAAGCGCCGAAAAGGCGGCCGCGCTGGAGCGCGAGATCGACCACAAGGAGCGCGAGATCGAGAGCCTGTGCATGAAGCTCCTGCTGCAGCAGCAGCCCGTTGCGCGCGACCTGCGCACGATCTCCTCGGCCCTGAAAATGATCTCCGATCTGGAGCGCATCGGCGACCAGGCCTCGGACATCGCGGGCATCACCGGCTACATCGAGGATGAGCAGCTCAAGTCGGGCACGCACATCTATGAAATGGCCCGCGCCGCCAGCCGCATGGTCACGGACAGCGTCGACTCCTTCGTCCGCAAGGATCTCGGCAAGGCCCGTGCCGTCCAGAAGGAGGACGACATCGTCGACGGCCTGTTCGACACCGTGAAAAACGAGCTGGTCGGTCAGATCACCGAGCACCCGGATCTGAGCGGCGAGTGCCTCGATCTTTTGATGATCGCAAAGTATCT
>ENA-ORSQ01001566-ORSQ01001566.1-human-gut-metagenome-genome-assembly--contig:-NODE-1566-length-11648-cov-2.245924_pt1 | contig 11648 bp, 8 predicted proteins | sample MGYA00241900_ERZ509164 | MGnify/ENA primary metagenome ERZ509164 (study PRJEB26280, sample SAMEA2338807) | human gut metagenome | biome: human gut; feature: human-associated habitat; material: faeces...
CTTTCGGCCGCCGTTCGACTGAGGATCAGCCCGGCCGCGTGACGCTTTATCTTTTCACGAGTCTTTGGTGGGCCATTGTCTTCAATGGTCCGATGACCGCCAAGCTCGCGATTGACAACAACCTCGTCACGACCGACTCGCTCATCCTAAGCTTGGGCACGACGGCCGCCTTTGCATTCGTCTCCGCTGCAATCATTGAACTCTGCGGACTGCTGCCGAAGATGGTCTTCCGCATTCTGCTGCTGATTTTGAATACACTCGGAGCCGCCGCTTTTGCTGCCGCCTATCTTTACGGCACGGCGATGACGCCGGACATGGTCCGCAACTTTCTTGCCACCGATCCGGCAGAAGCACAAGCCTATCTGAGCACCCGCTCCGTTCTCCTCTTCCTGGCCGCCTGGCTGCCGCCGATGCTCGTCACGCTGGCCGCAAATCTAAAGAAATCCGCCAGCTCTGCTCGTCCGACGCTGCTGCGCCGTCTGCTTGTATTCCTTCGCCGGCTCTTTACATCTATTGGGTTTGCTGCTGTGGGCGTTGCGCTCATCGGCCTCAACTTCCAGGCTTTCGCCGGCGCGATGAGAAACGACAAGTCACTGCGCTACATGATCGCTCCGGTTAATGTCGTCTATTCGGGCATGCGCACCATCGTGGGCGACTCGAGCCCTGAAACCAACGCCCCGCGTGTGGCCGTCGACCCTTCCCCGTCGCTTGCCGTCAAGCCGTCTCGTCCGGCGGTGCTCGTTGTGATGGTAGGAGAAACCACGCGCTCAGCCTCCTGGCAGCTCGCGGGTTACAGCCGCGAAACCAATCCGCAGCTCTCCGAGCTTCAGATTATCAGCATCCCTCGCGTTGAAGCCTGCGGGACGTCCACCGACGTTTCTCTGCCCTGCATGATGAGCCGTATTGGCCGCAGCGACTACAACCGTGATCGAATCCTCTCTGAAGAACAGCTCCCGAGTCTCTTAAACCGCGCCGGCGCCAACGTGCTCTGGATTGACAATCAATCGGGCTGCAAAGGTGCCTGTACGGGCGTCAGCTCCCGTGCGACGACGCCTAATCCGCAGGACTGCCCCAACGGCGAATGCGGTGACCGGGTATTCCTCTCGGAATTGAAAGGCGAACTTGGGAAACTGCCCGCCGACCGTCCGACGGTACTCTTCCTTCACATGATGGGGTCTCACGGTCCGGCCTATTCGCTTCGCTCCGACAAGGCCAGAAAGCTCTTCGAACCGGAATGCACCGATGCAGACCTTAAGAGCTGCAGCCGCGAATCGGTTATGAACGCTTACGACAACAGCGTGCGCGAAACGGATTACGTTCTGGCGTCTCTGATCCGCATGCTTAAAGATACGTCCGGCAGCATCGATTCCGCACTCGTTTATGTCTCCGACCATGGCGAATCCCTCGGTGAAGGCGGTCTCTACCTCCACGGCGCCCCCTACTGGATGGCGCCCAAGGAACAGACTGAAGTGCCGATGGTGCTCTGGATGAATCCGGGTTTTGAAAAGACCTTCAGCATCAACCGCAGCAAGCTTGAAAAGAATGCCGCCGGCCGAGTAACCCATGAGAATCTTTATCACACCGTCCTCGGACTGCTCAACGTCAAGTCAACGACCTATGTGCCGACCTACGACCTGACGCACTAAACGATCAAGTCGTCCATCAGGCGAAAACGAAGAAGGACTCGATAGCCGCGCAATAGGCTCTCTATCGAGTCCTTCTCTTTTTTTGGAAGTGTTTTCTCAGAATAATGGCAGACACTGCGGTCCGTTATTCGCCCTGATCAATACGTCCTAAGAGTCTTCGGCACCCTGCTGCCTGAGGATGGAGCCCATTGAAGAGGCTTCGATAGTGCTTATCCGCCGATTCCAGAAGCTGCCGGCGCTCTTCGGGTTCAGGCTTATTCACCAGACCAGCTGTGCGGTGAAGATTGAGCGCGAGCTCGCCTGCGGCAAGCAGCAACTCATCAGGATGCGGCACACCCAGTTGATCACCCGGAACCGTCAGCAGCACGCGCGTCCAGAAGCGAAGATCCGGATTCTCAAGCTGTGAAAGCGTATCGGCAGCCAATTCAACAGCAGCGGGCAGCATGTCGCCGTCCAGTGATGACGGCAGAAGCTCAGACCAGTCTTCCACAAGAGACGCGCGCAATTCACGGTTAGCGTCGCCCAGCCGCTTGATGGCCACATCGAACTGTCCTGTACGCATGGCCAGCGTGCCTTCAATCAGCGCAAACGGTGCGCCGACACTCCCGCCGGCCGTCGCAGCAGCCCGCAGCGTCGGCAAGAGATTCAGTGCAACCTGAGCCGGCGCAAGCGTCGTCTGAACATCTGCATCCGCCTGAGAGAAACCTTCCACCATGGCGCGCAAAAGCCGCCTGGCATAAGCCGCATCCAAAAGTGTTTCCTGAGTGATTGCAGAAAGCGCAGCGGCGATCACGCGTGCACGTCCAGGACCAGAATATGGGAAGGCTTCAAGCAGGGCCACCGCTTCTTCATGCGCCGGTGATGCCTCTTCCTGACGGCGAGCATGTTCCTCACGCCGAATGTGATCAGTCTGGGCAAATTTAGCCATATAACGATCAAGCCATTCGAGCATGCGGACTCCTCCCTTCCTAAACCGTTTCTGCGGTCTCAATCCTAGCCAATAAACATGCGGCTTGTCCTACGTATTTGCCTCTACCAAAATGGAGAAAAGTTAGAGGATTGATCGCGAAATACGGGAGAAAACAAATATTGAGCATCTGCAGCATCGATCGACATGAAATCTCATGCATAAACACTGCATAGCCATTCATGTCGAGATCAAACATTCTGAAGACCGCGTAATCAACGTGCAGTTGGTCGTCAACAACTGAGGGTATTTACTACGCATAGATTTTCCTTACTGTTAGAACGATAAAGAATGCAAACATTTGCCAAGCGAGGAATGCGCAAATGTCTGAACTGATGCAGACCGAGACCACGAACAGCCAAAAAAGACAATTGTTTTTTAAGGTTTTTTAGATTGCACTCTTCAAAAACAACTGTTCATTTAAAGGCGCATCAATGATGTTTATTGGCATGACAAATTCGTTCTATCAAGCGATGCACAGAAAGTTATTGCGCATAACGCTTTCGAGCAGGATAGCTCTGTCAAACAACATCTCGTAGGATAGAAACAGATTTGTGAAAACTATCGCAATGGCAAATATAAATTAACTAGCCACAAGATAGATTCGCAAACTTGTCAATCATTAAATATTCCGTTCGCAATTATGAGCTTTAAGTACACAAATTTCCCCCCCCCTTAAGCTTCGCAAATTATGGGCATTAACAGCGGTTGCCGCCATCACAATTCATCCCTGCATTGCAAATGAATTGAATGATCTTTATTTTGATGGCATCACAAATGGTGATGGAAATCCGGTATACGATAAAAAATACCTAAATTCAGACGGCTCACTTAAAAGTGAGTATGACAATATACATATTCATTTAAATGATGTCTCCCCCAACTACGACCCACCAAAGCAATGGGGGATATATAAAGGCACCACAGAATGCCTTGTCGTCAAAAAACAACTTGTTGTCCAAGGCGAAGGTAAAACCATAGAAATAATTAATACCGTCACAGGAAATAAAAAAGTTGATAACAATGGTGGGGCATACGCACTAAATGGCAACATAAAATTTACGAATGTAGATAGCGTATACATTGCATCCATTGGCGGGAATGAATTTGGCAATCACAGCACTGCCCTGACCGCATCTGGGGCAAATGCCAATATAGAAATTTCAGGAAAGAAAGTTCATCTCATTGGGTCAATAGATATAAAAAATGGGAAAAACGCAACTATTAAAGTTGACTTATCAGGAAAAGAATCTTTCTGGTACGGCAGCGCCATTGGAGAAAGTGAAACAAATAAAGTGGAAATTTCTCTTACTAACGGAGCGACGTGGATAATCAATCCGCATTTCTCCATAACATCGTCTAGTGGCGGAAAAGAATTAAATCACCTAACTTTAAATCAGGGCATTGTATTATTGGCAGACGATCTAATTTGGGAACGATATAACAATACAGTTATAACAAACAATAATATCGACTATAAATTAGCAAACTATCGAGATAGTAATGGACGCTACTCCGAAGTGAGAATTCTCAACTTGTCCGGCCCTGGCGGTTTTTTTAATGTCGACCTAGATTGGCAATCCAATAAAGGCGCAAAGAAATACACCGATAAAAGCGACTTCATCAAAATTGGCCAAGCTGAAGATAATTCGAACCAAACGGTATGGTTCGATATTAGCAAAGCCCATTTGGATGAAATGAAGGATGGCGACAAACTTTATTTTGCGAGTGTTGAATCCGGAAATACAACCTTCTCTACCAACGCTGATGGTGAAGTCAGCAGCGCTGACGAAGTCTACAGTTTCAAATACAGCTCTCAAAGCGAAAAATCTGACAACCTCACGTACTGGTTCCTGACGAAATCTCTGGGAGGCACTAACGAAAATATCGTCCTCTTGAGAAACGCTGCATTGGCATCCTATTCACTGGCTTCGGATCTGGATCGCTTCCACGAGCGCCGGGACGAAGCTCGTTATGAAGAAGTTGGCACCGGCGGTCTTTGGGCTCGCTATCGCTACTCCGACATTGGCCGCGACAACACTTTCGACATGGACAAAAACATGATCCAAGTGGGCTATGACAAGGAAGTATCCACAGCCGACAGCCGCAAAATCGTGGGCATTGCGTTTGACTACACCCATGCCGATACCGATCTCACCGGTATTTCCGGCAGCGGCAACAATGATCGCTACGCCTTGAACCTCTACTATTCTGTTCTGGCCGACTGCGGCGGCTATGCCGACTTCACCGCGAAAATCGGTCGTCTCGGCAGCGATTATGACCTCCGCAATCAGGCGGGGCAAAAAATCGGCAGTTCGTTCTGGCAGACGTTCTACGGCGTGAGCGCTGAATTCGGCTGGCGGTACGCCTTGAATGACACCTTCTTCATCGAACCGCAGACTCAGCTCCAAATCATCCGCATTGAAGGCGACCAGTTCGAAACGGACGGCGGCATCAAAGCTCAAATTGCAGACACCAACAGCATCATTGGCCGAATCGGTCTTCGTGCCGGCAGCACCTTCACGCTGAGCTCTGCAGAACAAAAAAGCACGGCGTATGTCTTCGCTGACGCACTCCGCGAGTTCAAGGGCGATTATGCCTTCTCTGCCGCAGGCCATTCGACAGCGGGCGACTTCAGCTATTCCGGCAAAGAGACTTGGTATGACGCAGGTATTGGCACCAATGTGGCCTTGAGTTCCAATATCAACTTCCGCCTCAACGCCAAATACATTTTCGGAGGCGTTTTTGAGAGCAGCCGACAAATTGATGCCGCGATTCATTTCGCCTTCTAACCCATAGCACTGAGGCCTGCGGCCACAACACGGCCTGCAGGACGATCACTCTTGCCGATAAATCGGGTTGCCTAGCCGGATCACCACGTTTTTCTGCGGGTGGTCCGGCTAAATGCATTCTGCGTGTATCCATACCAGTACGGCGCTGTTGCATACAGCTTACAAGACCAATCGTTGCCGGTCTTTTAATTTTCGCTTTCATTTGATAAACAAAAAATTGAATGTGCTATTAGAGATTAACAATCACACTAATAGATTGAAAAAGAATATCTAACATATAGACGCTATATATGGTTTTAGAATAAACCAAACCAAATCTAAGGGATAAACGGCAAAAAAATGCCGCTGCCGTCAAACCATTTAGTTGGAGCCACACAACTTAGGGAAAACGCTCTAAATCGATAGGCGTATAAAAATGAAAACACATCTAAACGCGTTTGTTTTCATCTGTCAACAAAATATGTTATGAAATACGAGCAAACTACGTCATCGGCAATGAAGGTCTTGTTTGTAAACGATATTTGACACGAATGAGTTGGAAATGCCTCTATCCAAACAGTAATCAATTTTTTATATTCTGAAAACTTACTGGTATGCATTTTAAGCAATGCATCGTGCTTCCCTTCAACATTTATTCACAAACATCAAAAACACGCATCTCACTATAGGATTGGATTCGATTTTTTCCAAAATCATCTTCAATTGCAAAATCGGGCTATTGAAAAAAGCAATTGTTGCAATAAAAGATACATTTACAAACAATCCAATCTAGGTTGCTTGCGTGATGACGAACTACCTCCATAAAGTCCTGCCACCTCAGTATTCACACGTGAATAAGGTTTACTGTCTTTTGGCGGCTACAGTATTTTGCGCACTTCCGCTTTGCTCAACAGAAGCTGCCGCAGAAAATATTCTCAAATACGATGGCACAACGAATATTCATGGGAATGCCAAAACATGAGCAGCCAAAAATGAATATGACGGTATCGATATCCGTGTAACGGGTGTTGATGGCGGCTATTACACCGACACGACGGAAGCACTTGTTCTTAACAATCAAACCCTTAATGTTAAGGGCAAAGGCAAGTTCGTCAGCATCATCAATACCGCTCAGAACAAACAAATCGATAACAACGGCGGCATCTATGCCAAGGGCGGATCGACCGTTAATTTCACTGACGTCGATTCGATTTATATTGCCGCCATCGCTGGAAAGGAAGGCGGCAATGACAGTACTGTCATATCTGCTAAAGATCCGGGCCGCGACTTGAAGGGATATACAAATATTGTCAATATATCCGGTACTACCGTTCAATTAATCGGATCCATAGATGTCATGCATAGTTTGGGTTCGGTGTTTTTCAATCGAAATGCACGACACACAGTCAATGCCGCCCTGTCCGGTTCTGACTCTTTTTGGTATGGCAGCGCTATTGGCGAAACTGATGAACGTACTACAGTTAATCTCTCGCTCGCTGATGGTGCCACTTGGATCTTTAACGCAGGAAAGTCCACTCTAAATGCTGGCGGGATAATAAGAAACCTGAAGCTTGACAAAGGTGTAGTTCTTTTTGCGGATGCCGAGGTTTGGGAAACCTATCGAAAGACAGTGATTAAAGGTACGGATTACGTATTGGCGAATTACCGAGATCACAACGAAAGATATTCCCAGGTTGAAATTCGCAGCCTCACGGGACCTGGCGGCATCTTCAAAATGGATCTGGATTGGCAGTCCAACAACGGCGAACGGCAATACACCGAGAAGAGTGACTTCATCACCATCGGCACAGCAGAAGACGGCTCACACCAAATCGTTGAATTCGACATGGGCAAAGCTCATCTGGATGAAATGAAAAACGGCGACAAGCTCTACTTCGCAAGCGTGGAGTCAGGGAACACAACCTTCTCTACCAATGCTGACGGTGAAGTCAATCGTGCTGATGAACTCTATCGCTTCGGTCTTCACACGCAAAGTGAAGAAGATGAAACTGATCAGCTTACCTATTGGTTCCTGACCAAGTCCATCGGCAGTGCTAACGAAAACGTCGACTTCTTGAATAATGCGGTGCTGGCCTCCTTCTCACTGGCCTCAGATCTGGATCGCTTCCATGAGCGTCAAGGTGAAGCTCGCCATGAGGAACGCGGCACCAATGGCCTTTGGGCTCGGTACCGCTATTCAGATATCGGTCGTAAGCACGCGTTTGACATGGATAAAAACATGATCCAGGTCGGCTACAACAAGGAAGTATCCACGGCAGACAGTCACAAAATTGTCAGCTTGGCCTTTGACTATACGCGTGCGGATACAGATCTCTTCGGCGTTTTCGGCAGCGGCAGCAGCGATCGCTATGGACTGAACCTCTATTACACGGTCTTAGGCGAGAGCGGCAGCTATGCTGACTTCAATGCGAAGATTGGTCGTCTCGGCAGTGACTACAACCTCCGAAACGATTCCGGCCAGAAAATCGGCGGATCGCTTTGGCAGACGTTCTATGGCGTGAGTGCTGAGCTGGGCTGGAAATTTGAGTTGAATGACTTCCTCTTTATTGAACCGCAGACACAGCTTCAAGTCATCCGCATTGAAGGCACTCGGTTTGAAACGGAGAGCGGCATCAAGGCTCAAATTGCGGATACCAACAGCATCATCGGCCGAGTTGGTTTCCGTGCCGGCAGCAGCTTCTCGTTTGGTTCTGCTGAACGCATCAGCACGGCGTATATCTACGGCGACGTGCTCCGCGAGTTCAAGGGTGATCACGTCTTCGCTGCCAGAGGCCATTCCACGTCTGTCGACTTCTCATACGCCGACAAAGAAACTTGGTATGACGCCGGTATTGGCGCCAACTTGTCTTTGAGCAGCAATACCGATCTTTGGCTCAATGCCAAATACATCTTCGGCGGCTACTTCGAGAGCAGCCGACAGATTAATGCGGGCGTCCGCTTCTCTTTCTAACCCTCTCGCAGACTTCCGCGGTCTCCATTCAGACCGCGTGAAGCTCTGCATTTCCAGGAAGTCGGGTTGAGTACCCGGACGGACCGTCAACTTCCCCCATTGACGAGCCGGCCAACACTCAACCCGCGTTTTATTTTGTGCTGAGCAGCAGGACATAAAATCATCCGGCAGCCCCTGACTTAATGACTGCCGCTTTCAGCCATTGACCAATTTCCGCTGACGAGCGCAGGAAGCTGCGAATCGCCTGCGGCAGGCTCGGAGATTTTCGTCAAAGAAGAGTTGGCTGGGCTGTCTGCCTGCCATAGGCCTCCAATGCTTTAAGTGTTTATCAAGAGATAAACTAGAGCCGTGGACTGGCAGCAAATCCCATGAAATTTGGATATTTCCGCGACTGATATCAAGCGCAGGATAAAAGTGCTTCGCAAAAATCGGAATCGAGACAGTTGTCACCAGAAAAGCTGCCTAAGTACTGACATGAGACGGCGCAGTCAGGCATTTCGGTGTGCGCAGCGAGGCACTGTAGCGGTTCAAAACGCTTTTTCTTGGCCGGAGATTGATTGGATCCTTCAAGTACTCTCGATATTTACGCTTTGTTTTGACGGAGGCTGTGAGGAATAATCTCAGGTACCCATAGCAGAATTCGAGAAAAGGATAATTTCTTAATTTTCAATGCATTAACAGCATACCCAGAAGCAACTGTTCATAGCTAGAATTACAGTAATCCTTCGTTGGAAACTTCTCATGCGTCGCGCCGTCACCTTCTCTTTAGTTGTCCTTACCGTCTTTCTGTGGGCTGCCAGCCTTTGGCGGCTTTCAGCACGCGTCACCGGGATGGATCTCGTCTACGCCGGCATTCCGGCCGGACTGGCACTGCTGCTTCTGATCGGTTTTGCGGTCTCAGGGCGCATCTTTAATCCCAACGACAATGTTCGGCGGGTTTTCTCTGCCGTCCTCGCCGTCACGCTCCTTTTGACGATTGGACTCGTCTACGCAGATATTTTTGTCTTTTCAGGCGAAATCTTTGAGCGGGGTCTCGCCATCTGGCGTCTTGATATCTTCTATCAAGGGCGCTTTGCCTACACGCTCGCTTTTGCCGGAGGCATCGTGCATCCGATCCTCTTCATCATTGCGGGTGTAGGCCTGCTCTGCCTGCCGCCCCCGAAGGACGGCTTCTCGATGCGCTGAGCCAAAAGCGAGCGCAAAAATTTAGCCATGCTCCCAACGGTCGCTCCAGCCTTGAGCCGGACCGCTGGGATCAGAAGGATCTGCCTGATCATCGTCGAGCGGCAGAAACGCTGTTTTCGGGTGCCCGCAGTCAGGGCAGACGAAATCATCAGGCAGATCTAAAAAGGGCGTGCCGGGGTCTACTGCCTCTTCGGGACACCCTTCGTCCGGGTTGTAGACATACCAGCAGACCTTGCACTGCATGCGCGTATGGGCACCCACGCGATCTCGAGCGTATTTATCAAGCAGCGCCTCCACCTCTGCACCGGTAGCAAAATGCGGTGCGCCCGTATCCTCTTCAGACATTAAGCACCTCCTCGGCCTTGATTTCACCGCCGCCCAGAGTGCCGCGCTGCAAATCGTGACGCACCCATTCAATCAAGTCGGTGCATTTTGCCGCGCCATCAGCGAATTCTTCTGCTGAAATAGGAATTTCAGGCGGCACCTTGGCGATGACGTAAGCATCGAGGAGCGTCTTTCCTGCATTGTTGATGATTCGAGTCCTCCAGAGATTACGCACTTTGGTGTTCTGAATATGAGAACGAGTAATGCCCTGAAGCTCCACATCAATATCCCCCTGACCCAGGGTGGAAAGGAGCGCAGTCATGTCGCCGGGCGATAACGGCTGACGCTTCAATTCAAGCATGAAGCAAGGATCGGTCGGCATATCCGGCACGCCGGCATCGGCATCAAAAGCATCCAGCCGGTACTGCAGTTCCTGCAGAATGGCCGGCGCAGCAAAGACATCTGCACTCGGATTAACGAGCTGCGGGATCTTATCAAGACCCCGAGTGCCGACCACCTGAACCGTACGCGGCAGCCGTGCCAAAACAAAGAAATTCTCCTGCCCTGAGCGGCCGCTCTGAACGCGCCAGAGTCCAGGGACACTCGTGTCGCCCGCTTTGGCCTCACCGCCGAAGAGCTTGATGCGAACTTCACCTTCGCCCAAGGTCGCCAGAAGAAAATCGATGTGTTTGGGATCGAAGTGTGAGAAATCCCAGACTTCCTGCAAGCCGCTGCCGTCAGCAGGCGCACGGCCAGCTTTGATGTCTTCCAAATGCGCTTCAATTTTCGAGCGCACATCGGTCAGAAAAGCAATCGTTGCCTCCGCCGCCTCGCGTTCGGTTTCCGGATCAAGTTTGGGTGCCGAAAGCCAGCGGCGTGCGGCTTCTTCAACGGTAAAGGTCTGCATGGGTCTCTCCTCTTGAATTCATTAAGATGCTCAGCGTTCATCAGCCGCAGTGATGATCAGCTTGGCCGCCAGCGGGCAGAATGGAAATCATGCGCTTGGGAGCCTCCGTACGCGCCGCAATCTCTGCGAGTTCGCGCAGGTATTCATCCCAGTCCTTCAGTCCCTGACAGGCACCGAGATAGACGCTGCCGCGAAAGAGCGCCACGGCGGGGAGTTTGCGCATTCCCCAGCGGGCAGCCAAGGCGCGGCCCTCCTTCACATCGCTCATCCAAGCGCCGTTTTCAGGTGCGAGCGCCGCCTCAATCGACTTTTTGAGCTCCGCACCGATCACGAGAATGTCGAGCGTTTCTTTCTGATTATTGGGATCATCACCGAAAAGCGCGATCTTGAGACCGGGGGTGTCCAGGAATTTTTCAACGCTCTCGGAGGTAAGCCGCTGAAAACCTTCTGTCGTCCACAGACGATTGAAGAGCGGATGATTTTCCGGGTCAATCTGCGACACGCGGGTGTATTTGGCCATTCTGAAGATTCCTTTCCTCTGATTGGGGTGCGAAGCGGCGTTAAAGCGGCTTTCCGGGGGCGCGGCCGACAAGGGCGCGCAGATGTTCCGGGAGCTCCGGACCGCGGTCAATCAGATCGCCAAACCCCGAGCGGATTGTCTCTTCGTCAACATCACCCGCCATGACGCGAGCCGTTGCGCCGAGAGCGGCTTCAATTTCGCCGGCCTCTGCTTCCTCAATTTCGCGCAGCGCTCGATTCTGAAAAACCAGCAGCCATGCGCCGACCGCCGGCTGATCAATCATGGAGCAATCCACCTCAAGCCTGCGGCCGTTGCGTTCACAGACAACCATCATCGGGCCGCTTTCGAGCACCTTCA
>ENA-ORSQ01001572-ORSQ01001572.1-human-gut-metagenome-genome-assembly--contig:-NODE-1572-length-11601-cov-10.861597_pt1 | contig 11601 bp, 10 predicted proteins | sample MGYA00241900_ERZ509164 | MGnify/ENA primary metagenome ERZ509164 (study PRJEB26280, sample SAMEA2338807) | human gut metagenome | biome: human gut; feature: human-associated habitat; material: faeces...
GCATCTGCCGCACCTCGCTCGCCGTATCGGCACTTAGAATTATGCGGTATTGCCCAAGGCTTTTTAACGCAAAATCCGGCTGCGTTTGTAGAAATAGACGATATTTTCGACTTTTCAGATACACCCTAGCGCAGCGGCGGAACTTTCCCTCTTTCCGGAGCTGCATCAGGATAAATTCTAGTATAATACATAAATATTCAAAGTCAATGTATAAATATCGGATTCAGCATTTTGCGGCAAGATGGCTGCCCGCCCCACCAGAAATTGTGCATTTTTCAAGCCTGCATTTCACAGTTTTTCCTGATATATTGACGCCGTAAGTTAAACGTGGTAAACTTTACGCGTTCATGAGCGAAATTCATGCCATTCAGTCGAAATAAACCGGCTTGCATTACCTTGCCGTACAAAAAAGAGGAATCAATATGCTGACATTAGGTGACCTGCACATTGGGCAGGATGCAATCATCCGCGTGGTAGGCGGTGAGGGCGAGCTGCGCCACCACCTGCTGGATATGGGGCTGACCCCCGGTACCGAGGTAACGCTGCGCAAAACGGCCCCCATGGGGGACCCCATTGAAGTGGAGCTGCGTGGTTATGAGCTGACCCTGCGCCTGGCCGATGCGCAGAAAATTGAAATCGACAGCGTGCACGCAACGGACCGCGCCGCCCCCAGCGAAGAGCGCCACAAGGTGGTAGCCCACCCCGGCGTTGGCGAGCTGGACAAAGCCGCCAGCTACCACGAGCGCAAAGCCGGCGCCCCCATTGCCGCCGGTGCACCGCTGACCTTTGCCCTGGCCGGCAATCAGAACTGCGGCAAAACCACGCTGTTCAACCAGCTGACCGGCTCCAACCAGCATGTGGGCAACTTTCCCGGCGTTACGGTGGACCGCAAGGACGGCGTGATCCGCAACCACAAGGAAGCCACCGTAACGGACCTGCCGGGCATTTATTCCCTGTCCCCTTACTCCAACGAGGAGATTGTCACGCGGGATTTTATCCTGAGCGAGCACCCGTCCGGCATTATCAACATTGTGGATGCTTCCAACATTGAGCGCAACCTGTACCTGACCATGCAGCTGATGGAACTGGAGACCCCCATGGTGCTGGCTCTGAACATGATGGATGAGGTGCGCGGCAACGGCGGCACCATCCGCATCAACCAGATGGAAGCCATGCTGGGCATCCCGGTGGTTCCCATTTCCGCCGCCAAAAATGAGGGCGTCGATGAGCTGGTGGATCATGCCATCCATGTGGCAAAATATCAGGAGCGGCCGGGCCGGATGGATTTCTGCGGCGAAGAAGATCACGGCGGCGCGGTGCATCGCTGCATCCATGGCATCATCCACCTGATCGAGGATCATGCCAAAGCGGCGGGGATCCCGGTGCGGTTCGCAGCCACCAAGCTGGTGGAGGGCGATGCCCGCATTGAGCAGGCGCTGAAGCTCGACCAGAACGAAAAAGAAATGATCGAACACATCATCGTGCAGATGGAGCAGGAGCGCGGGCTGGATCGTGCCGCCGCCATCGCGGATATGCGGTTCCACTTCATTCACCAGTTGGTCGATCAGACCGTCGTGAAGCCTCACCAAAGCAAGGAGCAGCTCCGCAGCAGCCGGATCGACCAGTTCCTGACCGGAAAATATACGGCCATCCCGGCATTCGTGGGGATCATGGCGCTGGTGTTTTACCTTACCTTCGGGGTCATCGGCGCGGGGCTGCAGGGCTTGCTGGAGACCGGCATCGATCGACTGACCGTCCTTGTGGACGACGCCCTGACGTATTGGAACGTCAACGAGGTCGTGCACTCCTTGGTCATCGACGGCATCTTCACCGGTGTGGGCAGCGTGCTGAGCTTTTTACCCATCATCGTGACCCTCTTCTTCTTCCTTTCTCTGCTGGAAGATACCGGCTACATGGCCCGCGTGGCCTTCGTAATGGACAAACTGCTCCGGCGCATCGGCCTTTCGGGCCGCAGCATCGTGCCGATGCTCATTGGCTTTGGCTGCACGGTTCCGGGCGTCATGGCCAGCCGCACCCTGCCCTCGGAGCGCGACCGCAAGATGACCATCCTGCTCACCCCGTTCATGAGCTGCTCGGCCAAGCTCCCCATCTATAGCTTGTTTGCCGTTACCTTCTTCCCGGACCACGCGGCGCTGGTCATGGTGGGGCTGTACTTCCTCGGCATCATCGTAGGCATCCTCGCGGCGTTTGCGCTCAAGGGGACCCTCTTCCGGGGCGAGGCTGTGCCCTTTGTGATGGAGCTGCCCAACTACCGCCTCCCCGGCCTGAAGAATGTCTGCCAGCTGCTCTGGGAAAAGGCGCGGGATTTCTTGGAGCGTGCCTTCACGGTGATCTTTATTGCGACCATCGTCATCTGGTTCTTGCAGAACTTCGATCCGCAGCTCAGCTTGACGGCGGACCCGCAGGAGAGCATTTTGGCGCTGGTGGCAAGCTGCATCGCGCCCCTCTTCGCACCGCTGGGCTTCGCGGACTGGCGGGTGTCCACGGCGTTGATCACCGGCTTCATGGCCAAGGAGAGTGTGGTCTCGACCCTGACCATTCTGTATGGTTCCTCGGCTGCGCTGGGGGCAGCGCTTTCCCCGGCGGCAGCGGCTCCCCTGCTGGTGTTCTGCTTGCTGTACACACCCTGCATTGCGGCGGTGGCTTCCGTCAAACGGGAACTGGGCAGACGCTGGGCGGCCGTCATGGTGCTGAATCAGTGTGTTGTGGCGTGGGTTGCGGCCCTGATCGTGCGGCTCATCGCACTGGCGGTCCTCTGAACGAAACTCTGATTTGAAAGGCAAACGCTCCTCTCTGCGCAGAAATCGGCGCGGAGAGGAGCGTTTTTTCTGGTGAGCGCTTGACAAACGGAGCAGTCTGTACTAAAATGCTTCAAAAATGAACAATTCAAAGATGGAGTGATAAGGATGCGAGAGATGAACCCCAGCATGGAGTTTGCGAATAAGACCGCCCTCGCCTACAGCACCGTCTGCAAGCCGCTGTGTCAGGAACTGGGACTGCCCCAGACTGCCTTCGACATCCTGCTGTTTCTGGCCAACAACCCGGCCTACAAAACGGCCAGCGACATCGTGGACGTCCGCCGCATCAAGGCGAACCTTGTCTCGGTGAATGTGGACAAGCTGGTGCAGGAGGGGCTGCTGGAGCGCCGCCCGGTCCCCGGCGACCGCCGCAAGACCGAGCTGCACTGCACCGAAATGGCGCAGCCCATCATCCAGCGCGGCCAAGCGCTGCAGGAAGCGTTTTTTGCACGGCTGATGCAGGGCATCGACCCGGCCCAGCTTCGGGCATTCTACGATACCATCGCGCGGATGGGCGAAAATCTGGATGCGATTCTGGAGGGAAATCTATAAAATGAATGTGTTGTTTACGATCGTTGTGACCTTTTTTGCCGGGATGGGCGCGGGCCTTGGCACCGGCTTTGCGGGGATGAGCGCCGCTGCTGTCATCAGCCCGATGCTCATCACCTTCCTCGGTATGGACCCGTATATGGCTGTCGGCATCGCCCTTTCGTCGGACGTGCTGGCCAGCGCAGTATCTGCCTACACCTACCATAAAAACAAGAATCTGGACGTCAAGAACGGCCTCATCATGATGGCAAGCGTGCTGCTGTTCACGGTGGTGGGCAGCTACATCGCCAGTCTGCTCCCCTCGGCCACGATGGGCAGCTTCTCGGTCTTCATGACCTTCCTGCTGGGCATCAAGTTCATCGTCCGCCCGGTCATGACCACCAAGGAGACCATGCAGGGCGTCTCCGCGAAAAAGCGTGCCGTCCAGTCCATTGTCTGCGGCGTGATCATCGGCCTGATCTGCGGCTTTGTCGGCGCGGGCGGCGGCATGATGATGCTCCTCATCCTGACCAGCGTGCTTGGCTACGAGCTGAAGACCGCCGTCGGCACCAGCGTTTTCATCATGGCCTTCACGGCCTTGACCGGTGCAGTCTCTCACTTCGCCATCGGCGGGATGCCGGACCTGTTCGTGCTGGCCCTCTGTGTGCTGTTCACCCTTCTCTGGGCCCGTATCGCAGCGGTGTTTGCCAATAAGGCCGACCCCAAGACCCTGAACCGTGCTACCGGCATCGTCCTCGTTGTGCTCGGCATCGTGGTCATGGGCTTCAACTTCCTGACAAAATGACCCGAAACGGAAAAAGACGACGCCTCTTCGGAAGCGTCGTCTTTTTTGCGTGTGTCGTATGCAATTTTGCAAACTTATTGCACCTTTAGCATATGCAATTCTGGAAAAAAGTCAAGAGGTTCGCAAAAAATTCAAAAATGAGTTACTTTTCCTCGATGGTCGAATGCTCGATGACCCAATCGGCGGCGCGGCGGATGGCTTCGTTGCGCTGCATCAGGGGGACATTCACATTGGCCTTGACCTCTTCGAGGGTCTTCTTGGTGCGGTCAGCGCGCTCCTGCAGGTTCTTGTCGATCTCCTCTTCGGTGGGAACGAGGTTTTCGTTCTGCGCGATCTGCAGCAGAGCCATCCGGGCGCGGGTGTTCTTCTCGGCGGCGGTGTGGACGTTGGCCGTGAAGTTCTCGCGGGTCTGGTGGATCTGGCTCAGGTAGCGGTCGAGGCTCAGCCGCTGCATCTGAAGCTGCTGCTGGATGGTCTCCATCTCATGCTGGTAGGTGCTCTCCACCAGAACGCTGGGCAGCTCGCCCTCGGCGGCGGCCGCCAGCTGGGTCAGGATCTGATCCTTGGCGCGGTTCAGGGCGCTGGAGTGCTTGCCGTCATACAGCTGCTTGCGGACCTGCTCCCGGAACTCCTCCATGGTGTCCACCTTGCCGACCTTCTTGGCAAAGTCGCTGTTCAGGGCGGGCAGCTGGCGGACGCAGACGTCCAGCAGCTTGATCTTGAAGACCGCGGGCTTGCCGGCCAGATCCTTCACGTGATAATGCACCGGGAAGTTGACCGTGATCTCGAACTCTTCGCCGCCCTTGTGGCCGAGGATGCCGTCCTCGAAACCGGGGATCATCCGGCCGCTGCCCAGCTGCAGGGTCTGGTTCTTGGCGGAGCCGCCCGCGAAGGCTTTGCCGTCCAGCAGACCTTCGTAGTCCATGTGGACGATGTTGCCTTTGACGGCGGGACCCTTGTGGGGTACCAGCTCGGCCGCAGCGGCGCGGCGGCGCTCCAGCACGGCGTCGATCTCCTTGTCGGTGACGGCCGGGGTGACGCACTCGACCTTGAAGCCGGTAGTCTGGGTCAAGGTCAGCTCCGGTTGCAGGGCGGTGGTGGCAGTGGCCACAAAGCCCTCGTCCTTCTTCACGCTGACCAGATCATAGCTGGGCTCGTCCACAGGCTTGAAGCCGTGTTCTTTCATGGCGGCGTCGTACAGAGCGGGCACGTCCTTGTCCATCAGGTCGTTGATGGCGTCATACCAGAAGGTGTGCTCGCCGCGGTCGGCTTCGATCTGAGCGCGGTCAGCCTCGCCCTTGGCAAAGCCTTTGATGGTGTAGGAAGCGCGGGTGCGCTCGTACACCGCGTTGGATGCGGTCTCCAACTCTTCAGCCGTTGCGCTGAAGGTCATTTTGCAGACACTCTTTTCGGGAGTTTCCACGCTTACCAGTTTCATAGAAATCGAACCTCCGTGTTGCCCCAAAAGGAGCGAATTCAAACATTAGTAAAGTTATTATAGCACAAGTGGGGCAAAAGCGGTATAATAAAAATGCAGAAAAAGTGCGAAGAGGATGGATTTTGCCGGTCCGGGCGGGCCGGAATGCAGGATTTTTGCGGGAAATACGAAAGGATGTGCATCGTATGCGCTTGTTTGACGTTCTGGGACCGGTGATGATCGGCCCCTCCTCCAGCCACACGGCGGGTGCAGCCAAGATCGGATATACGGCCCAGAAGCTTCTGGGTGACCTCCCGGTGGAGGCCGACATCGGCTTGTACGGCAGCTTTGCCACCACCGGCAAAGGCCACGGCACCGACCGCGCCTTGGTGGCCGGTCTGCTGGGCCTCCGCCCGGACGACCCCCGTCTGCCGGATAGCTTTGCGCTGGCCCAACAGCAGGGCATGAAGTTCCGTATCCACCCGGTCGAGCTCCGCTCAGGCCACCCGAATACCGCCGTCCTGACCCTAAAAAGCCGGACAGGCCGGGTCCTTTCCATGAAGGCGGCGTCGGTGGGCGGCGGCCGCATCCGCGTCACCGAGATCGACGGCGTGCCCGCTGACTTTGGCGGCGACAGCAACACCCTCATCATTCACAATGAGGACACCCCCGGCTGCATCGCCGAGGTGACCGCTTCGCTGGCGATGCGGCGGATCAACATCGCCTCCATGCAGGTGTTCCGCGCGGGCACCGGAAGCTATGCCGTCATGGTGCTGGAATGCGATTCTCACATCCCGCACCCGCTGGTGCAGCAGCTGGCTGTGATGCCCGGCATCCTGAAGGTGACCTGCCTGAACGTTGACGAACCCGAAGAAAGTGCGGAGGAATGAGCCATGTCCTTTTTATCCTGTGAAGAAATGCTGGCGGCAGCCCGCACCCAAAAGATCTCGCTGGCCGAAGCAGTGCTGCGCAGCGACTTAGCCGAGAGCCGCCTGACCGAGGAGCAGAGCCGCCACACGATGCGGCATCTGTGGCACGTCATGGAAGCCACCAGCCGCGAGTATGACCCCGCTCAGCGCAGCCGGAGCGGCCTGTCCGGCGGCGACGCCGCCAAGGTGGAACAGGCCCACAAAGCGGGCAGGAGCTACGGCGGCGATTACCTTGCCGAGGTGACGGCGGAGGCCCTGAAGACCGCCGAATGCAATGCCTGTATGAAGCGGATCGTCGCCGCCCCCACGGCGGGCAGCTGCGGCGTCCTCCCGGCGGTGCTGCTCCCCCTCGCCCGCGTGGGCGAGGCTGATGAGGATGCCATCTGCGAGGCCCTCTACGTGGCCGCCGGGTTTGGTCAGGTCATTGCAGCCCGCGCCACCCTTGCGGGCGCAGAGGGCGGCTGTCAGGCCGAGGTGGGTGCCGCCAGCGCCATGGCCGCTGCGGCCCTCTGCCACCTGAAGGGCGGCACGCCGGAGCAGTGTGCCGCGGCTGCCGCTATGGCGCTGGGCAACCTGCTGGGCCTCGTCTGCGACCCCGTGGCCGGTCTGGTGGAAGTCCCCTGCGTCAAGCGGAATGTTGTCGGCGCGGTGAACGCCGTCGCCTGCGCCAATATGGCGCTGGCGGGCGTGGACTACGCCATCCCCTGCGATGAGGTCATCGACGCCATGGGCCGCGTGGGCAGCCTGCTCTCCCCCGACCTGCGCGAGACCGGTCAGGGCGGCCTTGCCGCCACCCCTACCGGCGTAAGAATCGCCCGTCAGCTGGCACAGGAGGGCTGAGCCGGAGCGTTGCCCCGGATTTTATGAGGAACCGGATGCCCGCCCGTACACGGGTACAGGGCGTGCAGGAGGTTCTGTCCCCTCGCCTATAGACAGGCTGCACAGGAAAAACCGATATTTTTGTGCATCTGTACCTGCTGGATCCCCCGCCCGGCGGGCGAAAAGCGGTTGTAAAAGCCGCTTTTTGCGCCGGGACGGCAGAAGATTTACAGAAAAGCCGCAGTAAAATCAAAGAAAAGACGTTCTTTTTCGGAAAATATAAAAATATTTTAAAAAAGCTGTTGACAAACCCCTTCCTTCGTGATAAAATACATCATGTTCCGAACGGAACGTATGCGTTGGTAGCTCAGCTGGATAGAGTGACTGACTACGAATCAGTAGGCCGGGGGTTCGAGTCCCTTCCATCGCACCAAACCATGAAAATCCGAACCTTTTCTCGATAGGAGAAGGGCTCGGATTTTTTGTTTTCTTCGGAAACGAGAACAATGGCTCTTCCCTTACGGCTGTGTGTCCAAAACCTTATCAGAAGAAAGACCGTATCACGAAGGTCACAACAGTAAGAGTGCCGTAAGGCAGAAGGGACGCAAGATTATGAAGTACGATGCAAGAGCCTGTCAGTTTAACATGGGCACCGGCTGTGTGGAGCTGCTGCTCCGGGATGGGCGCAAAATTTCCATCAACTGCACCGGTGTCGAGGATGCACTGGATGTTACCATGGCGCAGAGGTCTGAACTGGACTACCTCATCTACAATGACCCGCTGGCGTATGCAGAGCTAATTTTGAACGGTGAGCCAGAGGAGTATCTGAGAAATGCGGCTGGAAGTCACGGATTAGAGGACTGAACGCAAAAACAGGGTGCGCCCTGCCGGACGCACCCTGCAAAAATCCACACACGATAAGTAAGGCAGGGAGTTCCCCGACGGGAACTTCCTGTTTTTCTTTGGTTGCGATATGAGCCTGTTCCGCCTGCCATGCAGCAAATTCCCGTTGACCTTCCTCGCTGTTCCAGCAGGCAAGGATCGCCGGATAGAATGCCCGTGCCAGTCGTTCGATGGCTTCATCGGGGTAAGGGGAAATATTTGTGGACTTTTTCTTTTTGTTCAAACGCACACTCCTTTGGATTTCTGTTGACAGCATACAATGTGCCTGTTGTTATGCTGTCTGCTCATCCTCTGCGAGCGCAGATTCCAGCGAAGCAAGGTACTCCTTGTGCTTGTGGATGATTTCGAGAATGACTTCTCGCTGTGCTGTGTCTGGCATAGTTCTCAGAAGATAGTCAAACTCTGTGCGGAAACGTGTTGTAACGTGTTCCAGTGCGACATAATCATGCCGCACTTCTTCCGGGTAAGCATCGCTGTCGTAAACCGATTCGATTTTCTGAAACGGCAATACAGGTGCCTTTCCCGGTTCCCGGATGATGCCATCGGCATCCGGTTTCGGTTCAACTTTCAGTTCCGGGTGCAGGATTTCCTGCAAGGTCTGTGCGCGGGCATCATAGTTGGCTCGTGCAAGGCGGTGCATATCAGCCTTGCTGACTTTTACCTGTTTGTTCAGAATCTTCTCCCGCATACCGGGAATCAGGGATTCAGCAATTTCAACACCTTTCATGTACTTCGATGCGCGAAGTACAGTTGCCTTGCTTACACCATTTTCCTCTGCGATTCGTTCGCAGGTTTTCATGGCTTCACCGGAGTTATCAGTTTGAGAACTCCGGTGAAATCGGCCATTTTCATCATGCGATTCTTTGCGGGCTTCGCCATGAGAGGATTTTTCCGCTTCATATTGCTTCCCGATGAGGAACAGCTTCTGCTCCGGGGTGAGGTTGCGCCGCCCCAACTGATTCTTGCAGATCCATGCGAGGACTTCTTCTCTGCTTTCAAATCGGAGCGGCATGGTGGAAAAGCAAATCTCCGGGTGCTTCTGGAGAATTGCATAACGATTGTGGCCGTCAACGAGGGTGTTGTTCCAGACGATCAAAGGAGAGAGCAGCTTGCCTTCCTTGAGGATGTTTTCTTCAAGCTGCTTGTACTCATCGTCCGTCAGCGGCGGGATCTGATTCTGGAACTCCGGGTCGATTTTCAGATTGATCATACGCACAACTCCTTATCTCTCGTGATGTTGCGTCCGTTCGTCCTCCCGGAAGAACAGGGCAACATTCTGTTTTGCATCTTTCAGCTTGAGCAGTTCGATCTTGGCTTCCTTGTACTGCTCATAGAACTGGGCCTTTTCGGAAGCAAGAGCGCAGTATTCCGCTTCCAGCTTGTTCGGACTTGGCAGTTTAGTGATGTTGTTTGCCTTGAGATAGGCTGCTGCTGTCCGGTATGCTGTCAGCTCTGCACGATGCTGTTCTTCAAAGGTTGCGGGGGATTTGGCAGCGTTCCGTTTCTGCGCGAGCGGTCGGTACTGCTTGTAGGAAGCAGCATAACGGCGCAGTGTTTGGTTGTTTGCCATGCGGGTTTCGAGGTCTTTCACTACGGCCAGCGATTCATGGAACTTGGTGTCAAGCTCTGCAATTCTCTGGTCGAGTGCGTCCTCGTTGAGCAGACCTTTCTCCTGCAAAAGAATCAAGGTCTGCGCCATGGCTTTGAGGTTGTGCTTCTTCGCCCAACGCTCATAGCCGATGCCCTTGCCCTGCTTCAGTTTTGCCTGAATGTCCACCAGCTTCTTGATTCGGTCGGGTTTTTCCTCAAGATTGCTGTGGAGGATAATGGGCTGGCTCTTGGCATTTTCTTTCAAGGTGGCAAGCACGAGTTCTTTCTCAAACTTGTCACCGAGGCTGTGCGCCCGGATAAACTTCTTTCTTCCGGCTGGCAGGTAGCTGAGCCGCCCACGGCTTTTCTTGACCGTGATGCCGTACTGCTGCAAGAGCCTGTCCGAGAAATCTTCAAAGCTCGCTGCATTGTCCAGCACATCCGAGATCTGTTTCCGCAAAGTCTCCTTTGCGGTTTCAAACTCCGTTTGTGTAGGCTGCTGTCCGGCGGCAAGCAGGGCAGCGTTTTCACGGTCGAGTTTCATTTGACTGCGCCGTTTCATCCAGTATTCACGCTCGCTCACACGCTTTTTCGAGCTGAGCAGGTCGATCTGGTACAGCTTGGCATCCTGACACATTTCCATGACTGCGACACGCAGGTGCCGCATGGTCTGGGCTGTGCTGGAATGCTTCATGCCCTCACGCCAGTCACGGGGCTTTTGCATATAGGGCTTGCGCTCCACTTCTCGTGTCCGGACGCTGCCGATCACGATGTGGACATGGATATTTCCCGAATGGTTGTGTCCGTCCGGGTGGGTGCAGACGATAGCAGGATGACCGGGAAAGTTCTCTTTGCAGAAGTTCAGGCCGAGGGCCTGTGCCTTTTCCATCGTCAGCCCATTTTCGGCTGCATCCCGCGGGTCGAAGCTGATGATATACTGGTGACTCTTGATGTCATCCGGGTGGTTGTTCTTGTCGTACTTCCGGTTTGCCAGCAGGCAGGCCATTGCAAACGAGGCTTCGCCGCATTCAAGGGTGTCCAGAATGTACGATTCCCGCAGCTTGGGTCTGCTCTGTTCATCCAGAATTTTCTTGCCGGAAAATTCATCGTGCTGGTAAACCAGATAGGTCTCAGCGGCAGAGTAGTCCGAATTTTTAGAGGCGATATGCTTCAGCGTTGCCATACAGTTTACCCAGAACTTTCTCGGCGTTGAGCCGGAAGGCAGTCAGGTCTGCAAGTTCGTCCAGAAGTTTCGCCCGGAGCTGTTCGGTGTCTGCTCCGCCGGAGTTGAAGTGTCGTGCGAGTTGGTTCAGGTTGCCGCCCACCCTGCTGCACTGGGCAAGCAGAGTGGAAACGGCAGTCAGGGTTTCTTCTCCGCCGCCGGCAACGACAACGGTGCGCTCGATCTTCGCATTGTGCAGCGCACGGCGGATGAGGGTGGACAGGGAGAGATGAAGGAGTTTTGCTGTGCATTGGAGTTCCATCTTTTCAGTTTCCGTCACACGGAACTTGATGATGTGCGTTTTGTTGTTCGGCGTGTCGTGGCGGTGGGTCGTGCTGGGTTTCGTTTTGACATTCGTTTTGTTCATTGAACCTCCTGTCGTTTCGCTAGCTCCTCGGTGGAGCTATGTAAGCACGACACGCCGTTCTTTCGCACCGCAAGGTGCGAATATGAGCAGGGTTTGGGGCAGGTACGCCCCAACAAGATCACATCAAAACTCGCAAGAGTTGCAGATGTGAAGTCCCGGTGGAGCACAACATTTTCAAGAATTGAAAATTTGTGGCCACGGG
>ENA-ORSQ01001582-ORSQ01001582.1-human-gut-metagenome-genome-assembly--contig:-NODE-1582-length-11540-cov-7.196953_pt1 | contig 11540 bp, 14 predicted proteins | sample MGYA00241900_ERZ509164 | MGnify/ENA primary metagenome ERZ509164 (study PRJEB26280, sample SAMEA2338807) | human gut metagenome | biome: human gut; feature: human-associated habitat; material: faeces...
GAGGTCGCTATGGAGAAATTGAAAAAGCATATCCATGATGACAGTAACGGCCTGGACTATGTTCTGGTTGGAGACTACTATATTCCAGACTTACAGCTGCCGGAGGAAAGCCGCCTCATTGGACGATGGGGACGGATGCACAGTGAATATCTGCAAGAGTATTGTCCTGATCGGTACAATGAATTGCTTCTGTCTGGAAAGCTGTGGACATATCTTGCCGATCTGAATGAGCAGGCACAGAACCGGCTGGATTATATCATTGTCCAGATGAAAGAAGCCGAAGGAATAATGGAGGAACTGAAAGCTTGTGATCAGATGGCGTGGGTTAGGGCAATGAACAGCATTCGCAACAGGGCAGAGGAAATTATTCGTTCTGAAATGATTTACTGCTGAAGTGTCAGTCTTCCGGTTCAGCCAGTTTTACGATAACATTACTCTGCCGGAGAAGCCAGCCTGAAAATTCCTTTGGGCTGGCTGTTTTCTTTTTCACAGCCTGTTTCCGCTGCAAGCGGTGGCAGCTCCACAATATCAATGAGATCATGAACACGGTCGTGACCGGTTGGAAGCCTTTTTCCAATCCCCGGATGTTTGCCGGATATGGCAGACAAAAGGGCTGGGAACGGGACACTTCCGGCAACGAACTACCCAGCAACGAAGGTGGATTTGTAGAACTGAGTGAAGAAGAATGTCGTCAGCTGGAACTTCCGCAGGAGTGGATCGCCTGACAAGGACGGTCTGTTGCCGGGATGGCTGCCGGTTGGTTGCCGGGTTCGTTGCTGATAAATTTATGGGTTTGATATAGAAAAAGCCCGCAAGTAAAGGCTTTTTATGATCTATCTATGTTTCCGGCAACGAAAGCAACGAGATTTTATAAGAAAAAATGAAAAGTAAAAATCACAAGCCAGATGATTGTTTACAGGTTTTTTGAGGTCTATTACCGGACTTCGTTGCCAGTATCCTTTGTCTGGCATTTTCTATGGAGGTAGCCTATGGAGAAAAGCAAAAATAAAAAAGTTCAGTTTATCGTAGTTCGTGAGTTTTCCGGGGACAAAACCATGCGGGAAGCCTTTGAACAGGTAATCGAGCGCCAGACCTGTGAACAGTTTGAAAAATGGCTGGAAAATCATGAAATAGAACAGAAAGCGGCTTAAAGACTATTTGAGTTTGTAACAGGGACATGGTATAATATGATTATCGTGTCCCTGTTCATAGAAGGAGTTTACTATGAGCAGGAAAAAACAAGAAAACCAGAAAATCACAGCTCTCTATTGCCGCATTTCTTTGGATGATGGTGGTGATAACGAGAGCATGAGCATCAGCAATCAAAAAATCATGCTTCGGGACTTTGCAGAGAAAAATGGAATGTTTCAGCATGAGTATTATGTGGATGACGGCTATACGGGACGCAACTTCAACCGTCCCTCATTCCAGCGCATGATCGCTGACATTGAGGCGGGGAAAATCGGCTGCGTCATCACGAAAGACCTATCGAGGCTCGGTAGGAATTATATCGAAGCTGGCAGCTATATCGAAATCTTTTTCCCAAAACACAATGTACGCTATATTGCCATTACAGACGGAGTGGACAGCCTGACTCGTCAGGAAATGGACATTACGCCGTTTAAGAATATCCTGAACGATATGTACAGCCGGGATATTTCCAAAAAGGTGCTGGCAGGGCGGATGACCCGTTCCCGGCAGGGAAAGTTTTGTGGTGGGCAGCCGCCCCTCGGTTTGATGCGTGACCCGGAGGATAAGGGACATTTGATCCGTGACCCTGAGACAGCACCGGTAATCCGAAAAATCTATGATATGGCGCTGGATGGCTGGGGATGTATGCGGATTGCAAAGCAGCTCATGGATGATAAAGTCCCGATCACCAGAGTAAAAAGCAACACAGAATGTGATGTAAATTACTATTCATGGGGAAGTGCAAGAATCAGCCATATCCTGCGGAATCCCTTTTATAAGGGCGCACATCTGGTCTGCCGGACACATCAGAAAGGGATTCGCTCCAACACCTATGACATTATCCCTCGTGAGGACTGGGAAGTTATCGAGGATTGCCATGAAGCAATCATCTCCCCGGAAGAATGGGAGCAGGTGCAGGAAATCATTGACCGCAGACCAACCATTATGAAGGGCAACTCCTGCCCCTTTTATAACCTGTTCCACGGTATCATTTATTGTGCGACTTGCGGAAAGTCCATGCAGGTGCGGTATGAAAAGGTTGGCAGAACCGGAAAGAACCGTTTTACCGGCGAACAGCGGGAACCGATTGATAAGGCGTATTATATCTGCCAGACCTATAACCGACTGGGCAAGAACGCCTGTACCAGCCACAAGATCGAAGCCAGAGATTTATACAACCTTGTGCTGAGAGATATTCAGGAACTGGCAAAGACTGCGCTCAAAGATGCCGATGCTTTTTATCAGCGGCTGAGTAGCCGGATGGAGCGCCGCTATCTTCTGGATGCCTCCCAGACACAGAAGGAATGTCAACGACTGGAAAGCAGGAATCGTGAAATTGATGAGATGTTCCTGAGCCTATATACCGATAAGGCAAAAGGAATCCTGACTGAGCAGCGTTTTATGAAGCTGACAGCAACACTGGAACAAGAGCAGGAAGCCAACCAGAAGCGCCTGCAAGACCTACTGTTGATGATGCGCCACTCTGACGAACAGGAAAATGAAGTTCGCACCTTCATCAAAGAAATCCGGTGCTATGCAGCCATTGAAGAACTGGATGAAGCGGTGCTGAACCGGCTCATCAGCAAAATTTTGGTGGGCGAAGTCAAGAAGATTGACGGACAGAAGGTGCAGGAAGTCCGAATTGTTTATAACTTTGTCGGAGAAATTTCGGAAATGACAGCATAATTAGAAAGCCCCTATCTCTCTATCAATGAGAGATAGGGGTTTATCAAGTTTTACATAAAATTATATTACCGGTAAGCATACGATGAGCAGATGTTTTTTATTGCCTTTCGAGTATAGATACGTTAAAATATACTTATTAAGCATGATGAATTTGGGAGGTATTTTTCGTGGAAATTAGAGTCCTTCGATATTTTCTGACTGTAGTAAGGGAAGAAAGTATCACAAAAGCCTCAGAAGTTTTACATATCACGCAGCCGACACTTTCACGTCAGCTTGCACAGATGGAGGAAGATATTGGTGTAAAGCTGTTTGATAGAGGGACACGGAAAATCAAATTGACAAATGAAGGAATACTTCTTCGCCGTCGTGCGGAAGAAATTTTGCAGCTTGTAGATAAGACAGAAAAAGAATTAGTGGAGCAAGAGGAACAGGTGGAAGGTAAAATTTCCATTGGGTGTGGAGAAATTGCTGCTGTACAACTTCTTCCTAAAATAATTGAGTCCTTTCGTCAGAAATATCCCCGTGTTACTTTTGATATTTTTACAGCCACAGCAGATTTGGTAAAGGAACAGATGGATAAGGGGTTACTGGATATTGGTTTGCTTCTTGAGCCGGTTGATATGGAAAAATATGAATTTATTCGTTTGAATATAAGGGAAAAATGGGTGGTTCTGATGAAATCGGATGATCCACTCTCCAAGAAAGAAACGGTAAGCGCAAAAGATTTGTCTGTACTGCCTTTGATTCTTCCAAGGCGTATGAATGTGCAGAGTGAGTTGGCAAGTTGGTTTGGCAACTACTATGAGAAACTGGATATTGTTTTTACCAGCAATTTAAGTACAAACAGCGCAATTATGGTGAATGGAGGCTTGGCATATTCATTGGTGATTGAAGGGGCTGTACCCTTCTGGGATCAATCAAAGATTACATTCAGACCGCTTGATCCGCCACTTACAGCAACAAGTGTATTAGCATGGAAACGTGGTCAGCCGTTTAGCTTAGCAACCACAAAATTCATCAAACACATTCAATGCTTTTTAGGCATTGATAAGACATAAAAACTAAGTATTTGATATAATTCAATTAGAAAATTATAATATAGGTGTAGAGATAAAGCAAACAGCTTTAATTTCTGCACCTATATTTTTTATTGAGGAGGGAGTGCCATTTCATGAAACCGGATTATGATTCCCTTATAAACGCCGGATTAAGCAAAGAAGAAATCGCAAAAATTTCAGGATGTGAAGATCAAGAAATGCAGATAAGGATGTTGCGAAAATATCGGTACAAATTGCTTGATGAGGTACATGAAAAGCAGCAGTCACTTGATGCAATCGATTATATGATCTGTAAAATACAAAAATAACAATAAGAGGAAGTGACAAATTAAATGGGGGTAATTATGAAAAAATTTCCATCTATTCTATTCGTTTTTTCTCTGCTTTTTATGCTGACTGCTTGCAGCAGTAGCGCAGATCCATCGCAGGAGAGCAGTGGACAAACCACAAGTCCATCTTCTCAGCAAGATAGCGTTTCAGTGTCTAATGCAGTTTTAGAATCTGAAAGCACAGAAAATAATTACGACTCATTTCATCATGGTTTACATCCCGCAATTCATCAAAATCTGCCGTATAAGGAGTAACTGTTTCAATCCGGTGCAGATCTCCACCCACATTCTCCGCTATCATATTAGCGACATACTCTGTTGTACCATAACGGGAATTATTATCCACTACAATACTTGCCGAAGTTATGGCATCCACATCAGAGGGATATTCTGTATTGCCCCAGCGTGAAAAATAGACGATTAAAGTGTTATTGGCCGATTGTTCGCTTCTGTTTTCAAATAAGAGTTTGAAGGCTATGATTATTCCCCTGTTTTTAGAGCAGCTGCTGATAATGCTTGTAGGGATGGCGGACACACTGGTGGTCAGCTACGCAGGAGAAGCGGCAGTATCCGGTGTTTCACTGGTAAATCAGTTCAATACTATTTTTATTTATCTATTTACAGCATTGGCATCTGGAGGGGCGGTTGTGATCAGCCAGTATATTGGTAGAAAGAAAAATGATGACGCTGGAGAATCCGCCAGTCAGCTTCTTTCATTTTCTGCGATTTTTTCCATACTGATCGCAATGATAGTTCTGATTGGAAATGAAGGGATGCTTCGTCTGATGTTCGGTAAAGTGGAAGATTCTGTGATGCACTCTTGTATTACATACCTTAGGATTTCTGCATATTCCTATCCGGCATTGGCGGTTTACAATGCTGGCGCTGCCCTTTTTCGCAGTATTGGAAAAACCAGTGTGACCATGTATTTGTCGGTAATTTCCAATATCATCAATGTTATTGGAAATCTCATTGGTGTATTTGTTTTGCGTGCAGGTGTTGCGGGTGTTGCATACCCTTCACTGATCGCTCGGACATTTTCAGCCGTGATGATTACAGTACTTTGTTTTCAGAGAAAAAATGAAGTGTTCTATCGCTGCAAGTGGATTTTTCGGTGGAATGTGGATTTCATGAAACAAATTCTAAAAATCGCTATTCCAAATGGGATGGAAAACGGTGTATTCCAGTTAGTCAAAGTAGCATTAAGCGGTATCGTTGCACTTTTTGGAACATATCAGATTGCTGCAAATGGTGTTGCACAAAGTATCTGGTCGTTAGCTGCACTGGCGGGAGTTGCTATGGGTCCCGTATTTATAACAGTCATTGGACAGTGTATGGGAAATGGGGATACAGATGCTGCGGATCATTATTTTAAGAGATTGATAAGAATCACATTGCTGATTTCATCGGCATGGAATCTTTTGATTTTTCTTCTGACTCCATTCTTTATGAAATTTTATGCTTTGCAGCCGGAGACCAAACGGCTTGTGATCTGGCTGGTTTTAATCCATAACGTGTTTAATGCAGCAGCATATCCCTTTTCCGGTGCGCTTAGTAATGGGCTGCGTGCAGCGGGTGATGTAAAATTCACCATGTATGTTTCGGTTATATCTACAATAGCAGTGCGCCTGCTTTTATCATGGCTCTTGGGAATTGTTTTGAAAATGGGCGTGATCGGGATTGCTATTGCAATGGTTTGTGACTGGAGCATTCGGGCGGTCATTTTCTTCTGGAGGCAGAAGTCCGGAAAATGGAAAACATTTCAGGTGATATAGATTCATTTATAATAAGTTCAATAACATAATTTACGGAGGAAATTACTATGAGTAAGAAAATTTTGGTAGCCTATTTTTCAGCAAGCGGCGTGACTGCAAAGGCAGCGTGGAAACTTTCGGAAGCGGCAGGCGCAGACCTGTATGAGATTAAACCAAAGGTGCCGTACAGCAATGCCGATCTGGACTGGACAAATAAAAAAAGCCGAAGCAGCGTGGAGATGAACGATCCGACATTCCGTCCTGCAATTGCCGGGAAACTGGAAGGTATGGATCAGTATGATCTGGTGTTTGTCGGATTCCCTATCTGGTGGTATGTTGCACCAACGATTATTAACACCTTTTTGGAGAGTTATGATTTCTCAGGTAAAACCATCGTTCCTTTTGCTACTTCTGGCGGCAGCGGCATGGGAAACACAAATGAAAAACTTGCACCGAGCTGTCCTGGCGCTATCCTGATGAAAGGAAAAATGCTGAATGGCTCGCTACCTCAGGAAGAATTGAAAGCATGGGTAAAAAGTCTGTGAGTTGGATGTGGGCATTGAAACAAACGCTGCCCGTTGTCTTTTTTTAATTCATCACTTGACATTGTGGCAAAGATTTGATGGGAGCCGGCCGGGAGAGGGAGAGTAGGTCGGCGTATTTAGATTGAACCGCTCTGCCTTCTGGCGTGTTCTTGTAGTCCATTGTACTCCCTCCGCTCATTATTGAAACTGTCCGCAGCACTTCTTGTATTTCAGACCGGAGCCACATGGACAAGGATCATTACGGCCAACCTCTTGTGCAAATATAAACTCTAATGCCCTGACTTGATCATACCAATCAACAGGCAAAGTGTATCTGTCTCCAAATATAGATGTCTGCATGGCGTGATCCCTTACAGTGCAGAGGCGGATGAGTTCTGCCACCAAAGGAGAATTAGTAAGAGCTTGTCGGTGACTCGGAATGGTAATTCCATGATAGCAAACGGAAGAATCAAACAAGAAGAGAATTCGCTTTTCGTTATAACTATGTGGGGTTATATCAATAAGTTTGCCATCAGGTGTTCTCCAAATGGCGTGGGCCTCGGCATCAAGGAGCATGTTTCCGCGTTGCCATACCGCCCAACCAGAAATCATCGAGCCACCATATTGTTTGACCATCCGAGGAACATTATTAAAGCACTCATTAGGAGTGGCCCAAGATGCTGGACAAACATCGATGTATTCCGGTGACGAATCAGATGTGATAGAAGCACAGAAATCTATAATAACCTGTGTGATTCTTGCAGGAGTAGTTTCTCTTATCATACGAATCTCCTTTACTCGGCACGATGGCCACCGATTTGCTTATTCCGTTCTTTCATGGTGGCTCCGTCTAAATAGTTTGTGCCTTTCAGCACGGCGTTCTTGCCGAACTTCTTTTTCAGCCCCAGCATGACCTCTTGGAGCTGCTTTTCCTTTTCCATCTTGGTCGTGTCTGTGAATAGATTGACTTGGAAGATTCCTTCGTCCTTGACCACACGGTTAGCCGCGATGGTGATCCGTCGCACGGTTAGGGTTTTGTCAGCAATTTGGTCGAATAGGGTGGCGGCCACCTTGATGAGTTGGCTGCCGAGGTTGGTCGGGTTATCCAGCTTCGTACTGCCGTGAGCACCCTTCGGAACAGTGCGGCCGTAGTGATCAATGTGTACCGGACCTCTGTACTTTCCGCTGTCGCAGTTTTCCCGGTCATAGCCCACATCCAATGTCAGGCTATCCGTAACCAGTCCTTTATCTGTTAGTTGCAATACTAAGCTGTCAGCCATCTCCATGATAATAATTCTGGCTTTGTCATATGGGTAAGGGCAGGAGAGAACCTGTCCTTCGGAGATACTGTTGGTGCTGGGTTTGTAGGCTTTGATCTCTTTTATGCTGCAGGGTTCCAGCCCCCAAGCATGGTCGATCAGCAGTTCGGCATCAACACCGAATTCCTTATATAAGATATCCTGATTGACGGTGCTGAAATAGGCCAGCTCGCCCATTGTATGAATACCGTGTTTTTCTAACCGCTTGACAGTGCCGGGGCCAGTCATCCAGAAGTCTGTGAGTGGCTTGTGATCCCAGAGGAGATAACGGAAACTCTCTTCATCCAGCTCAGCGATACGGACTCCGTCCTTGTCAGGCGCAGCGTGTTTGGCAGTGATGTCCATTGCCAGCTTCGCCAGATATAGATTGGTACCAATCCCGGCGGTGGCAGTGATGCCAGTCGTATAAAGTACTTCCCGGATTATTGTCATGGCAAGGTCGTGTGCTGTCATATTATAGTGGGACAGGTACGAGGTGGCATCGATGAACACCTCGTCGATGGAATATACCACAATGTCCTCTGGGGCAATGTATTTCAGATAGATGCCATAAATCTGCCGCGACACCTTTTCATAATATGCCATCCGGGGTGGTGCAACAAGGTAAGAGAGTTCGAGTGACGGGTCGGCGGCAAGCGATAAGGAATCATAGGAAGCAGAGGAGAAGGATGGCTTACCGTCCTTATACACAGCTTTTCTTAATCGTACCGCTTCCCTTAACCGGTTTGCATTGACCTCCTTGACCTTCTGCACGACTTCAAACAGTCTGGCGCGACCTGGAATGCCATAGGCTTTCAGGGAAGGGGATACAGCAAGGCAGATGGTTTTCTCAGTGCGGGAGGAATCTGCCACGACCAGATTTGTGGTAAGCGGGTCGAGGTGTCGAGCGGCGCATTCCGCACTCGCGTAATAGCTTTTAAGATCTATCGCAAGATATGTGCGTTGCATCGTACATTATCCTCCTTTCTGACTGCGCGTTATTTTGCTTTTTTCAGTTCATCTATCTCTTTCTGAAGACGTTCAATCTCGCGGCTTTGCTTTTGGAAGATTTCTTCGTTTATCTTGATGTTTTGATCATAGGTTAGTGCGAGAGTCATAAGAGCCAGACGAAGATCTTCATCTGGAATTTCTGAACACGCTTTTGCCATTTCATCCCGATCAACGATACCACCGAGATTGCTGAGTTTTTCTATCAAAGTCATGATGCTCCTCCTATTTATTGCGCCGCTCGTTCCACGAACCACCGGCCTAACCGACCGTTGAAGCGTGGATCAAGGTGCTCAAAGAACAGATGCTTCTCTTGCCCCTGGATGAGCACAGTAAAACAGTCACCAGAGTAACCGTTATCGGCAGTCCCGGCGGGGCGGAAATCACGCACGGTTTCGATTGGGAAGGTACGTCCATCCGACCAGGTGATCGATGTCGGCTGCATATAGCCTGTAGAATCAAAGTCGGAGGATACCTTTACATAGACTCGTTCTTTTGTCATAAGCAGTCACCTCCATGTTTAATCGTAGCTTTTAGAGCAATTCTTCATAGAATCCTTCAGAAAGTTGCTCTTGAGCTCCGGCACAGCAGGAAGCTGGTACCCTTTTGCGGTAAGAATGTTCAGTTTAAAATCAACAAAGTTTTTTTCGATTCCAGCCACCTGTGCGATCTCCTCAAGGGTGGCGAATCCTGTATGCGTGTATTGAAAGTCCTGCAGAAGCTCGTGGTATTTCAAGGCACGGTATGTGCTGGAGCAGTGGGTTGGCAGAGAAGCTTCCATCTGAAGCCTGTCGGCGTTAAATTCATAGAAGCCGATTGGCTTCAGCACATCATCATCTGACAACAGCAGTTCAGCAGCAAATGTATTCGCCCTGCGTTCTGCTTTTGCGTTGCTGAGACTATAAAAATATGTATCTTGGAAAGCCTGACCGGATGCCGCATGTTTCCGGTCGAAGATAGCGTGCCCAAGTTCGTGGGCCAGTGCGGATCTGCGTTGTTGCTTTGAGCAGTTTGGATTGATGCCGATGTATTCGCAGTTTAGAAGTACCGTGTAAAACCCAAGGAGCTCTTCACAGAACCGGATGTCTTTGATTTTAATGGCGCGCTGGGCAATGATAGCTTCCGGATCATTGCTCTTGTATCGGCGGCTTACAGCGTCGGCGGCAGTAATAGCAAAGTTGTTCAACAGCGACTCCTTTCTTCTGCAATTCAATTACAGATATTTTTTAGGAGTAAACTTTTTTGCCTCTTCTTTTGCGTCAAGGAAGAGGGCTTCCATTTCCTTAATGAAATTAGCCTGATCTTCTTCGGACAGCTCGCCGCCTGCAAAAAGGGCAGAGGTCTGTTCTTTTATTTTCTTTGCCTGCGCTACACCGCGGGAGCCATACTTCTTACGGACATCAGCGTAGAATTGGTCATCGCTGAGTTCCTTCTGGAAGGTGGCATCGTCCATAAAGTAGTCGGTCGTGACACCAAGAGCAGCGGCAATCTTCTGGATTGCGTCCACGCTTGGTTCGCGCTCGCCGGCTTCGATATAGCGGATGGCACGATCAGACATGGATGCTCGTCTGGAGAGTTCGGCCATGCTCATACCTTGTGCGGTTCGCAGAGCTTTGATTTTTTCACCGTTGGTCGCATTCGGTGTAAGCGCGGTGGCTGCTTCAGCCCGGACATCCTGTGTGTCTAGTAAGTTCGTATCTTTTTTCATGTCATGCCTCCATGTGGGATATTTTGCTGTTTTTTGCCGGAAGGGAAAGTGGCCGGTGAGAAGCAGCAATTTTTTTGTAAAGCCTACTTGACAAGGAACAACTGTTCCCATATACTAAGAACAACAGTTCGTGAACTTCTGTTCCTATAATACAATAAGAAGTTGTAGAAGTCAATAGGGAAATGAACTTCTGTTCCTTTTTATTATGGTATGGGATGTAACTGTGGCTGTAAGGTTAAATGTATTTTTAAATTCTACCTTGCAAGAGTAAATTCTATACCTGTAGAATTTACTTCTGCATGGATTTTTCCTTCTTCTTTTTATAAAATACTACTGCAGATGATCCCCTGCCTGTGCAGAAGGAGGATAAAATGAATACAGGAAGACCAAAGGGTAACCAAAAACATCTTGACTTATCTGCACGTATTATAATCGAACAGCATTTAAATAACGGTGATTCATTTAGAAGTATTGCAATAGAATTAAACAAGGATCCAAGTACCATATCCAAAGAAGTCAGACGTCATTCTATTATCAGGGAAAGAAGTACAGATGCATTTGCCCCTATTCCCTGTGCAAATAATTATGATCGTTCAAAGCCCCGGACAAATATATGTAATGTCATGCATATGTGCGGTGATAATGAATGCCGGCACAAATGTGTCCTCTGCAGAAAATTCAGATGCAGCGATGTCTGTAAATTTTATAAACCAAGAGAATGTGAGAAATTAAATAAACCGCCTTATGTGTGCAATGGATGCAGCAAGAAAACGAATTGCATGATGGACAAAAAGATTTATTCTTCAAAATACGCCCAGGACACCTATGAAGCCCTTAGAACCACAAGCAGAGAAGGAATCAATCAGACACCGGAAAGTATACAGAAACTGGACATCCTGTTGTCACCGCTTCTCAAAAAAGGACAATCTATTGCCCACATCTACGCATCTCATGCTGATGAGATCGCCTGTTCCAGAAGAACCA
>ENA-ORSQ01001590-ORSQ01001590.1-human-gut-metagenome-genome-assembly--contig:-NODE-1590-length-11497-cov-5.694896_pt1 | contig 11497 bp, 6 predicted proteins | sample MGYA00241900_ERZ509164 | MGnify/ENA primary metagenome ERZ509164 (study PRJEB26280, sample SAMEA2338807) | human gut metagenome | biome: human gut; feature: human-associated habitat; material: faeces...
AGTCTAAGCGGATAAACACGCCGTAGCGGTGGCGGTAGCTGGCTTGCACCAGCGCCCGCTGCTGGTCGTTGGTAAATACGCTGATTTCGGGCTTTTCTCCGCTGGGCAAGGTCACGGCATCGCAGGGATTATAAACCAGTAGATGCTCTTTTACAGCTTGCTGTAGGCACTTATGCAATGCCATGTGGTAGTTGCGAAGCGTCTTGGGCGACAGCCCTTCCTCGCGGAATTTGTAGTTGTAAAACTCCTGCAAGGTGTGTGGTTCCAGCTTTTTGAGCAGGATTTTCCCCAGCACACAAAAGTGCTTGTTGAGATAACTGCGGTAGCTGGCATAGGTGGACTGTTTAACGGTATCTTTCATGTAGGTGTCCAGCCAGTATTCATACCACTCTCCCAGTGTCACGGACATCGGATCGCGCCAGCCCTGTGTGCGGACTTCGTGGGCTTGCTGCTGTAAAACGGCGATTGCTTCCTGTCGCGTGTTACAGCAGGTGGATGTACGCCTAGGTTTGCCGGTCTTGTAGTCGATTCCGGCTGACAGTCGAACCTCCCACCGTCCGTCTGTTCGCTGACGGATGTTGCCCTCGTTATGCCCACGGCGCAGGGCTTTTTTGGATGTATCTTTCACGATGCATCGTCTCCTTTCGTGACACAAAGACTACCACAGGTACGGCCACAAAGCTATTCATCAGACCCAACAATCTTCGGGTTCTCGTTTTGGGCTTTATTGACCTTTTGCTGCTCCAGCCAGCCCAGTAACTCATCCCGCCGCACCAGCAGTCGGTTTCCAATGTGGAACGCCGGGAAAGTTGCGTCGTGAAATATGCGGTAGGTGGTCGAGCGTGAGATACCGAAGTAAGTTTGCACCTCCTTGGGACTTACAACATTGGGTAAATTTTGAAATTCCGTGTTCATGGGTTCCTCCTATGTAAGTAGTGAAAAAACGCTTTCACTATATAGCCACTGGGAAAGGGCAAAAAGTATCGCAGGCTTTTGAGATGTAATAATTTGTAATAAAATGTCGACATTATGTAGACAGTGGGAAGGCGCAAGATTTGACCTGTATCCAACAAAAATTTTCATCAAAATTAAAACAGGCAAGCCGCAGATTAAAACGGCTTGCCTGTAGAATGACGATGCTGACGGTGATGACGATGTTTTTGATATACCCCTTTACCCTATCCCACGAACACCGTCATCATCGTCATCACCGTCACGCTTATAGTGAAATGACGCTTACAGTTTACTACTGCTCGAAACAAAAATAGTGATATTACGAGAAATACAAAATCAGAATGACGCAGATGACGCTAATGACGCTGAATCTGGGATATGGTATAGGGATATCCCCAAAACAGCGTCATTAGCGTCATCTGCGTCACTATCGTCACACAAGAGCAGCGAGGGGGTCTGGGGTACACCCCAGAAATGTGCATGTGGATGACCACATGCTATGCTAGCAAAACACGTCCACCCCAAAACGATGACAAACAAACCCGATACCCGCACAAATTCGTATATGCTCTCAAGAGTGAATCAGTTTAGATTCATCCAAAAATCTTGACTCGAAAAAGTGAATCAGTTCTGATTCACTTTTTCAGAAGAGACACAATTTAAACAATGGAAGAAATCTACATCGAAAGGCATCAACCTGATTTGAAAATTTCCCACAAAACATTCTACGTTACCCCCTTGCCAAATTCTAAAAATCCTGTATTATAATAGGTGTGGCGCTGAAATTTGCAATCCATTGGGATCGGAGTTTCAGTATTATGAAAAATACAATGTTGGAAATGACCCGCTATGCGGCGCTGGCTCGTCAGGCTGTGGCGGAGGGTGTTGTCCTGCTGAAAAATGAGGCTGTCTTACCGCTGGCTCCCGGCGGCAGGGCGGCCTTGTTTGGGTACGCACAATTTCACTACTATAAAAGCGGAACCGGATCCGGCGGACTGGTCAATGTGACCCATGTGCCGAATCTGCCGGAGATACTGGGCGGTGACGGCGGCTATCGGCTGGATGCTGAGGTGCAGGCCCGCTATGCCGCATGGCTGGCAGACCACCCCTACGAGATGGGCACCGGCTGGGCGCAGGAGCCGTGGTTCCAGCCGGAAATGCCGCTGGACGAAGAATTTGTCCGCGCTGCCGCCCAGCGCGCCGACACGGCGTTCATCGTCATTGGCCGCACAGCGGGCGAGGATCAAGACAACACAAACACCCCCGGCAGCTTTCTTCTGACAGAGGACGAAGAAAATATGTTGGCGCTGGTATGCCGCTATTTCAATAAATCTGTTGTGCTTCTCAATGTCGGCAACATCATTGATATGCAGTGGGTCGCGCGGTACGCCCCCGACGCGGTAGCCTACATCTGGCAGGGCGGGCAGGAGGGTTGCCGCGGCGTGCTGGATGTGCTGAACGGCACGGTCAGCCCCAGCGGCAAACTGCCCGATACGATTGCCCGTACCCCGGCAGATTACCCTGCTGCTGATCACTACGGTGCGGACGACCGCAATTTCTATGCCGAGGATATTTATGTCGGCTACCGCTACTTTGAAACATTTGCGCCGGAAAAGGTGCTGTATCCTTTTGGCTTCGGTCTTTCTTACACAAAATTTGAGGTTCAGCTGTTGAGCGCGGACGAAAACGCCGATGGTATCACAGCCGTTGCCACGGTCAAAAATATCGGTGCCCGCCCAGGCAAAGAGGTCGTACAGCTGTACTGCACCGCGCCGCAAGGGCTTCTGGGCAAGCCCGCCAAGGTGCTGTGCGCTTTTGCCAAAACCAAAACACTGGCTCCCGGGAAGAGCCAGACTTTGATGCTGACTGCGCCGTGGCGCAATTTTGCCAGCTATGATGACAGCGGCGCTACCGGGTACAAGTCGGCCTTTGTGCTGGAAGCCGGTGACTATATTTTCAGTCTCGGTACCGATGTACGCCATGCCGCAGAGACCTTTACGGTCATACTGCCGCTGATGGTGGTGGAGCAGCAGGAATCCGCCGCTGCACCCGCCGCAGTTTTTGAGCGGCTGCGTCCCGGTGCGGACGGTTCCCCCGCATGGGAGTCTGTCCCCACTGAGGCCGAGCTGCCCGAGACCCGTTGTGTGGCCCGACTGCCAAAAGAGCGCCCCCAGACCGGGGACAAGGGCATCCGTTTGCAGGATGTGGCTGACGGCAAGGTGGACATGGCTGATTTTGTCGCACAGTTCAGCGACGACGAGCTTTGTACCATCGTCCGGGGCGAGGGGATGAACTCTCCGCGCGTTACGCCGGGTACAGCCGGGGCTATCGGCGGTGTCAGCGATGCTTTGCAGCACTACGGTCTGCCTGCCGCCTGCTGTTCCGACGGTCCCAGCGGTATCCGCATGGACTGCGGCACGGTTGCTTTCGCCATGCCCAATGGCACCTGCCTGGCTGCAACATTCAACGAAGATTTGAGTGAGGAACTCTACTCGATGGAAGGGCTGGAACTCCGCAAAAACCATGTGGACACGCTGCTTGGCCCCGGCATCAATATCCACCGCCATCCGCTGAATGGCCGCAATTTCGAGTATTTCTCCGAGGATCCGCTTTTGACCGGAAAGATGGCCTGCGCCCAGCTGCGTGGGCTGCACCGCTGGGGCGTGACCGGGACGATCAAGCACTTTGCCGCCAACAATCAGGAGCATCGCCGCCACTTTGTGGAGTCGGTCATTTCGGAACGCGCTTTGCGGGAAATCTACCTGCGCGGTTTTGAAATCGCTGTCAAGGAGGGGCGTGCTCGCTCAATCATGACATCCTATAACCCGCTGAACGGCTACTGGACGGCAAGCAATTATGACCTTGTCACGACGATTCTTCGTAGTCAGTGGGGTTACACCGGTCTTGTGATGAGTGACTGGTGGGCCGAGGGCAACGACCGTGGCGGTGCCGGCAGCACCAAGCATGTGGCCGCCATGGTCCGCGCCCAGAATGATGTTTTTATGGTCGTGACTGACCCGGAGCATAACTCCGGCGGGGACGATTTGACCGCCGCATTGACGGAGGGATGCCTGACGCGCGGCGAATTGCAGCGCAGCGCGGCGAACATCTGCCGCTTTTTGTTGCAAACGCCCGCGTTCCGCCGCAGTATCGGCCGCACGAGCGCACTGGATGACCAGATGGAGGCAATGGCCGAGCAGGATATGCAGCAGGCGGCGCAGAACGGCCAACCCCTGACATTACATGGATACGTAAGCATTGACCCGGCCGCGATTGATAATGGTTACCGCCGCACCACTGCGTTTTGTGTGATGGTTGAGCAGGGCGGCGCATACACGCTGCATCTGCGCTGCCGCGCAATGCCGGGCAACAGCCCGCTGGCCCAGATTCCGGTATCGGTGTTCGCAGGCCGTGCGTTCCTGAAAACCATGACCATCACCGGCGCCCAGACTGACTGGTGCGATTTTTCTGTCGGTTTGCCCGCGTTGAACACAGGGGACGAGTTCTTCCTGCGGTTCTATTTTGGCCAGAGCGGCATGGAACTGAGCGCTGTTACACTGAAAAAATGAGAACTGCAAGCCGAAATGGGAGGGAGGCTGCGGCCTTATGAAGCTCGACAGCATAAAATTTCCAAAGCAGAAAAGTGTGCGCGGCGGTTGGTTTTTATCCTACATCCTTGTGCTGATCGTGCCGCTGCTGCTCTGTTTGCTTTTATATAACTACTCCGCGGGTATTATTACGGCGGAGTCCAAGCGAATCTATGGTTCGGCGCTGGATCAGGCCCGCATCGACCTGGACAGCTACCTGACCGAGATTGAGCAGACGCTTTCCCGCACGATGCAGGATCAGACCGTGCAGCGGATCGTCACGACAAAGAAACCACTGGACGGCTATGACCAGCTGGCGATGGTCAATACACAGAGCACACTTTTGACTATCGAAACAGGGCATCCGAATGTTACCAGTGTGTGGATCAGCCTAAACAATCTGGACAGTGTGATTTCCAGCCGGGGTTACCTCGACCAGCATTTGTTTTATCTATCCCGGTTCAAAAACAGCAGCTTGAGTGAGGACGCATGGCGCGAGCTTCTGCACGAGTGTCACCCCCGGTGGGAGGTGGTTCAGGTGGAGAACGAAGGCGGCACGGACTTCCTCTTTATCCGCTCGGCGTTGACCAGCGGGCCGTCATACGCCGACGCTACAGTTGTGGTGACGGTGAACAAAAAGCTGTTTGTCAAGCGGTTGCAGCAGTTCTGCTGGGACCCGGAGCTGGATTTCTATGTCTTAGCCCCGGACGGCACAGCCCTCTGCAAAACGGCTGAGGGTGACCCGCCCGCCATGGATATTGTGCAGGCGGCGGTCGACGGTTCGTTTGCCTTTGGTTCGGGCAGTCAGCAAGCCTACCTGACCCGTGCCAGCAGCGTGAAGGATTGGCAGTATGTGCTGAGCATTTCCAATAAGCTGCTGATGAAAAACACCCGCATGACCCAGTTGTTCACCTGGGGCGGCATGGTACTCTGCATGATGTTAGGACTGGGGCTGTCTGCCGGGCTGACAAAGAAAAATTATCAGCCGCTGGGCGCGTTGGTCAGCCCCTATGACGGCACTGACGAAGCTCCCGACCTGGTCGAGAAAAACGAGTTTGAGCGGCTGGAATACTACTCCCAAAAGAGCCGCCGCGAGCGCAGCGACCAACAGCATGAGCTGTGGAAAAGCCAGCAGACCCTGCGGCGCTACTATTTAAAATCCCTGTTGGAAAGCCCGATGGGTCTCAGCCAAGAGACTGCCGAGCGCGGCGGCATCCGGTTTGACGCGCTGTTTTATACGGTGGTCGTCTTTAAAAATCCGATGGCCGACAGCGCACCGGAGGGGGATGGCTCGCTCTTTGCGGCGCTGCAGATCGCTATTATGAACATTTTCCAGGAAATTGCCGAGCCGCACTTTGCACTGGAACTGACCGCCCTTGGTGAGACCTGCGTGGCCATCGTTGGCATGCAGGAAAACACCCTCGCACAGGATGAGCAGCTGCTGGCGGACATCCGTAAGACACAGCAGCAGATTCGTGCCCACTTCCGTGTGAACCCGGGGGCGGCCGTGGGCGAGACCCACGCCGGGGCGGCGGACATCCGCGCAGCCTATCAAGAGGCGCTGGAAGCGCTGAGTTACCTGAGGGATGACGGCGAGCCAGTGGCCTACCGTGGCATCCATGATGCCCGCACGGCCTACACATTCCCTTTGGAGACCGAGCGCAAGCTCATGGATTTGATTTCCTTGGGCAGCGAGGAAAACACCGCCGCCCTTATCCGGCAGGCGTTCCCGCTGGACGGTGCGGTACAGGACCCCAATGTGGCACGCTGCCTTGCCTATGACATTACGGCGGCCCTGATCAAGGGCGCAGCTATGGCCGGGCTGGACGACCAGAAGGACATCCGCTTCTCGCCCGGGGATGCGGGCAGCCCCGAGGAATTGCAGGCACATTTGATTAAAATTTCCACTACGCTCTGTGGCCGTGTGCGGCTGCTGAAGGGCAGCACCAGTACGACCCGCGCCCTCTGCGACCGGGTGGAGCAGTACATCAGGGAAAACTATGCCGACCCCGACCTGAATATCTCTCAGGTGGGGCAGCACTTTGACATGACGCCCACCTACTTGCCCGCGCAGTTCAAGAAAGAGACCGGGGTGGCGTTGTTGGCCTACATCAGTAATGTCCGCGTTGAGGCAGCCAAACAGCTGTTGACGCAGGGGCTTTCGGTGGCAAAAATTGCCGAGCAGACCGGCTACCGGGACAGCGGCTCGCTGATCCGCGTGTTCAAAAAGGTTACCGGCATGACGCCCGGGCAGTACAAGGCTGCACACAGCGAGGAGTAACCCCCAAAAGCAAAAGCCGGACTGTCGCAGTCCGGCTTTTGCTTTTGCACATGGCACTTATACAAGATGCACAAAAACAGACCGGTGCATTTTGTGCATAAATTTTGCCGTTTTAGAAATTGCCTATGTATTTTTGAAAAATCGCATCTTTGATTTGAGGTTTTGCCTATTTTTTTGGGCTTTTTATTCTGGTTTTGCTGGCGGCGGTGTGATAGGCTCTAAGCACGGAACGAACACCGGCCGCCAAAGCCAAAATCTTTCAGCGCCACAAAACCTCGGCAGCCGGGCCTCGTTCAATAAGAGAAAACGACCACAAACACAAAGAAGAAGGAGGAACCCCAACATGAAAAAAATCAAGCAGGCCACCGCGCTGGCCGCTGCGGCAGCCCTGTCCGCCACAATGCTGGCAGGCTGCGGCGGCAGCACCGAAGGCACGGCATCCACCGCGACCGAGACCGCCAGCAGTGCCTCTACCGCTGCCGAGAGCGGTAACGCAGGTGAGTTCACCTACCCGATGGCCACAGGTCACAGCATCACCTACTGGTGCAACCTGAACGAGAACATCGGCTCCTATTACAAAGATATGGGCGAAACCCCCTTTGGCAAGGGTCTGATGGAAAATACCGGCGTGGACATCACCTTCCTTCACCCGCCAACAGGCGGCCAGGATGAGCAGTTCAACCTGCTGGTTGCTGATGGTGATCTGCCCGATGTTATGGAATATCACTGGCAGAACTACCCCGGCGGCCCCGAAAAAGCGATCTCCGACGGTGTTATCGTTTCGCTGAATGACATCATTGACCAGTACTGCCCGAACTTGAAAGCCTATCTCGACGCCAACCCCGAAATTGCCCGCCAGTGCCGCACCGATGACGGCAACTACTACGCGTTCCCGTTTATCCGCGGCAACGAGGAACTGCGTGTCACGATGGGACTGTTCATCCGACAGGACTGGCTTGATGAGCTCGGCTTGGAAATCCCCACCACCATTGACGAGTGGCACACCGTGCTGACTGCCTTTAAGGAAGAAAAGGGCGCAACCGCCCCGTTCTGCTATGAATGGACGATGGGTGGCTTGACCGACAACAACCCCTTTGCTTACGCTTATGATACGAAACGCGGCTTCTATGTGGGCGAGGATGGCAAGTCCCACTACGGCGCAGCCGAGCAAAACTACAAAGAGTACCTGCAGACCATGCACGACTGGTATGCCGAGGGTCTGCTGGACCCCGACATGATGACTTCCAGCTACGAGACGGTCAGCGCCAAGATGAGTAATGGCAATGCCGGTGCGTCCTTCGGCTGGGCAGGTTCCCGCATGGGTGTCTGGAGCAATGCCGGTGTCGAAATCGAACCAAAGTTTAACCTGCAGCCTTGCCCCTATCCCTCCCGTGATAAGAGCACCCCCGTTAAGATGGGGCAGATTGACAGCGCCTGTCCCAACCAGGGCATGGTCGCTATCACCACCTCCTGCAAGGATGTTGAGGCTGCTGCCCGCCTGCTGGACTGGGCTTACAGCGACGAAGGTCACATGTACTATAACTTCGGTACGGAGGGTGTTTCCTACGAGATGGTCAATGGTGAGCCTGTTTACACAGACCTGATCCTGAAAAACTCCGATGGCATGGCTCCCGGTACGGTTATGACCCATTACCTCCGCGGCAACTACAACGGTCCTTTCGTGCAGGATCTCAGATATCTGAAGCAGTATTACACTCTGGATGGTCAGAAGAAGTCTAATGAGACTTGGGCTGTGGCGACTGCTGCCCAATATGCCATGCCCAATGTTACCCCTACGGCCGAGGAGAGTGAGGAGTACTCCACCATCATGAACGAGGTCGAGACCTACCGCGATGAGATGACCAACAAGTTCATCCTGGGTACCGAGAGCCTGGATAACTTCGACCAGTATGTTGAGACGATGAACAGCCTGGGTCTGCAGCGCGCCATCGAGATTCAGGACGCTGCTCTGGAACGCTACAACGAGCGCTGATAACACCCTGTTTCGGCAGCTATAACATGGGACGGGCAGCTGGCCCGTCCCACTTTTTTCTCAAAGGGAGAAATTCTTATGAAAACACCTACTGCCAACAAGACAGAAATACCGACCAAGCCGAGCAATCGCAACAGCTTTGCGTTCCGCGCCCGCCGGGACTGGCAACGCAACTGGGAGCTATACGTCATTATCATCCCCGTGCTGATTTATTTTATTCTGTTCCAGTATAAGCCGATGTACGGTGCACTGATCGCATTCAAAAACTACAAACCTGCACTGGGATTTTTCGGTAGTCCGTGGGTCGGCTTGGACAATTTTACCCGCTTTTTCACAAGCCCGTTCTTTGGGCGTCTTGTCCGCAACACGCTGCTGCTGAGCTTTGAGCTGCTGCTGTTCGGCTTCCCTGCGCCCATTATTCTGGCGCTGCTCATCAACGAAGTCCATCATGAGGGTTTTAAAAAGAGTGTTCAGACGCTGACCTATCTGCCCCACTTTATCTCGCTGATCGTCGTCGTCGGCATGATCACCGACTTCTCGATGACAAGCGGTCTGTTCAATGACATCATCGTCTTTTTCGGCGGTGAGCGCAGCCCGCTTTTGCAGAACCCGGCACTCTACCGCACCATCTATGTGCTGTCCGACATTCCGCTGATCCCCGTTGCCGGTGTGGCCATCGCCAGCCTGGCTGCCCTGTGCTTCCTGTTCCTTCGCAAGAAGAACCGCTAAGTTGCGTCTACGGTTGTAAGCCCGTATAAGCAAAGCCCCCGTCCGGCAATGATATGCTCCCTATATAGCGAACAGTGAAAAAACACTGAAAGCTATATAGGGAGCATTTTTAGTGTGCCCGGCATGGGCAACAACTAGGTGCTGCAAGACCACTACGCGCTCGGCAGTAGGAAGCGTTAGCCGAAAAGAAAAGCTGAAGCTTCTTACAAAACGAAACCGCGGACGCAATAAAGAGGTACATCAAGGACCGGGAAGTGAACGACCAGATGTGCGACCAGTTGAGCTTCAAAGAATATGAGGACCCATTCAAAAATGTAGCGGACTTTGACGAAGATGATTCGCCGGAGATTCCCACGGACGGTAGAATAAGCAAGTAAAAAAGCGACGCCACGTGCGGTTGGCGTCGCTCATTGTGCGCCTTTAGGCGCGGCTGGTATTGAAGCCCTATGGGGCTGTTTTGCAAACCCCACGTTCAACGTGGGGTTATGATTTGTCGTGAATTTCCCAATGCCCGCTGAAACCACGGCCGATGTAGTGAACATTTCCCATCGCCTTGATATGGCGGCGGATGGTTTTGTAGCTGACGCCCAGCGCCATGCCGAGTTTTTCGGTGCTGATTTTGTTGTCTTTTTTGATTAAAGCCAGAATTTTGGCATCCAAATCATCTTGGGGGACATCTTGGGGGACACGTTGGGGGACATCTTGAGGGACACCGTAATTCAAGTTCGGCATGATGACCGTAAACTGGTATCGGTCAGAACGGAATGTAGGGCGCTTATCCTCAGTGTAGTTGATTTGCGTCTTGTAGCCGTTCAGAATTTTCCCAAAGCCGCTGCCCTTGCGCTCCATGTAGCCCAGACGGTTGAACACATCGGCCAGCACCGGGTTACGCCGAGTGGACGGCACGGTCAGCGGGTCGCGGTCTTGGATCATCGACCCGTCCGGCATACCGCCCGGCGAGTAGATCTCCAGACGGTCATCGTAGATGTCAATGTGGACCTCGCTGCCGTAGACGAGATAATCGCGGTGCGCCAGCGCGTTGACAAGCGCCTCGTGGTAGCTGCGCTCAACGTATTCGGGCAGTTCCTCCCGCGAGTTGGGCGTCTTGCGCCACATCATGCGGGCATTGCGCTTGATGAACGCCTCGCCGTTTTCAATCAGAGAAAGCACACTGCCGGAATATTCTGCATCGTCCAGCGCGTCCATCGTGCCGCCGCTTTTGTCCAGTCCATTCCAGCGTGTGCAGAACAATCGTGACCAGCGGATCGGGCTTTCGTCGGCAATCAGGGCGCCGGCATTTGTCAAAAAGCCGTTCTCGTCTGCCAATCCGAAGGAAACCAGGTCTTTGTTGTCAAAGCTGTTTCCCGTCCACTTCTTATAGCGCTCCCGCAGCTTGGAAAAGGCGTAGTCCTCCACCCTGTAAAGCGTCATCTGAGAGTCGTAGGAGGTGTTTCTGCCGCGCAGAACAAGGCGTTTCAATTCGGTGGCAGATGCCCTGACGCTCTCGTTTCCAATGCGTACAAACGCCTCTAAGGTGCCGTCGCCGGAGTAATAGTAGGGCGTTTCCTCGCCTTTGAACACATCAAGGATCAGCAGCACCTTGCCGTCATCGGTCTTGTGAAAGCGCAGCCGAAACTCCGGGATAGGCTCCATGCGTGTCTTGAGGATCTCGCTGATTTTCTCAGCATCGCTGTCAGGTTCGGTCAGCCCAACGATCTGCCCGTCATTAGCCATGCCGAAAATCAACGCACCGCCCAGCGTGTTCGCAAAAGCGCTGACACTTTTGCACCAGCTTTTGGGCTTTTTTACCTCAAGCGCCGCTTTCTTGTCGTATTCGGTTGTTTCACCGATCAGGTTCTCCATATCCATCTGCTCCGACCACCTTTTGCGCGAAATATCGGTGCTTTTATTATACAACTTTGCAGGGGCGGTTTGCAATCGTAAGTTGTACTC
>ENA-ORSQ01001595-ORSQ01001595.1-human-gut-metagenome-genome-assembly--contig:-NODE-1595-length-11483-cov-15.792790_pt1 | contig 11483 bp, 6 predicted proteins | sample MGYA00241900_ERZ509164 | MGnify/ENA primary metagenome ERZ509164 (study PRJEB26280, sample SAMEA2338807) | human gut metagenome | biome: human gut; feature: human-associated habitat; material: faeces...
ACCATGGAAAGGGAACTGGATAAGATCTTCAAAGATTGACCAATAGAATACGGCATAAAACCAAAGGCGGCTGTCTGCATGGGTGCAGATGGCCGCCTTTTTTGTGCTATACGCGCAACTTTTATGGAAATTTGTTGAAATAGTTACTTTTTGGCCTTTCTCGCCGGCTACCTATTGAGAGGACTTTTTCAAAGTGGGTACTTATGACAACTTTATTACAAAGAGCTGTCAATGGGTGTCAAGTGACCTTTCTCGATGCCTACCAAGTGAGAGCATCTTTTTCAAGGTTGCTTCAGCCTTGAATACTTCCGTCGTGGCGAATTGCCAGTTTTCAATGGTCACTCGACCAACCAACGATATTTTAACTCGGCGCTTGCTTCAACTATATTTTCTAAGAACTTTTCAACAAATTTCTTTTTCGGGTTATATTTTAGCCGTTTTCAATGCCTACCAATTAGAGAGATAATTTTTCGGAAGCCTTAAATTCCGAGGATTTTCTATAAAAATCGGCTCCTTGAAAACAGAATAGTTCAATCGTCCGGTACTTCACAAAAGGTACTTCTGTAATTCGCAGCCCGGCCATAACGAAGGCGGGGTGGCTGAAATGCCAATGGTGCGGTGCAAGCCCGCCGCCGGATGATTCCCCACTCCTAGGGAAGTCGAGGACCAATATGGGAGACCTTAACTTATTAACGCAGTTGAGCACTTGTTTCGTGCTTTTCTGCGACTGGAGAATTGGAACCCACCAATTCTCGTTACATACTCTTTGTTCCTGATTTCTGCTTCAGCTGGAGGTGATCAACATTTCAGAATATCTTACCACGCAAACTCTGCTGCCGCCGTTTCTCCCATACCCACGCTTCCTTTTGGAACTTGACCTGAGCCAGACTGCAAAAATGACTTATGTGCTGCTGCTCGACCGTGCCACGCTCTCGCAGAAAAATCTCTGGATAGATGAACGTGGTTTCGTGTTTGTCATTTTTACGATTTGCTCTTTGGCTGAGCAGCTAGGGCGCAGCACTGTCAGTGTTTCCAGTGCGCTTAAGGAATTGGACGCTGCGGGATTGATTGAGCGCAGACGAACGCGGTTTTCTTCGCCCAATCACATCTTTGTGAAAATTCCAAATGTTGAATAGTTCTGCGTTTTTCACGATTCAAGAACCGCCAAAATCACGATTCTGTGATGCAGATTCTTAATGGCATCTGCAAAAGATATTTTTCCTATGCAGTATAGCAGCCTTTAAGACTGTATCAAAGAAAACTTTCACCTAACCAACGTAATAAAACAAAAAGAGAAAAACGAATAGAATCCATCCATTCCTTTCCGTATTTGCACCACATGAATGAGGAGGTCTGCCCTTGAACAAAGAAAAATCTGAGAAGAAGCCCACCACACGCAAACGTGCGCCGAGAAGTCCGAAGTCCGTGCGCCTGATCGTGGAACGCCATTATATCGGCAATGTGCCGATGAATACGCTTTTTCAGCGGCTTGCGGAAGAAGAAATTCGTAAAACTGCCGAATCGTATCTCGCCGCTGGCTAATTGGACGTTTTACTGCGGAAAAGGGCTTGCATCATCACGCAGCATCCGCTACAATGTGATTGATGAGGTCTCTTTTCCATTATGGAGGTACACATGGAAAAGGACAAAAAAGTAACTGCTTTATACTGCCGACTGTCAAAAGATGACGGTTCAAACAGCGAAAGCCTGAGCATCCGCACTCAAAAGGCGATGCTTATGGAGTATGCCACACGCAACGGTTTCGGGAATTGCCAGTACTATGTTGATGATGGTTACAGCGGTACGAACTCTGACCGCCCTGCCTTTCAGGAACTTCTGGATGATATCCGGGAAGGAAAGGTGGCAACAGTCATTACCAAAGACCAGTCCCGACTTGGACGCAACCACATCGAAACCGGAACGTATATGGAAATCTTCTTTCCTGAACACGGTGTCCGCTATATTGCAATCAACGATGGTTATGATTCCAACGAGCAATCCCAGATGGATATTGCCCCGTTCCGAAACATCATCAATGAAATGTACGCCAAAGACACTTCCCGAAAAATCAAGAGTGCCCTTCGGACACGCAAGAAAAGCGGAAAGTATATCTCCAGCGGCGCACCGTTTGGCTACCAGAAAGACCCTGCCGACCACAATCACCTTGTGATCGACCCGAACACCGCCCCCGTTGTTGAGTATATCTATTCAATGGCAGAGGAAGGGCTGGGGCTTCACCGCATCGCCAAGCGGCTCCACGATGAAAAAGTTCTGAAGCCGTGTTACTACAAGAAAGAGATGTTTGGCCGCTTTATTGATGATGAAAAGATGTATGATTGGGACAGTGCCTATATCAGTCAGGTTCTGCACAGCCCAGTCTACGCCGGACACATCATCTACGAAGCCAAGCCCACCGTGTCCATGAAATCCAAAAAGCGGCGTTATATTCCGTTTGAAGAACGCGCTATCGTTCCGAATACACATGAAGCAATCATCCCACAAGACCGTTGGGAGAACGTGCAGCGAATCCTTTACAGCCGTTCCGGCTGCTTTATGTGCGATAAGACCGACTACGACAATATCTTCAAGGGCATCGTCCGCTGTGCAGACTGCGGCAGAACGATGTTAGTCAAGGTTGAGCACAGGCGCAAACGTAACAATGTTCTGGATCAGACCTTTTATTGTTGCAGCACTTATCGGAAATATGGTGCGAAAGCCTGTGACTCTCATAATTTGGAAGCCCGTGTTCTGCATGAAGCTGTCTTTGCGGACATTCAGGCACACGCAAAGGCCGCTGTGAGCAATCGGGAAGCCCTTGTGAAGAAGATTGCAAATCAGATGCACCTCCGGGTGTCCTCTGACCGGGCGCAGCACAAACGGGATTTGAAGCAGTGTAAAGCACGAATCGCAGAAATCGAAGACCTGTATGCAAAACTTTATGAGGACGTATCAAAGGGACTTCTCCCGGAGAAACGTTTTCAAATGCTTGCAGATCGCTACGACAAAGAACAGGCTGAACTGACCGAGAAGATTGAGCAGTACGAGCGGGAAGGCCGTGCTGAACACGATCAGCTGGACAAGATTCAGGATTTTATTGATGAAGTCAGCAAGTACGCTGGCATCACCGAACTGAACTATAAGATTCTGCATCAGCTGATTGACAAGATTCTGGTATCCAAAGCGGAAAAGATCGATGGCGAATACGTCCAGAAAATCCAGATTTTCTACCGCTTTATCGGCCCATTGGATGCCATCGAGTAACAAAGTCAGAAAAGTCACCTCCGAGAACTATCCTACAGACGCAGGGCGCGAGGGAGAACTGATCTTCCGCTTGGTGTACCAGCAGGCTGGGTGCAAAAAGCCCTTTTCCCGTCTGTGGCTGTCCAGCATGGAGGAATCTGCCATCCGGGAGGGCTTTGCCCACCTCAAACCGTCAACTGAATACGATGCCTTGTACGAGGCAGCTTTATGCCGGGAACGCGCCGACTGGATGGTCGGCATCAATGCGTCCCGGCTTTTTTCGTGCCTGTACGGACAACCGCTGGCGGTGGGGCGTGTTATGACCCCGGTGCTTGCCATGACGGTGGTGCGGGAAGCCGCCATTGCCGCCTTTGTGCCGGAGAAATTCTACACGGTAGATTTGGAACTGACCAGCGGTTGCACGGCATCCAGCCGCCGCATTCCCGAAAAATCCGTTGCAGAAAACCTGCTGGAAGCCTGCCGAAAGGAGATGGTGGCAACGATCCAGCGCATCACCCGCAAGGAAAAGTCCGAAAGTCCGCCGCAGCTCTACGACCTTACCGCATTGCAGCGGGATGCAAACCGTCTGTTGGGATTTACGGCGCAGCAGACCTTGGATTATGCCCAAAGTCTTTACGAAAAACGGCTCATCACCTACCCCCGCACGGACAGCCGCTTTTTGACGGAGGATATGGCGGCATCCCTTCCGGGGCTGGCGACGGATGTGGGAAAGGCGTTTGCCGTGGAGGAACCGTTTTCCATCCATGTGCAGCAGGTCATCAACGGCAGCAAGGTCACCGACCACCATGCACTGCTGCCCACGAAAAGCATGGCAAACGCAGACCTTGCCGCCCTCCCTGCCGGGGAGCGGAATGTCTTGCGGCTGATTGCCGCACGGCTGCTCTGCGCCGTAGGTGAACCGCACCGCTATGCAGAAACCACGCTCACTACCATCTGTGCCGGGGAGGAGTTCTCCGCAAAGGGCAAGGTGGTGCTGTCCGAAGGATGGAAAACCATGGAGCGGAAAATGCTGGGCGAACTGCTTGGCAAGCAGAAAGAATCGGCAGTTCTGCCGGATGTGCAAGAGCAGAGCCAGTGCAGCGTTACCAGTGCCGAACTGAAAGAGGGGCAAACATCCCCGCCAAAATCCTACACGGAAGATACCCTCCTGTCAGCTATGCAGGCGGCGGGTGCGGACAGTATGCCGGAGGGCGTGGAGCGTCAGGGCATCGGTACTCCGGCAACCAGAGCTGCCACCATTGAAAAACTGGTGCAGAAGGGCTTTCTGGAACGCAAGGGCAACAAGAAAACCAAGGTGCTGCTGCCCACCGACAAGGGCAAGGCATTGATTACCGTGATGCCCGAAGAAATTCAATCCCCGGAAATGACCGCTGATTGGGAAGCAAAGCTGCTACAAATCGAGCGCAGCGAAATGGAGCCGGAAACATTTATGAATGAAATCAAGGAAATGATCTCCTCGCTGGTAAAAACCACCGAGGCTGCGAAGGGAGCGAATGCACTTATGAAAAACAAGATTATTGGTATCTGCCCGAACTGTGGCAAGCCTGTCGTGGAGCGTGAGAAGGGATGGTTCTGTGAGAACCGGGAGTGCCGCTTCGTGCTGTGGAAGGACAATGCGTTCTTCAAGCGTCTGGGCAAGCGTTTGGATGGCCGAATGGCGGACAAGCTGCTGCGGGATGGCCGTGTCAGGCTGAAGGACTGCAAGAGCGCCAAGGGCAAGACCTACAATGCCACCGTCCTGCTGTCCTGTGAAGCCGATGGCCGCAGCAAGTTTTCGCTGGAATTTGAAGGTGGGTGCTGATGGAGCAGATAAAAGAAGCGGTCTACCTTATCAACGATGAACGCTATCTGCATCTCCGGGAAAACGGTGCAGGAGTCGGTTTTGCCACCTACAACAAGGTAACTGGTGAGCCGCTGGAAAGCGGGCAGATCTCGGAAAAGAACCTGCCGCCCGATGGCAGGAACGCCATTTCTGCCGCCCGGAACTGGTATCTGTTTGAACTTTCGGACGATGACCGCAAGGTCATCCAACAGGAAAGCGTAAAGATCCTCGAAAACATCCCGCAAGCTGGTATCGGCAGACGGCGCATCTGGGAGCCTGAAACGCTGCCGAAGGATATTCGTCTCATCAACAGCCACTATGACGACATCTACCGCATTCCCGATGGCGGAGTTGTACAGGTGGATTACCCGGATGGGCGCAGTTTTACGGCACGGGTGGAACATCTGGATGATTATCACTTTGACATGGGCGGTCTGGGCAATGTGTTCCACATCTGCCAGTTTGCCGAGGTCATGGAACGAAACCATGCAGACTTCTACCCGGAGATTCAGACACAGGACGAGCAGACTGCATGGGAACTGGGCGGCAAAGGCTACCTTGCCATCCAGTCCTGTGAGGATGGATGGGACTACACCCTCTACCACAGCGATTATTCTGTGATGGACGGTGGGCAGTTGGATGCCCCGGAACTGACGATTCAGGAAGTCCGGGAAGAAATTCTGGAAGCACATCACATGGAAAAAGGTCGGCGGCTGATACAGGACTACGATTTTATCATGGACAGAGCCGCCGAAGCCGAAGAACTGGGGCTGAACAGCCACCCTTCCACGCTGGAAAAGCTGGCTTCACTGGCTGGCGCAAAAGAGAAATGCGATGCCCCGGAGTGCAGCCTTGTTGGGTGCCGGAAAGTGAGAGATGCTCATGAACTTTAATGGCGAGGAATTGACGCTGATGATGCTCTACAATTCCGGCTCCCGACTGGGTTTGATGCAGGAGCTGCGCCTGATGCAATGTTACCTGACGCCCGATGAAACTGCCCTGCGGGAACTGTCCGAACAGGTCATTGAAAAGCTGAAACTTATGACCGATGCCGAGTTTTCCGAACTGGAATTTCCACTCAACTGATTTTTGCCGCCGTTTGGCGGCATACATATCCTCTTTTATGTTAACGAATAGTATGGTATACTTTACTTAACAAGTCGCACTCGATGAATTTCATATATTTTGAGAGGATAATAAGATGTTAAAGGATATTGCAGGCATAAGAGTATGTGGTGCCAACTTTGAAAACTCGTCAGACATATTATTTCTCGATCCTCATTACGGCAACAAAATTAAAAAGGTCAAAGGAAGTTTACTTTATGGCCGAAACGGTGCTGGAAAAAGCACACTGGCTAAGGCTGTAAAAAGTGCAAAGGGAGAAGTTCAGGAGGCTATCATCCAAGCTGACTTTTTGGATTCAAACAATTCTCCATTTGAATTAACGCCCGAAGATAAGTCACACATTTTCGTATTTGATGAAGAATATGTTGACAAAAATATAAAGATTCAAGAGTCCGGGCTAAATACAATTGTAATGTTAGGACATCAAGTAGAGCTTGCCGAGCAAATACAAACTGAACGAAAGAACTTAGAAGAACTAAAGACCGCACGCGATGCACAAGAAGCCATAGTGCAGACGTATGAAAAAGATGACACCGAAACTTCTCCTAAGTATCATATGAAAAAAATGCGCTATGCACTTCAAGGCGATGACTGTTGGGCAGGTAGAGATAAATTGATAAAAGGCAACCGACAGAACACCTCCGTTCATAATGATACATACAAGCACCTTGTCCCCTTCTCCACATCAAAAACGCGTGACCAGCTAATTGTAGAGTTTAACGAGACATTAAAATCACTTCGAGAAGCTCAGCAAGGTAACGCGACAATCTCAAGTAGCATATCAACATTTAATATCCATTATGATGAAGAGAAGATAATGCGGCTCCTAAAGATGAAAATTGAAAAGCCGGAGTTGACCGAAAGAGAACATTATTTGCTCGAACTAGCACAAACAGGAAATACTTCTCAATTAAATAGAATGGTTACTATTTTCTCAAATAAAAATGTTTGTGCCTGCCCTGTGTGTATGCAACCAGTTTCAGAAGAGTATAAGCAAAATCTAGTTCAAAGTGTTCAAAAGGTACTTAGCAAAGCTGTTGAGGAACATCAGGAATCTCTACGCCAATTTATAATGGATGAAATCGAATTTAACTTTTCACCATTCATAAAACTAGCAAATACTGACTTATGTTCGAAGCTGTTGTTAGAATTCAATGCTGCAATTAAATATAACAACTTGGTTATTCAAAGCAAAATAGATGATCCTTATACCCCCTGTGAGCAGCAATTACAACCCATCTCTACTTTGTTAACTCGACTAAATGTCGCATTTGACAAGTTGGAATGTGAGAGAATTGAATACAACAAAGAGATTACTGCCACAAAACCAATTGTTGATTACTTAACAAAAATCAATAATCAAATTGCGCATTTTGATATTCAAGATTCGTACTTGCGGTATCTTGCATGTGCTGCTCAAGCTAAAAAGGAACAAGAAAAATTAGTTGAGCTACAAAATGCTTCTGCTCGTACAAAGCATCGTTTAGACGAGTTGGAAGCCATGCAGAAGAATGTTCAAGTTGCTGTTTCAATTATCAATAATAACTTAAATTATATATTCTTCTCAAACACCAGATTCAAAATTGACTATCGCAATGGAAATTATATACTGCTTTCCAATGGAAAATCCGTGCGTCCCTCTCAAGTATCGCAAGGCGAGCGAAATATAATTGGATTGTGCTATTTTTTTGCCAGTATTTTACAAAATCAGGAGGAGTCTTCTGGATATACAAAAGAGTACCTATTAGTAATTGACGATCCTGTTTCAAGTTTTGATATAGAGAACAAAACGGGCATCATGTCATTTTTGAGGTATCAACTTGGGAAATTTTTGTTAGGAAACAAAGATACCCGCGCAATCATTATGACTCATGATTTGCCCACATATTACGACTCCGAAAAAATATTCAAAGAATTGACTGCAGCGAGCGAAACAATATGTGGCGAAAAGCCGGTTTACCGCTTGTATGAATTAAAAAATCAAAAACTGGTCACATTTTCTTACAATAAGCGTCAGGAATATTCAGAACTTATAAAAATCGTCTACAATTATGCACTGGGAAATGCAACCGAGTACGAATTAGTTATTGGAAATATTATGCGTCAGATGTTGGAGGCTTTTTCTACATTTCAGTACAAAAAAGGATTCGATGATATTTCAACTGACCAAAGCATATTGGCCTTGTTGCCAGAAGATGTTTATAAAACCTACTTTGAAAATTTAATGTACCGTTTGATATTGAACAATGGAAGTCATCGCCTTGAACAAACCCAATCAATGTCCGATATGTATTTCTTCACTGTAATATCAGATTCTGAAAAGCAGCGAACTGCAAAAGAAATTCTTTGCTTTATCTACCTTCTGAATAAAAAGCATTTGCTATCTCACTTGGAAGGCTGCACTGATATAGAAAGTAATTTACAGCATTGGTGTAATGACATTAAAAACAGCTGTCTAATGTAAATTCGCAAATTGTTTCTGCTAATAAAAACACACGCATTTCTTTGCGGGTAACCATAAAATGGTTACCCGCTCTTTTTATATCCTGAAATCGGAAGGAGGAACGCAATGCCAAACAAAACGCAAGAATGCCTGAACCTTGCCCAGCAAACGGCAAAAGAATTGACCCGGTATTGGGAAAACTGGACGGACTACCTGACCACTGCATCCCGGCTGTACAAGTACAGCTTTGCAGACCAGCTCATGATCTACGCCCAGCGGCCTGATGCCACTGCCTGCGCCAGCTTCGACATCTGGAACAATCGCATGAACCGCTATGTCCGGCGCGGCTCCAAGGGCATCGCACTGTTAGACCAGTCCAGCAGTGTGCCGCGTCTGCACTATGTCTTTGATGTGAGCGACACCGGGGTGCGCCGCAATTCCCGTGACCCGGAGGTGTGGCAGCTCGGCCCCGATCTGGTGCAGCCTGTGTCGGAAATGATTGCCAGAGAGTACGGCGTTTACCATGAAAGGCTCAGCCAGCAGATTTCTGACCTGACGGGCAAGCTGGTGGATTCCTATTGGGACAACAACAGCGGCGACATTCTCGACATCGTTGACGGTTCGTTCCTGATAGATTATGATGAAGCCGGACAGGAGTTCCAGTTCAAATCTGCCGCCGCAATCAGCATCCTGTATACGGTTCTGGAACGCTGCGGCCTTGAGCCGGACGGTCATTTTGACCGTGACGATTTTCAGGCCATCTTCTCTTTTTCCACGCCTGCCGCCGTATATGTGCTGGGCACCGCAGTCAGCGACATGAGCCGAGAGGTGTTGCGGAAGATCGAGCGCACCGTAAAAACCACCATTCGCCGCCGCAATATAGAAAGGAGCCAATATGAATACGAACAGCAGGAACGTGACCTACTCGACCGTCGGGGACTACCAGCTCCCGAACCTGACCCTGAACCAGCCCCGGAAGCCGCTGGGCAAGTACGGCAGGCTGCGCCGGACGTACCTGATGAACCATCGCCCGGTACTGTACAACACGATGCTCCTGAACGGGAGCCTGTACCCGCACCTGATGGAGGTGGAGCAGACGGCAGAGAGCCGGATGCAGCAGACCATGGCGCAGCTTCTGAAACAGAACCCGGCCCCGGACAAGGAGCAGAATCAGATGGCATGGGTGCAGCACATGAACAGCCTGCGGGCACAGGCAGAGGAACTGGTGCTGAACGAACTGATTTACAGTTAAGTTTCTTCGATGCCCACATTCCCACTGAAGCCAAACAAATTGAATCCATCGACCAAGCGGAGAGCGAAAAATCGCCCTCCGCTTTTGTTTTGTCGCAGGCGGAGATTGAAAATGCGCTGCGGAGAGGTTCCAATGTTGAAGGCTGCAAACTTCGGATATGGAAAATTTATCAGTTGCAGCCTGACCGAAAACTCCGGGCAAAAGCTCTTGCCAACGAATATGCACCGTATGGCCCCGGCGGTTCTTCACACACTTATCTGGACGGAAGCAGTGGTTGGCTTGACCATGACAGCAAGGGTCTGACGTTTGAGCATTATCCCGACCATCAGAAAGTGCTTCTCCGCTGGGATCGGGTCGAAAAATATATTGACCTGATGATTCAGTCTGACCGCTACCTGTCGGACAAAGAAAGAAGAGCCATCGACTTTCCCCTTGAACTGAACGCCGCCAGTGCAGCCGAATACACTGCATTAAAGGCGCAGCACCCTGATACTCTGGTTGGATTTGAAGCTGGCGGCAATTTTATGTTCTATGGAGAAGATGCTGCCAAGGTCGCAAAAGTTCTCAACAGTGCTTTGTTTACGAGAGAAACAGCACTGGGCGAAGTTCAGGTCACAGGCTTTCCACCTAGCTTATGGGCAAGAAAGTCAAAAGAATTGTGGTCTGCGGGCAATGATGTTTACCTTGCCGGATTGAACGAAGATGGGACTCATCACCAGACTAAACATCTGCACAAAGAGGACTATCTGCCCATCGGCTCCATCATCAATATGGATGGCCGGAAATTTCGGATTGACGGAGTGGATTTTGATAAGGGCAAGGTTTCCTTGCAGGATATGGCGCTGGCAGAAATGCGGATGCCGATTTTCCGGGAGGAACCGCTGGTTCTTGTCCGGGAGTTGTACGAGCAGGAACAGGAAGTGATGGAACACCCCCTACCCGATTACAAGGTCGGTGACAATGTTATCGTTGACCTTCCTACCCGAACCATCGAAGGCAAAATCGGCTATGTAGGCGAAACGGATGTTCGCATTGACACCAGCGCACAGGGACAGTCGTGGGATAACGAAGTTATCAACAAACGACAATTCGAGGACGGTCTGCGGCAGAATGAACCTAGCCGGCGTGTGGATGAAATGCTGGAGCAGGCAGAAACCATCTACAAGGAATCCGAGGTGCCGGAATATGAGCGTTTTTCTGTCCGCGAAGTGGTCGGAGGTACGTCCCAGCTTTTTGCTATCTGGGATGATCTCAATGAGGGCTACTATGCAAATGATAACGGAATGGCGCAATTTACAGACAAGGAGCAGGCCGAATCCTATTGCACCGCTTTGAAAAAAGAGACGGATGAACGAACCGCCGCCGATTGGCTTGCAGTGGAAAAGGCAAAGTTTTTGGCAGAAAATGAACCTGTTCCCGCTCTCCCAAAAGAGCGTGATTACCGTGTGGGCGATACAATCAGTCTGGACGGTAAGGATTTTACGGTCGAAACTGTCGGAACTCTGAACATCCAGCTTCGTGACCCGGATGAGGTCTATCCGGTTGCCCGCTCGGAAAGCAAGGAAAATCTGGAACGGCTG